>Ga0302326_10001466_pt1 | contig 60106 bp, 55 predicted proteins | sample Palsa_T0_3_FD_202264 | JGI IMG/M metagenome (GOLD analysis project Ga0302326, IMG submission 202264) | Peat permafrost microbial communities from Stordalen Mire near Abisko, Sweden - Palsa_T0_3 | ecosystem: Environmental > Terrestrial > Soil > Palsa > Peat permafrost | place: Sweden: Abisko...
GCCTTCCGTTTCGATCTTCAGATCCACGGGCATCTGAAACGTGTCCAGGTCCTGGCTGATTTTGCCCATCACGCGGAAGCCCTTCTGGGTCCGAAACACCGTGTATTCCATCTTGAATTCGGGCGCTCCGCTCGATTCCAGCCATTGCACGAAGAAGTATTGCAAGTTCTGACCTGAAATCTGCTCCGCCAGCTTGCGGAACTCCACCGTGCTCACCGATTGCCAACTGTACTTCTCCGCAAAGCCCGACATCAGCTTGTTGAAATTCTCGTTGCCGATTACATTGCGAAGCATATTCAACATCGCGGCGCCCTTGCCCGCGGTAAGCGCCCAATACTCCGGAGAATAATCCTCCAGGCGCGCAGCCTGAATCATGGGCGGATTGTCTACCGTCAGCGCTTCGACGTAGGTATCGTGCAGATCCTGTTCCATCGCCGCCGACCCGTTGGCGTGCTCGTCCCACAACAACTCGGCGTAACGCGCGTTTCCGTTCTCCAGCCACAAATGATCGCGATCTACCGGCGAGACCAGCGTATCCCACCATTGCAGCGCGAGCTGATTGGCCATCAGCCGCGAGGCCACTTGATTGCCGATGCCGCGGGGCGAAAGGAAAATGATGCCCGGTGCGGAATATCCGTTGGGCGTCCCATCCTCGGTTTCAACCAGCGTCAGATTGGCTTGCGGCGCCAGGCCGTAAACGCTGGTCAGAAAACTTAATATCTTACCCGTATCCTCGCCATAAGCATTGGCCATGTCTTTCTTCTGCCGGAAATAGACGGACGTTGTTACTCCTTCCGAATTTACTTTGACGGGATCGCCCTGGACCACCGCGATGCTTCCAGGAAATGAGGGCTTGGTGTATTGAAAGGTGAAAGCGGTTTTGCCCGCGCCGGCAGGCTGCGAGCTTCCCAGGCCGCTCGCGATCACCTGGTATCCGTTCGGCACCGTGATGTGGAGGCTCGAAGTGAATCGATCCACGCTGTAGCCGTTCACCGGAAACCAGCGCGCCGGGTACATCAGGTAGGCGATATCGTTTTGGATGGCGCCGAACTTGATCCCGTAAATGGGCGATTCCTCCTGCCCGGTGAGGCGGCCATCGTAGGAGAACGTCACTGTTGCCGGCTTCCCTTTCGCCAGCGGCGCGGGGAAGCCGACGCGGACCGCCATATCCTGGCCGGAGCGCGAAGCGGGAATCTGATGGCCGGTTTCATCCACCACGCGCGAAACGTTGAAGGCGCCGTTCAACTCAAAGGAGGCGGACGAAATGTCGTTATCCAGAGCGACGAAGCGAACCTTTACGTTGGCGGTGAGCGTTTGCGTGCGCGGATTGACCTCGGCGTCGATGGCGTAGTTCTCCACGTCGATGCGGCCCAGGTCGTTGCGGCCGGACCTGCTCCCTCTGTCCTGCGCGGCCAGTAATGGCGCTAAAGCGAGCGGCGCCAGCGCGAGCGCGGCCAAAATCTTACGAGACATGAGCCATTTCCTCTTTTGTTAAATGCTTATCGGCCAGATGCTTCTCCACCATCGACGCTGCCACTTCCAAGGGGTCCTCAGAACCAAAAAGCTTCTCGGCGACCTCCGCCAGATCTCGTCGCATCTTCTCGCGTACAGCCTCGTTTTCGAGCAGCGCCAGAGCTTCCCGTGCCAGGCTTTCCGCCGTCATTCGATCCTGGATCAGCTCCGGCACAATACGCCTTCCGGCAACCAGATTGACCATCGAATAGAACGGCACGCGAAGCAGCGCCTTCCCCATCCACCAACTTAAATTGTTAACCCGATAAAAGGTCACCATGGGGGTTCCCAGCAAACACGCCTCAATGGTGACCGTTCCACTGGCGGCCAGCGCCACGTCCGCGCACACGAGCACGTCCCAGGTTTGTCCCTCAAGAAGTTGGATGGACGCGGAGGAAATACGTTCCCTGAAATTGGAATGGAGCGGTATGGTACCAGAAGGAACGGCCAGGATGAAGCGCGGCGCGTTCCTGGCGATGGATCGCAAACGTTCCACGGTGTCCAGCAATATCGGCAGATGGCGGGCGGCCTCTCCAATCCGGCTGCCGGGGAGCAGGGCGACCAGCGGCGTTTCCTCCGTAATGCCAAAGCGCCGGCGCAGTTTGGCGCGGCTGGCGGAGGGCCGCAGCAGGCGAGTCAGCGGATGGCCGATATAGGTGGCGTCGATGCCGTGGCGCGCAAAAAACTCCGGCTCGAAGGGAAAGATGCAGAGCAACTGGTCGATAATGCGGCGCATCAAGGGCAAACGGCCCTTGCGCCACGCCCAGACCTGGGGCGCCACCAGGTAGACGACGGGAATGCCGAGCTTCTTCAACCGTCGCGTCACGCGCAGATGGAAATCGGGGCTATCGGTCAGAATGGCGACTTCCGGCCGCTCGGCGCGCGCCGCTGCCAGCAGTTTCCTGAACTCGCCATAGATTCGCGGGATGTGCGTCACCACTTCTACCAGACCTACCACGGCCAGGCTGTGCGCATCCACCACGGGGCGAACGCCGGCCTTTTGCATGCGCGGGCCTGCGCAGCCGAAGAACTGCAGATCCGGGCGACGGCGGCGGAGCGCCTCCACCAGACCGGCCGCGTAGAGGTCCCCCGACGCTTCACCAGCCGAAATTAAAACCTTCGGGCCCACTGCTATTAAGTCTAGCGCGAGGCGCTGCGCGCCAAGCACCGAGCGCTTCGCACTCACCGCGGGGTTGGGGGTTGGGGATTGGGGATGGGCGTTTGGGACTGGGGGCCGGGCGTGAACGAAGCCGCCGCGATTTGCGCGATATCCAGAAGCTTCGGCGGCGTCGCGGACACTCCCGCCAGCGCGTCGCGAAACATGGTGTTGCAGAACGGACAGGCCGCCGCCACCACACTGGCGCCAGTCGCCACCAATTCCTCGGCGCGCTCGGCGCTGATGCGTTTGCCCTTCTCTTCGCCGAGAAACGCCAGCCCGCCGCCCGCGCCACAACAGAACGACCGCTCTCGCGATCGCGGCGGATCCACCAGGGCTCCGTACTTGCCCACCACGTCGCGCGGCGCATCGTAAACGTTGCGGTAACGGCCCAGATAGCAGGGATCGTGGTACACAATTTTTTCGCCATCGCCCGTGCGCGCGGGCAACTGGTCCAAGTGCCGCGCCAGAAACTCGCTGTGATGCTCGATGGGCGGGGCTTCGCCGAACTGGGGGCCGTACTCGGCCCAATCCGTTCCGATGGTCCGCACGCAATGCGGGCAGATGGAAACCATCCGCTTCACCTTCGATTCACGCAGTGTTTCCAAGTTGGTTTCCGCGAGTTGGCCGAATGCAAGATCGTTCCCCAAACGCCGCGCCGGATCTCCCGTGCATCTCTCCTTGCGTAAAACACCGAAGGTAACGTTCAATCCGCGGAAAACGCGCACTAGCGACGCGACGATTTCCCGGCCCTGCGGATCGTACGCGCCCATGCAGCCCAGCCAGAGACAGTACTCCTGCGTGCCATCGTAGATGGGCAGTTCCTGTTTCTGGATGAATTTGTCCCGCTCGCTTGCGGAAAAGCCCAGCGCGTTGCCGTTGCGCTCCAGATTGAGGAACAGCTTCGTCCCGTAATCGTCCTCCCATTTGCCGGTGTTCACCGCGCCGCGCCTGAGGCCGATAATCATTGGAAGATGTTGCACTCCCACCGGGCACTGAAACTCGCAGGCCCCGCAGGTAGTGCACTGAAAGACCGCTTCCTGGGACAGATGGGCCCCCAGCAGCGGCTCTTCGCTCGCCGGGCCGAACTCGTTCAGATATCCGCGCATCCCGAGCGCGATTTCCTTGGGGTTCAGAATTTTTCCAGTGTTGGTGGCCGGGCAATGCTGGGAGCAGCGTCCGCACTCCACGCAGGTGAAAGCCTGCAGCGAGATCAGCTCAGTGAGGTCCTTGCCGGTATCCAGGCCGAAATCTTCATCGCCCGCGAGCGGCGGAATCTTGCTGAAGGTATCGCGCTTCAAGAAGACCGTTACGGGACTCAGCAGCAAATGCAAATGCTTGGTGTGCGGGACCAAAGGGATAAAGATGAGAATCGTCAGCGTGTGCGCCCACCACAGCAGACGGCTGGATTCCCAGCCATCGACGAAGGTGGCGAGATAGGTGGCCATCAGCAAGAAAATCAGCAGCGCGATGATTCCCGATTCCGGCGACAGCGGCCCCAGCCATTTCGGCCGTATTACAAATCGACGGAAGGCCAGACCCGCGATGGAGACGGCAACCGCGATCGCGAAGACCGCGGCAACGTCGAAGTAGAACGGGCCGAAGAAGCCGGCGCGACCCAGAAAACCGAGATGCGCCGCTTCGGCGAAATGGTTGGCCGTGATCAGCGCGAAAACGCAGAAGCCCCAGAACACCAGCGCGTGCGCGATGCCCGGCAAGGGCCGCTGGGAAATCACTTTCCCTTGCAGCATTACTTCCCAGATGAAATCGGCGACCCGGCGAGCGACCGGCTGGATGCGAAAGTCGGTGTCCTTCTTGGACCGCACGACGACACGCCAGACTGTGCGAAATCGCCACCAAAAACCGAAAATGGAAGCTGCGAGAAGAATGAGGAACAGGGCCGACTCCGGCCAGGTCAGTTGGGGCACTATTTGCGAGTGTAGCGCAGGGAAACCGGCTCCTTCGGCCCCGCCCCTGTTCGGTCATCATTTTTCTGCGCTTCTCGCTTGTTCGGGGTTATAATCAACCGTTCCGATTCACCTCGGACTGAGTGGAGCGCCACAGACATGAGAAACATCGGGACGGTTTTCGTTTTCATCCCAGGTATTCTGTTGTTGTCTGCCGCAATCACACCCACGGCGAAAGCAGACGCGATCTATACTTACACGGGCAACGACTTCAACAGCTTCTTCGGGACCGAGTTGACGGGTTCAAACTTCGTCACCGCCTCGTTCACGTTTGCGAACGCGCTGCCGGGCGAGCTGGACTTCGCCGATGAAAAGTGGGTCTCTACTGAACTGGACAGTCACCGACCAGACCAACACGCTCTCCCAGTCCGGCGGCAATTACCTGGAGCTCAATCTGTCGACGAATGCGTCCGGCGATATTACCAATAGTTGGAACTTCTTTGCGGAGACGATGGCGATACCGTCCAGCGGCATCCCGCCGGACTAGCTTGAGATCGCATCTCAGAACACTGGGTTCGTTAACGATCTATCCGAATTTTGGGTGACAGGCACAGATCCAGCCTGGGGCGCCACGGTCAATTCCGATCCCGGAACGTGGCCCGTAACAACCACGTCCGCGCCGGAACCATCGACTGTTGGATTGACGTCGCTACTGGGCGGCGCAATCCCGCTCATCGCGAAGCGGCGGCGCCAAATCCGTCAACCCAATACCTCATCGCCAAGCTAAAGCATCCCGACCAAATTCCTCGCCAGCCTAAAGCCACATGCCCTGGGCTACGATAATTAAATCAGGGGGATCCTTTGCGTTTCATAATGTCCGGGGCCGCGGGTTTTATCGGCTCGCACCTCTGTGACCGGCTGATTGCCGAAGGCCATCAGGTGGCCGGCTATGACAACTTCATGACCGGAGACGCTCGCAATCTGGAGCATCTGAACGGAAATCCCGCCTTTGAGTTTCGGGACTGGGATGTGTGCCGGCCCTTTGAGCCGGAAGGTCCGGTGGATGGCGTGCTGCATCTGGCATCGCTCGCCAGTCCCAAGGATTACTTCGAGCATCCTATTGAAACGTTGGATGTGGGGTCGGCGGGAACGCGCAATATGCTGGAGATCGCGCGGCAGCATCGGGCGCGGTTCATGTTTACATCCACGTCGGAGTGCTACGGCGATCCGCTGGAGCATCCACAAGTGGAGACCTATTGGGGTAACGTGAATCCAGTGGGTGTGCGCTCCTGCTACGACGAAAGCAAGCGCTACGCCGAAGCTCTGACGATGGCTTACCACCGCGTGCATGGCGTTCGGACCACCATCGCTCGTATCTTCAATACTTACGGCCCGCGCATGCAGTTGAAAGACGGCCGCGTGGTGCCCGCGTTCATCGATCAGGCTTTGCATGACGAACCCATGACCGTGTTCGGCGACGGCACGCAGACCCGCAGCTTCTGCTACGTTCGCGATCTTGTGGATGGCCTCTATCGCCTCACATTTTCCGATGAGCGCTATCCGGTGAATCTAGGCAATCCGCAGGAACTGACCATTCTCGAGTTCGCAGAGCGCATTCGCCGGCTCACCGGAACCACCGCCCAGTTGGAGTTCAAGCCTCTTCCGCAAGACGATCCCAAGCGGCGGCAGCCCAACATTGCCAAGGCGATAAAACTACTGGCTTGGGAGCCGCAGGTGATCCTAGAGGACGGACTGAGGGAAACTATCGCATACTTCCAGAGCCTGCCTGCGCCGATTCTCGCCCGGTAGTCACCGGCGCTAGCTCAATCCAGACTTTAGCCGCCGCGGCCTTTCCGAGCTGCACCGGCTGGCCGGCGATCCGCAGCGTAAGCGTGTCGTCGTAATTGCGAGCCATCATCCGCACCACAGCACCGGGGTGAATCCCCAGCCCGTGCAGGTACTCGAGCAACCGCCGGTCGCGCTCAAAGACGCTCACCACCACGGAATCGGATTCCGGCGGAGCTTCGTCCAGCGGGCGCAAGCCCCGGTCCCGCCGATCCTGTGGCGTGTCGCCCCCCACGCGGTTCCCGTGCGGGCAAGCCTCGCCGGTCCCCAGCTTATCCAGCAATCGGCGCTCGAAATCGGCCGAGACCGCGTGTTCCAGTTGCTCGGCTTCTTCATGGACCTTGTACCATTCCATGCCGAAAATCTCGGTGAGCATGCGCTCGATCAAATGGTGCCGGTTGAGCAGGCGATTCGCGATGTCGCGGCCTGCCGCAGTGAGGGAAAGGGCGCCGTCGCGGCCCGATCGGATCAGCCCGTCGCGCCGCAGACGCTTGATCGCCATGGTGACTGCGGGCGCCGAAACGTTCAGCCAGCGTGCCAGGGTGGCGGCGATGGGAGGTTCACCTTCGCTCTCGGCCTCCGCAATGGCCTTGAGGTAATTCTCCTTGGAAACAGTGATCTTCACGCCATATCAAATTGTATCGTGACGACGCTGGGGATCTGGCTGGGATCGCAAGGCGCCAACCGGACGGCTATGATGGAGATCGCGGCCCAAACGAGGTGGCGTGAGTAACTCGTACCGAAGGAACCTCCAGAGGAAATATCCGGATTGCTGGCGGTGGATACGTTTCGCCCGGCGATTTCCGGGCGAGTTGACGGAAGACCAAGCCGCTTCGCTGTTTCATCTGGCGCGTGCCCGAACGCCCTCCACCGACCCCGTAATCGTCGAATTGGGCGCCAGGCCGGGAAAATCCACCTTGCTTCTGGCAGCCGGACTAAGAGGGAAGACGAGTCCCAGGCTGTTCCGCTCCCGGGAAGCGGGTGACCAGTGCCTCATGCATCGCCGTTTCGAGCGATGCGGCCTGGAACACATTTTCGACATAGGCGATGAGCATCCCCGCAACAACGCCGCGAATTGGAAACATGCCATCGACATCCTCTTCATCAACGCAAGTGACGATGCCGCGCTACGCGATCTTCTTTTGCTTTGGTCGCCGTTCGTCAAGTCCGGCGGCATTGTCGCGCTGCAAGCGGTTTCCGCGGCATCCTATACGCAGTTCCTTATCACGCCGCAGCACAGCGACTTCCGGCTGGTGGACAGCCTTGCCTGGGCTGTGCGGCATTGCGGAGAGGCGCCTGTCATCACCGGCCGCGATTCCGCACCGCGGGATTTCGTGCGCCGCGCCTCCAGGGAATTTGCCGAGAACCGGCATGCCATCCGAGCGCTACACCGCTCCTGGTCCTGGCGTGTGACGGCCCCGTTGCGGTTGGCGGCGCAAATGCTGCAAGCGCTCGGCGGATTACTCAGCAGCGCCGGGCGAGGCTCGGCGAAGGATCGAGTGGCTGGATTGGCTCAGTGGCTGCGGTTCGGGAGGCAGGTTCGCGCGAGCGGACTGTTAGATGCGCGCTACTATCGAGACTGTCATCCCGGTGTGGCGTGGGCACGCTCCAGTCCCCTGCTCCACTTCTTCGTATGCGGTGCGGGCCAAGGGCACAAACCGAACGCGCTGTTCGATGTCGAATATTACCTGGCCCGTTATCCCGACGCCGCGAGTTCAAGCCTGAATCCCTTGGTTCACTATCTCAGGAATGGAGCAAACCAGGGACGCGATCCGCACCCCCATTTCGACACCAGCTTCTATCTGGAGCAGAATCCCGATGTGCGGGAGGAGCGCTGGAACCCCTTGGCGCATTATCTGGCGCCGGGAATTGCCGAGGGCCGCGACCCGAATCCCTGGTTCGATACTTCGGAGTACCTGGAGCAGAACCCGGAAGTCGCCGTATTCGGCTTGAACCCCTTGGCGCATTATGCCGAGATGTGGTCGAAATCATAGCTTATGTTCTCGGTAGCGATCCCGATTTACAACCACGCCAAATTTGTACGGCAAGCCGTCTGGTCGGCCTTGCGCAATCCGCTGGTCACGGAAATCCTGTTGCTGGACGATGGCTCCAAGGACGGATCGGATAGGATTGCCGCCGACCTGGCTGCGGCGCACTCCGGCCGCGTGCGGGACTTGACGCCCCGTTCCGGCGGCAACTGCGGCGCTCACCATCGTTTGAACGAACTTGTGGAATCCGCCCAGTGCGAGTGGATCGCGGTGCTCAACTCCGACGACGCCTTCGTATCCGGCCGCTTCGAAGCGATTGTTCGTGACCCGGCGTTCCCGGAATCCGACTTCGCATTCGGGAATGTATTGCTCATGGATGAACGCGGCGCGCTGGTGGGCGCCAAGCGAGGACCGATGGATTGCTGGGCTCCATTCCGGCCGTCCGGTGAATTGCTGGCCATGATCGCGGAACGGCGATTCGTTGAGCTAGTGTCTGAGGAAAACTTTTTAATTACCAGCAGCAATATGGTTTTTCGGAAAATCCTGCATGCCCGCATCGGAGGATTTTGTCCGTACCGTTATGTTCACGATTGGGATTTCGCTCTGCGGGCCATGCTCCAGGGCCGCGCGATGTACATACCCCGTTTTTTGACCGCCTATCGCCTACACGCGGGCAATACGATGCTGGAAAGCGAAGGGAAACCGCTCAGCGAGATCCAGTCCATGCTTGCCCGGCGCAATGTCGATTCGCGGGAGCGTCGGTAGTCCGAGCCGCGGGCGCAACCACTGGAAGGCGCCGCTTGCTCTCACGCGCGCGGCTCAGCAGACGGAACCGGGAGCGGGCTTTGCCACAGACTGCCGGGCTCCGTGAGGCCCCGACAGGAGATCGTGGTGGAAGCGAACGGGTAATGCATGCCCACGGCGCAGCGAGTCCAACTTCCGCAAGGCACTTTAGGCTGTGTCGAAAGCTGAGTTACTTAACCTGAAACTTCACCACTGCCTTTCCCAAATGGATCTCATCCCCAGGCAGCAGCCGCGTACCGCGCGTGTCGCGATGCACTTCCTGCCCCATGCCGTCCCGAACGATCCACAAACCGCAATTGCTTTCCGTCTTATTGCCGCGCTTGTACCAGCGATCGTTAAATAATCGATAGTCGCCGGTCTTTTTCTCATAAACGATATGCGCGTGCTCGCGCGAAACGGTCTGGTTGATCGGATGGTCCTCGGCAAAAGCCAGATCGTTGCGCCGCGAGACTCCTTCGGCTTTGTAGACGTCGACGAGGCGGCCCATATTGGTGCGAGCTTTTTGCAGCGGAATCTCGGATTTGTTGGCCGTCCCTGCGACCACCACCAGCCGAGCGCCCCGGCGCACGCGCGCAGTTTCTTCTACCGGCGGCGCAATCTCTACCGCCAGCATTTCCACTCGCAGCCATTCCTGTTCCGTACTGGTCGCCCGAATCTCAACCCGCAAATCTTCCGGAAAGCGGCAAACTTCTTTCGCCAAGCCCTTGCGCAGCTCCTCATCGAAAAACCGGCGAAAAAACTCGCGCTCAAAAACAGCGCCTTCGTCAGCTGCGGCACGGATCTGAATACGCACCACATTGTACGGAAACAGCGCCTGCCCGCCCGCGCGCTGGATCTTCTTCTTCACCTCATCCAGCACCGCGATGCGAATCTCCGCCACTTCCGGCGATTCGCCCATAGCCTGCGCGGTAGCTCCGAACGGCGCTTCGAAAACCGTACGCCCCAAGCGCTCAATCAGATCCGAAATTTTCATTTCACCAGCCCCAGTTCCGCCGCGGCATCCACGATCTCGCGCGCGATCGGCGCGGCCGTCGTTCCGCCATACCCGCCATGCTCCACTACCACCGCAAATGCAATGCTCTTGGTTCGATCTCCATCGAATGGCGCGAATCCCGCAAACCAGGAGTGCGGCATGCCTTCATCCAGTTGAGCCGTTCCGGTTTTCCCGGCCACGCTTACCGCTTCGCCTTTCATCGCGCGCCGCGCCGTCCCTTCAACCACTACCGATCGCATAGCTCCGGCAAGAAACGCAGCCAATTCAGGCCCCAAGATCCGCTTCGGCGGCGCAGTCCGCGCGTTGCTCCCGTCGATCACCCAGCGCCCTTCCGGCATCGAACCATTTGCCGCAATCGTCGCCGCCACGCGAGCCATTTTGAACGGTGTAACCAATACCGGACCTTGACCATACGCCGCAAACGGCATCGCCGCTTGAATATCGGCCACGCTGCCGGCCGGAATGTCCAGCAGCGTGGCCGTATCGCTCAACTGCTTCGCGCCCACCGAAAATACGCCGAGCTGCGCGAAGTACGCGTTGCATGAGACCGCGATAGCCTGATGCATGGTCAGAGTTCCATGCGCCGAATCGCCCACGTCGTCGCGAATCGGCTTGCGCCATCCGGGAATGATCGCGCCCACGCGTCCATCGGGTAGCCGGCGGCAACTGAAGCTCTTGTTCTCGAGCGCCGGATCCAGCCGCAGCGCGGCCATCGCGGTCACCAACTTGAACGTGGAACCCGGCGGATACTCGCCGTAGCGCGCGCGGTCGAACAATTCTTCGGGTGTTGTGGGCGATTTCGCATCGGGCGCGGGCGCGCTCACCAGCGCCAGCACATCGCCCGAGTTGGGATCCATCACCACGATTGCGCCCTTGTCTTTATGCGCCTTAACCAGCCGATCGTCCAGCGCCTTGGCAGCGCGCATTTGAAGGCGAATATCGATGGACGCCGTTATGTTGCGATCACGCGCCATGAGTTTCGCAATCTCCGGATTCCCCGGCTGATGGCGATAGCGGATAAGCGGCGCCAGCTCGCGATAATCCGTGAAGCCCTGCAATTTCGCATTGGAATCGTGCTCAATCAACGACGCATTGGTCGCGTGGAAATTCTCGCCGGTGCGAAGATCCCCCAGGATGTGGGCGGTCAGCGATCCGAACGGATAGTGGCGGTTGTCCAGCCGCGAGCAGGCCGCATCGATCGAGACCCCCAGCTTCGAATATTGATCGCGACGCCGCTCCAGTTCGTTCCAATCGCCGGTGGCAAGCAATACGCCATTCCGGTCGAAAATGTTTCCGCGCCGGATCTCCCGCGCCAGCGAATTAAGCCGCGGATTGCGCTGCGGCCGCTTGACGCCGTCGTCTTCAAACACCTTAGCCTCGCGCGCCAGAAAATCCTGGTCGCGCGCGATTTGATAATATGCCGCGAAGCCGAGCAGCGTCGCAGCGGCAGCGCCCAGCGCCCACTCCAGCCGAACCACAGGTTTGCCGAAAGGTTCGTCGATCGCGACGCTTTTTCTTCCCTGATTCGAAATCGCCACCAATATCCCGAAAATCAGGAAATTCGCCAGCATCGCCGTATTTCCGAAGCTCAGAAACGGAGAAACCACGCCCGATAGCGGGATCGCCCCCAGCACTCCGCCCGAAATCAGCAGCATCTCAAAAGCGATCAGCGCCGATAAACCCAGCGCGAGAAACATTCCGTATTCGTTCAGCGCCTGCAATCCGATCCGCATTCCGCGCCATACCAGAAATCCGAGCAGCAACAGCACCGTTGCGACACCGGCGAATCCCCATTCTTCGCCGACCGCCGGCAGCACCAGGTCCGTATGCCCCGCGGGGATCATCTCCGGATCGCCCCAACCGGGTCCCGATCCCAGCGCCCCGCCGCTGGAAAACGCCCACAGCGAATGCGCCAGTTGATTGCCGCCATGTACGTCGTTGTCCCAGGGCGACAGCCACATATTGATGCGATCCACTCCCGTCGTTGGCTTGTCAAAGTGGTATCCCGCCACCACGCCGCCAACCAGCAGAACAATACCGAGAAGCGCCAATCCCGCACGCCCGCGCGCGATCCAGAACATGGCGAGAAACAAAAACCCGGTGACCAGCGCGGGGCCGAGATCTTTCAATAAAAAGAAGAATCCCAGCGCCAGCGCCACCGCACACATTACCGGTAGAACATGCGAGAGCCGTGGCAGTCCCATCCAGCCCGGCAACAGTTTCTTTTCGCGCAAATCGCGCAGCCTTTCCCAATTGCGCGTGAAATATCCGGCCAGGAAAAACACCAGCAGGATCTTGATCGCTTCCACCGGTTGAAATGGACCAAGGTTCACCTTGGCGTCGTTTCCGCCCGGCCCCGAGCCGAATCGCATCAATAGAACGAAAAGCCCAAGCGCACCAAACAGCGGCGTGTAGCACCAGGATGAGAAGCGCTGGTAATTGAAGGCGCGTAGCGAGGGCAGCAGTAGCACGGCGCAGCCCAGCGCCACGCCCCACGCGAATTTGCTGAACTCCAGCGTGTCGCGCAACGGATCGCGCAGGCTCGCTGCAAGAATGAGGCCGATGCCCGTCAGCAAATGAATCGCGGGCAGAATCGCAAAGTCGCCCCGCAATCCGCTCCATCGCCAGATCAGAAAAACGACGTGGAAAGCCGCCAGATAGAGCGCGATCCAGAGCAGGAACTGCATTTGAAATTCGGCCGGTGTGCGCACCACGAATGCCGGCTTCAACCTGGCAAGCGGCAATAAAGGCACGCGCGGCGCAGAACGCAATCGCGCTAATGCCCCGACATTCGGAAGAGGCCGATGCGTGGAGAGATAGTCGAACATTGTTTTCGCGACGCGCTCGCGTTCGCTTTCATCCTGGAACACTTGCAGGAATGGCAATAATTGCTCCGGCTTGCTCACTTGATTCAAGTCCAGCAAATCCCCGCGCGCCAGTTCCGCCGACAATTCCGGAAAAGCCTGCGTCTTCGCCGAATAAACCATCAATAATCCGGCGCCCACCAGCACTGAGGAGCACGCCAGCCACAAAAAGTCGCGCCAGCCAATTCTTCCGAGCGCTATCGCGCCTTTTGCGCCCGTGGAAATGACTTTTGATTCCCAGCTCTTGGTTACTGCCAATGCGCCCTCCGGGTTGCGTAATGCGGCCTTTTGGGCGTTTTCGGCTTCTTGTTCAACGCATCGGCCATGTTTTGCCGCGTGCGATCGTCGTCATCCACTTGCTGCAACGCAACGCTGACATTCGAAAATCCCTCGATCGGCTCGTACAATTGCCGCGCCCGATCGAAATCGCGCTGGGCCAGCCGCAAATAATGCCCTTCCGCCGCTCGATTGATCAGACTCGCGCCGCGCGCCTGATTCAGCTCCGCCGCCGCTCGGAATCGATATCCATCCGCCTCTTCTTCCATCTCGCGCGGACCTGGCGCGAACCCCAGGCGCTGCGCCTGATGCAGCTCCGCCATCGCTTTTCCGATATTCTTCAGCGCATAAACATCGATGCGCGCTAGTCCCAGGTGCGGATCGGGCGAACGCGGCATAAGCGACACGGCATTTTCGAAATCGGCCTGCGCGGCGGACTCGGAGTGCTCGATATTCTCATATCCGTGACACAAGGCTAGCTTCCCTTGCGCGTCACGATCGTTACGGTCCAGCTCGATCAAATGTGTAAAGCAAACCGCGGCCTTCGGCCAGTCGAAATCCTGAACGCGCGGATTGGAATTATTGCGATAGCTTTCAATCACCTCGTCGCCCGCCTGCTGCAAAGCCGCGCGCACGTTCGAAGCCAGACGAATAGCCGGCGACATCCCGCCTAAAAACGCATTCTGCCTTTGGACGCGCTGCAGCAAATCCCAATCCCGGTTGATCTCGCCGAGGCCGGCGCGCGTGTAGTCCAGCTTGCCGCGCAGCGCGCTGCTCTCGCGCCCGAATCGATAGTAGTAGCCGAGCGGCACGCATACCACCAGGCCCGCCAACAGCCCCCACGACAGCGCCACCAGAATGCTCATCACCGAGGCAATCTGCCGCGCGCGCGGTGGCTGCAGCTTCAGCACGCTGCGCCGAACCGTCTCAGCCATGCTGGTCACGCGCTGCGGCAAATACGGCAATCGCGCCCTTTCCACTGTCGGATTGCTTTTCCAGGAAACCCGCCGCTCCATTTCCGCAATCGTCGGCTGATTTTGCAGAAATAGAATCAAATCCTTTTCAAAAGCCGCGGCCGATACATAGCGTTGGTGCAGATCGCCCGCCAGCGCCTTGTGCAGAATCGCGGTCATCGGCTCCGGGCAGCCTTCCGGCAGCGCGCGCGGGGGCCGCCGCGATTGGATCAGCGCCTCCAGTTTGCGCGTATCTTGGGCTTGATACGGAGGCACGCCCGCCACCATTTCGTACAGCGTCACGCCGACCGCCCACAAATCCGCATGCCGGTCCACTTGTCCCCGGCTCAATCGTTCCGGCGAGCAATAACTGGGACTTCCCAATCCCAGATGCGTGCGGCTGTGAGTGAACGTGAGCGCCTTGGCGATGCCAAAATCCAGCAGCCGGACTTCATCGTTGGTCCCGATCTGAATGTTCGACGGTTTGATATCGCCATGCACCACGGATCGCCGCTGCCCATCGATAGTGGCCTGAAACGAATGCAGCCGGTCGAGTTGGCTCAGGATTTCGACGGCGAATCGCGCCGCCCTCGCCGGCTCAATGCGGCCCTCCTGCTTCAGAATCTCCGCCACCGTGCGGCCCTCGATGTATTGCATCGAGACGAAGAAGAATCCGTCCACGTGACCGTAATCGTAAACCTCGATCACGCGCGAATCGGCGTCGTGCAGTTGCTTCTGCAAATCCGCGCCGCGCCGCTCCGCTTCGAGAATTAATTGCGTCAACGGGTCGGGCGATTCCTCAACAATTTTTAATACGACGTGCCGGTTAGCGCTCGTATCGAAGGCCAGATACACGTCGGTCATGCCGCGCGCAAGCTTGCGGATCACCTCGTAGGCGCCAAACTTCCTGGTGCGTAGCACAAAGATATATCGTACAGATTGACGCGCCGCGCGTTTTACGGTTTCGGCCAACGCAAAGCCAGCGCGAGCACGATTCCGAGCACAAACCCGTAAATCAGGAAAGCCACTCGCGTAGTGAGGGCGCGCGCCACCTTGGACCAGACGCCCGCGCGCCCCTCCGAGCTAAGCTCCTCGACGACACTATCGCGGGCTTTGGTGATGGCATTCCGCGCCCGAGCCTCGGCCGCCGCGGGCGATGCATTACCCAGGAATTCGCTGCCCGCCACGAAGATAGCGGTGATATTGTCGCTCCCGCCCGCCACGTTTGCGGCCTCCACCAGATCGTGCGCCACCTGCGCCGGATCGCCATTATAGCGCTCGATCACTTCCAGCATTTCAGCCGAAGTGAGCAGGTCGCTCAAGCCGTCGCTGCACAGCAGGATCGCGGCGTCCGGCTTGAATAAAAACTCCTTCACCTCAATGAAATCCTCTTCATCCGGCTCGCGCTTTCGCGACCCTACGTCCCGAAACACTTCGTGCCGCCGGGGATGCGCCATCGCCTCGGCCTCGGTCAGTTCGCCCGCGTCCTCACGCTCACCCACCGGCGAATGATCCGAAGTCAGCTTGCGGATGGCTCCGTTCCAGGTCAGGTACAAGCGAGAATCGCCTACGTGGCCGACAATCACCTTGTCGTCCGCAATCGCCGCCAGCGTCAGCACGCACGCCATGCCGCGCCACATTTCGTTATCCGCGGCGTCTTCAAAAATGCGATTGTTGGCCGCCGTAATGGCCCGACGGATTTGCTCCCGCGCGTCGCCATTTGGCTTGGCCGAGCGCAAGGTCTCGACGATGCGCTCCACCGCGGTCTCCGCGGCCTTCTCGCCCGCTGCATGCCCGCCCAGCCCGTCCGCTACCAGAAAAATCCCCAGCTCGTCGTCGGCGTACGCCCGATCCTGATTCTCGGCGCGCATGCGCCCCGCATCGCTGGCCGTCGCCGATCGCCACTCCAGAGTCTTCGCCATCGTTCTCACCGCCGCGTCAGCACCCGGCTCACAATAAAGCACAGCGCGAATCCCAGAAACAGCAGCACAAACGGAATATGCGCAATGTAGGGGATGCGGATCATGGCAGGCTACCGCGCCTCAAACTGCAGCGTGATCACTTCCGCCACGCTGATCTGCGCCTTCGCCGGCAGCGTCTCCTCCACGCCGCGCGCCAATCGTTTGCCGTTGAGCCACGTTCCATTCATGCTCTTGTCGACAATCACAAAACGCTTTTGCACCGCGTCCCGCCGCACGCGCAGATGCTCCCGCGACACTTCATCGTTGGTATAAAGCGCCAGGCTGACCTCTGCGCCATCCCCGCCCCGGCCCACGCTGATCTCGTCCTGAGTCATCGCGTAAAGCTGCGGACCCGAATCGTCTTCATAGCGGATCTCGGCGTATATGCGATCGCCGGAGGCCCGCGTCTCGGGCTTTACGCCGGCCCTGCCGGTAATCGTACCCACGCTCGGCTCGCGATCCAGCAGCGTGGTCTTGGTCCCGTGATAGCCGGGCTGCGGCGTCTCGTTCAGCTCCGAGTGAATCTCCACGTCGCCCAGCGGCACAACGCCTTCGGAATCGGGAAAGAACTCGAAGGTCCAATCCTTGCACGCGATCCTGTACGGCTTGCGATCCTTCGCGCGGCGCAGCGCGGATAATCCAAACGGCCTGGCTCCGGGCGGTTTGGCATTCAATTGCGCCAACCGCGCGGCCAGAGCTTTCTTCGCATCTTCGCGCATCAGATCGAACACGCCGGTCAGCCGCGCGTAATCGTCCGGGTGCAAATAGAGGCTGAAAATGCACGGCGTGAGCACGCTGTAGCCCATCTCGAACTGCCCCAGCTCCATATTGCGGATGAGCTGCTCGACGATGATTCGCCCGCTGATCTTGCCTTGCGCTTCCCCTACCGCCTTGGGCATTTCCGGCCACGCCTCCACTCAAGAGTTCGACGGCCACGGGACCGGTTTCGGTTTCGACGGAACTCACTCCGAACGCGGTCTTTTGCCCAGGAGCGACACCAGAGACGCCTGCGCGACCGGCTCTTCGCGGATCGCTTCCCAGCTTTCAAACGCCTCCGTGACGGTGTCAATGTGCTTCTCGACCAGCTTCTGGTTCCACTCCGTCCCGGTGTCGTAGTCCGCTTCCTCCCGCCGCTGTTGCACTTGAATGAAAGCGTGCGCTGCGGTATGCAAATGTTTGAATATCGTCAACTCAGGGCCCGGAACCGGCTGCTTCTTGAAGTGGGCATCCAATTCGGCCCGCTTCTGCTCGGAAGCGCTCTTCATCTTTCCATGTCCGAAAACCCTGCGAGATCGGAACGCAACCTTGCGGTCGCTACTCTGTAACGTGCGCAATCTACTGAGCCGCGCGCGTGAGCAAGCGGTCTTCGGGCTTTTGAGACAGCCTCTAAATGTCAGGTCGTCGGCGTAGGCCATGCATCATGCCCAGCGCGCGTCCTGAAGCACCGCTTGCTCGGCTAGACTCCGATAACTGAAATAGGGGAGAACGCCCCATTGTTCGAGAGGTTCGAGGCAAAGCATGATGGCATTTTCCATTTGCTTCGTGGCGCTATATAACTGCTCCCGGCAGCCAGCCCGGTCGGAAAGGACAATTCTGAAAAAGATCGCTGGATCTCCCGTCCAATCGTGCCCCAGCTCGTATAGTTTATTGCACGATGTCGGGGCCGAGCGCCGGCCTCAACACATCGACAGCCTGGTCGAGCAGTGCTCGCTGCGAAAATGCCCTGGCCATGTACACGTCTTATTGTCGCGCCTTTGGTATGTCATTGATGTTCTGCCCCAGACGCCGCGCCGTGGGTGTAAACTGGCTGCACTGGGTTCGAGAAGCCCGCTCAGTGGAGGAAATAATGCGAAACCGCTGGATCTTTCAACTTGCACCCCTCGCGATGCTCCTCGTCAATTCCGCTAGCGGCCAGCCGAAGTTCACAGTTGCCGTTCCCGCCACAGCGAACATCTTCGCCGCCGGCCAAAGCTCCGCGTTCAGCGGCGAACTCCCACCGGTGCTCGCCTTCCCCGCCGGATCGGTCGCCGCAATCACGCTCGAAGCGGTTGGTGCGGTCACATTAGGTGGCGGCGAACCATACTCCAGACCCGCGGGTATTCCGTTCCCGGGTGGAACCGACCTCTCTTCCATCGACGGCCTCTCGGGCATCATCGCATTGAATTCGGGCTTTTTCCTGACAGGTGTCTTCCTGGACGATTCGGTGCCCGCGGGCGCGGGACCACCCATCCTGAATTTCACAGACGCCGAGAGCTTCCTGATATTGTGCCCGCTACTGTCCCAGACCTTTTATGCCGGCAACGGTTTTACCGGCGACGTCCACAAGGTTTTTGTCGTGCCGAAGGGAGCCACGCGGCTGTTTCTCGGGATCGCCGATGGATGCGTTCTGGCCGGCGGCGCTCCCGGCTGTTACCAGGACAATGTCGGCGAGTTTTTCGCGCAAGTAACTCTGCACTTGGTCACCAAACAACCTTCCAGCGATTAGGAGCAATTGACATGAACCCGGTGATGAAACGATGAAACATGCTCTATTCGTGCGGTTCGCACTTGCGGCCGCGCTCTCGCTCGCAACCATACCGGCTGCGCAGGCCCAAACGGCCCGTCCGCCGGCCGCCAAAATGCCCCAATTGGCGGGTCCGTGGACTGTCAGTCTCATCGGAAATACGGGCTGTGGCTGGTCGTCGATGCTGGTCACTTTTACGCTGGAATCGAGCGGCGCCGGCACGGCCACCATCCAGTCGCACACCTCCGGATGCGGCGATAACACCACCACAGGGGTTACCTTCGTGGTCCAAACAATGAATGCCAACGGCAGCGGTACCGCCAATTTGTCTTGCGGCGCGGACTGCGGGTGGGAATTCAACATTCAGGTGGCTCCCGATCGCGAGATCTTCAGCCTGGTGGATGTGTACCCGGAGAATCCTGGAAATTTCCTCTCCGGAATGGCGGTGCGGCAGCTATGACGAAAGCTCGATGTTTATTGCCGTTTTTGGCCGCCCTGTCGTGGGTCCCGTTATCGGCTCAATGGTCTTTCGCCGACGACAGCGCGCGCCTTCTGCGCGTCGATCATTACGTGCGCGTCCATTCCACGGTCGCCGCCATCGCCGGCCAGATATCGCAGATTTACGTGCGTGAAGTGGTGCGGGCCGGGGTCGCGCTGCGAGGGCCTGCGCCGGATCGCGTGGCGCTCTTCGTCCACGGCGCGGGCACGCCAGCCGAAGTCTCGTTCGACGTTCAGTATCAAGACTACAGTTGGATGGCGTACCTGGCGCACGCAGGCTTCGACGCGTTCTCCATGGACATGACGGGCTACGGCCGCTCCACCCGGCCTGCGCCGATGAACGACCCGTGCAATGTTTCGCGCGAGCAACAGTCCGGCTTCATCCCCGCGCTCATTCCCGCGCCCTGCTCGCCCGGTTATCCGCATCCGTTGACGACCATCGCTTCGGACTGGAACGACCTGGGCGCGGTGATCGACTATCTGCGCTCGCTGCGCCACGTCGACAAAGTGAGCCTGCTGGCCTGGTCGCTCGGAGGACCGCGCGCCGCCGGTTACACCGCGCGCCATCCGGAACAGATCAGCCAATTGGTGTTGCTGGCCCCCGCGTACAATCGTGCTGGCGCAGCCGATCCTCCCGCGCAGTTGCCCGCCGACGGAACCACCATGACCACGCAATCCCACGACGAGTTCACCGCCAATTGGGCGCGCCAAACCGGCTGCGCCGATCAAGTGGACCCTGCCGCATCGGACTCGGTGTGGGAACAAATGCTGGCGTCGGATCCAGTGGGAGCCACGTGGGGAACCGGCGTCCGGCGCGCTCCGCAAGTCACCGTATGGGGCTGGAACGCCGCGGTGGTCGCAAAGGAAAAAACGCCGACGCTCATGGTAACCGGCCAATATGACAAGCAAGTCCCATCGGATCGAGTGCGCGATTTGTACGCCGACCTCGCAGCCGAAAAGAAGGTCTTCATCGATCTGGCCTGCTCTTCCCACAATGCGATGTGGGAGAAAAATCACTTGCTCTTGTTCAAGGCGTCGGCGGAATGGCTGACCAAGGGCACGGTCAACGGCCAGCAGCAAGGCATGCTGAAGTTCGGCTACTAACGCGCTCGGCGGCCCTAGCTAGGGAAGCGGCATGATCGCCCCTGCTTCCCCGCGGCCGCGCCCCGCCAACCCCCAATTTTCCTATTCCGGTGCGTAGCGGCGGAACGGATGGGCACCAGCCTGGCATTGGATGTTAGACCGGGCCGATCGGTTAGGGCAGCTCCGTTTCGAGTGGCCGATTCGTGACGAACTTGGGTTAACCGGACTGTCGTGGGCCGCGCGTCCGCTGCTTCGCGACTTCGCCGAATGCAAGAGAACGGACATTCACGGTTCTTCGTCCTCTCCAGTTTCCCGAATCTCCAACCACTCACCGCCATCCCCGCCGCCAATCCCCGAGCCCGCCTGCTACCCTCGAACCAAAGCGGCACTCCGCCCCAGCCTTTCCCCTTTGGTTTCCGCCAATCCCCAAAATGTGTCAGCAAACACAAAAATACCCCTGATGCGCAACCCGCACGGGTCGTCGACTGGCTTCGTTTCGCCATTCACGGTTCTTCCTCCTCTCCTGTTTCCTGAATGTTCAACCACTTACCACCACCCCGCCGCCAATTCCCGCGCCCGCCTGCTACCCTCGAACCAAAGCGGCGCCCCGCCCTGCCTTTCCCCCTTTGGTTTCCGCCAATCCCCAAAATGCGTCAGTAAACACAAAATACCCCTGATGCGCAACCCGCACGGGTCTTTCGACTGGCTTCGTTTCCCCAAAATTCAAATTTGCGCCGCACCGAAGCAACACCCCACCTAATCCCCCACCCGCGCAGTACAATGTGGATTAACCAGGCACCACGTTCCCGGCCTGTCTGATCCCAAACTCCGGAGGCTCACGGCGAATGCACTATCCAGCGCCAGCGCGAAGGTTTCTCACCGCGCCGCTTTGCATCTTTTTACTTGCGCTCCCGCTTATGCCTGCCGACACCCCTGCTCTGGCCGGTTTCTCCGCCGAATCCGCGCGCAATGAACGCGACATAGAAAACAAGTTCCAGGCCGTACCCGATCCCGCGAATCTGCGCCAGTACATGCAGCGCCTGTCCGCGCGCCCGCACCACGTCGGCTCGCCTTACGATCAGGACAATGCCGAATGGATACTCGCAAAATTCAAGGAATGGGGCTGGGACGCGAAAATCGAAAACTACTACGTTCTATTTCCAACTCCGAAAGAACGCCTTCTGGAGCTGACCGCTCCCGGGCATTTTACAGCTAAACTCCAGGAGCCGCCCGTCAGCGGCGATCCCACTTCTTCGCAGCAGAACGAACAACTGCCTTCCTATAACGCGTATTCCATCGATGGCGACGTCACCGCGCCGCTGGTCTACGTGAATTACGGCGCGCAGGACGACTACAAGGAATTGGAGCGCCTCGGAGTTTCCGTCCAAGGAGCCATCGTGATCGCGCGCTATGGACAAACCTGGCGCGGCATCAAGCCCAAGCTGGCCGCCGAGCATGGCGCGGTAGGCTGCATCATTTATTCCGATCCGCGCGACGACGGTTACGGACAAGGCGAAACGTATCCCGCTGGTCCGTTTCGTCCCGCCGATGGCGTGCAGCGCGGCAGCGTGATGGATATGCCCGTCTATTCCGGCGATCCGCTGACGCCCGGGGTCGGGGCAACCAAGGACGCCAAGCGCCTCAAGCTGAGCGAAGTCACCACGCTCACCAAGATCCCGACGCTGCCCATCTCGTACGCCGACGCGCAGCCGCTGCTTGCCGCGCTCACGGGCCCCGTGGCCCCGGAAAATTGGCGCGGAGGTCTTCCGATCACCTATCGCGTAGGTCCGGGCGCAGCCAAAGCGCATCTCAAAGTCAGTTTTAATTGGGATACCAAGACGCTCTACGATGTCATCGCGCGCATTCCCGGCTCAACCTTCCCGGACGAATGGATCGTCCGCGGCAACCATCACGACGCGTGGGTCAACGGCGCGGAAGATCCCGTGGCCGGAGCCATTGCGCTGCTGGAAGAAGCTCGCGGCCTGGGGACTTTACTGCGCCAGGGCTGGCGGCCCAAGCGCACCATCGTGTATTGCGTTTGGGACGGCGAAGAGGAAGGGCTGCTCGGGTCTACGGAATGGGCCGAAGATCATGCCGAAGAGTTGCAGCGCAAGGCTGCCGTCTACGTCAATAGCGACGGAAACGGACGAGGGTTTCTCGGCATGTCGGGTTCCCATACGCTCGAAAAGTTCATCAACGGCGTTGCTCGCGACGTCAAGGATCCCGAGACCGGTCTCACGGTTTGGAAGCGGCTGCAGATGCGCCGCATCGAGCGCGCGTCGGCCTCCGCCACAACGTCGCAGCAGCAGGATCGCCAGGAACTGCGCCAGCGTCCCGATCTCCGCATTGGAGCGCTCGGCTCAGGCTCCGATTATTCGCCGTTCATCGATCACCTGGGTGTGGCATCGTTGAACCTGGGCTTTGGCGGAGAGGACGAAGGCGGCATCTATCATTCGGTCTACGACGATTTCAATTGGTACACCCATTTCGCGGATACCGATTTTAGCTACGGACGCGCGTTGTCGCAAACCGTGGGGCTGGCCGTCCTGCGGCTGGCCGATGCCGAAATCATTCCTTTCGATTTCACCAATTTCACCGATACCATCCGCCGTTACGTGGAGGAAATCGAGCATCTGGTCCAAACCCAGCGCTCCGATATTTTGGAACGCAATCGGGAAATCGACGATGGCGTGTTTATGGCCACCAACGATCCCCACCGTCCCCTGGTCTCGCCAACCAAAGACCCCGCACCTCCATTCTTGAATCTGGCGCCGCTGCGCAATGGGCTCGCGGTCTTGGATCGCTCCAGCGAGCAATATGAAAAGGCCCTGGGTCGAGCCATGGATGGCGATGCCCTGGCGCGCGCGGCGCTGCCGCAGGTCAACGCGCAGTTGATCGCCGTCGAACGTGCCCTGACGCTGCCCGATGGGCTCCCCGGCCGTCCCTGGTACCGGCATCAGATCTACGCGCCCGGCCTGTACACCGGCTACGGCGTAAAAACTCTGCCGGGCGTTCGCGAAAGCATCGAAGAAAAGCAATGGAAACTGGCCGAAGAGCAGACCGTGCGCGTGGGCAAGGTGCTCGAAAACGCCGGCGAGAAAATCCAGTCGGCCGCCGCCGCGCTAGCGCAGACCGCTCCATAAGACGGGCACGGGCCTCCACGCGCCAAGCCGTGTCGAAATCGGCCCCCTTACGATCACGGCGCTGTAACGCGCACAAGCTACCGACCCGCGCGCAATCTAACCGAGCCGCGCGCGTCAGCAAGCGGTTAGCCTGATAGACTTTGTTTAACACCCATGTCATTTTCCGCGGGCGATAGACTCGGTCCCTACGAGATCGTCTCGCTGATCGGCCGTGGAGCGATGGGCGAAGTATGGAAAGCGCGCGACACCAGGCTCGGGCGCGCCGTCGCCATCAAGCGCCTGGAGAACCCGCGGGCCGACCGGTTCCAGCAGGAAGCCCGTACGGTCGCGGTGCTGAACCATCCGCATATCTGCCAGATTTACGATACCGGGCCGGATTATCTGGTGCTGGAATATATCGAGGGCAGCGCGCTGCGCGGTCCCGTTCCCCTGCCGGAAGCTGTGCGGCTGGCAATCCAGATTGCAAGCGCGCTGGAAGAGGCGCACATCCGAGGCATTTTGCACCGCGACCTGAAGCCCGCGAATATCCTGGTGACGGCGAAAGGCACAGCGAAGCTGCTGGATTTTGGCTTGTCGAAGCAAATCGCAGGCTCCGACGTCGAGGCCACCGAGACCATGGAAGGCGCGCTGACGGGCACCCCGGCCTACATGGCGCCGGAGCAGGCTCAAGCCAAACCGCTCGATGAGCGTTCCGATATTTTCAGTTTCGGAGCGGTAATTTACGAGATGTTGTCTGGCGCTCGGGCATTCAGCGGCGATTCCATGGTGGATGTGCTGAGCGCGATCGTAAGGGACGACCCTCGGCCTCTACAAACCTCGCCGGAGATGAATCGCCTGGTGATGCGCTGCTTGCGCAAGGCTCCCGCCGAGCGGTTTCAGACCGTAGCGGAAATACGTTCGGCGCTCGAATCCATCGACGGGAAACACGCAGAACAGCAGCCCTCCATCGCGGTCCTGCCTTTCGCCAACATGAGCCGCGACGCCGACGACGAATATTTCAGTGATGGCCTGGCGGAAGAAATCATCAATGCCCTAACGCAAGTCTCCGGACTAAAAGTGATCGCACGCACATCGGCCTTCGCGTTCAAAGGCAAGAACGAGGATATTCGTAAAATCGCCGAGACTCTCGGCGTGACGAACGTATTGGAAGGCAGCGTCCGCCGCGCCGGGACTCGACTCCGGGTCACCGCGCAGTTGATCCAAGCCGTCGACGGTACGCATCTCTGGTCGCAGCGTTATGACCGCGAAATGACGGATGTATTCGCGGTGCAGGATGAGATCGCGGCTGCCATCACTCAAGCGTTGCAGGTGAAGCTGACTGGCAAGCCAGCCACGACGCGGCCGCACGAGCCGAATCTGCCCGCCTACGAAGCTTTTCTAAGGGGCAGACAGCAGTATTTCAAGGCGTCGGCAGAGGCGTACGTGCGCGCCGAAGATTACTACAAGCAGGCGATTGCGCTGGACCCGCAGTGGGCCGAGCCTCATTCCTCCTTGGGAGACGTATATTTTGTCCTTGGGTTCTACGCATTGCGCCCCCTGAGTGAAATGATGCCGCTGGCGCGCGTCGAAGCCAGGAAGGCGCTGGAACTTCTCCCGTCTGAACCAATTGCGCATGCTCTGCTCGGCTCGATCGCGGGTTCGCATGACTACGATTGGAAAAAAGCCGAGGAAGAGTTCCGGCTGGCCAGGGCATCCGAGCTCACCCAGCCAGGTGTTTACGACAGGTATGCCACCTTCTATTTATTGCCGTTGGGACGATTCGACGAAGCGATCGAAGTCCGGGCGAAAGCCATCGCACAAGACCCGCTGAACACTCTGTGGCGTGGGAATCAGGCATTTACCATCCTTTGCGCAGAGAGGTACGAACTCGCAATTGCCGAAGCGCGAAAGGCGCTGGATCTTGATGAGGGGACCTTCCTGCCTCACTGGGTGACCGCTGTGTCCTACTTCTCTCTGGGAAAGCTGGCCGAGGCGCGGGAGTCAGCGGAGGAGGCTTTCCGCGTAGCGCCGTGGGAGCCCTCTACTGTAAGATTGCTGGCTGGTCTTCTGACACGATCGGGCGAGATGGACCGTGCGGAAAAACTGCTCGCGACCATCCCGGGGACCAACTCGGGAGGCATGACCCTTTACCACCTGTTTTGCTCCGATACCGACGCCGCGATTGACCGCTATCAACGGAACATTGAGCAGCACGATTTACGCGCGGCGGTGACTGCCTCTGCCGGATTCCTCAAACCCTTGCGCGCCCATCCCCGCTGGCCCAAACTGGCGAAAATGATGAACCTGCCGGAGACCGCCTGACGCTCCGATCCAGATTGCGAAGGCCTATGGGTTCACGGTAACGGTAATATCGCGTGTGGTGTACAACTGGCCGTCACTGGCGGTCGCCCGCAGCACATAGGTTCCAGGCGCGCCGAAACTGACTTTCGAAGTCAGCGCTACGGGCATTCCGTACACCACCTCGGAAGCCTCGGGATTGAACGTCACTTTGCCCGGCCCGCGATACTCCATCCATTTGATCTGCACCCCCTGCGGACGGCGAGGCTGTGAATCCCGGTCCGGGTTGGACGGCGTGCGGCGATAAGGTTTGGGAAGACCGTCGTCGGTAGCCGAAGCAGTCAGCGTGGCTTGCTCCGCCAGCGTAACCGTTGAAACATCGCCGATGGTGAGTGCCGGAGCCATGTTGTTCGGGTCGGGAACGCCCCCGCCCAGATTCTCTACGATGACGTCCGGGCTAAGCTCCCATACCGGCTGCAGCCATCCCTTGGCCAGGTCGGTTTTGCCGTGCGACGTCAGGGTCCAGACCACCCTGCGTTCCTTGTCCCAATCCTTGGGCACCGTGACTCGAAACAGGAAGCGCTGGCGTCTGGGGTAGAAATGCGTCGGCTGTCCGCGATCGCCCGACGCGCCCTCGCCCGCGTCGATGGTGTTTGCCGGGCCGACCGGTATGTCAACCTCTTCCTGATAATTCCGGTTGAGATACCCGAACACCATGTTGAAGCTTCCGTCCGGATTGCGCTCCCATCCCTCAAACACCGGCGCAACGTTCTGGCCCCGCGCATACTGCACCTGGGCGCCGGCCGGGCCGATCCCAAGCAGCGCGGCGCACACCGCCCCAACCCACCGCATCCGCTACTCCGTCGCCGCGGGCGTTGGTTTCCCTTTGCGCGCTTCCACCTGCTGCTTGAACTCTTCGTCGGACAGATAGTAGTAGCTGATCCACGCGCCGCCCATCTCATCGATGGTGCGCTGCCCGTAGGTGATCAGGTTGTCCGGATCGGGGTTGAACTTGTTCCCGGGCGAGTTGTCATACCAGGAGATCATGTGCAGGATGGTCCCGGCCGGAAGCAGCGGCTGCTCGTCTTCGGCATAGAGATACACCAGGTGCCACGCAAACTGATACCTGCTGACGCAGCTCAGCATCTCCACTTTGTGGCCGCCCGGATAGATGGCTTCCATGCACGAAGCCTTCCCGCGATTGTGCAGATGCGGCTGGTAGGACAGAAGCCGCGCCGGTTTTGCCAGCGTATTGTAGCCGTCGAACCGCACGTTGTCGGCGTTCGGCGGAATATCGAGTTCCTTGGGATCGCCCACCTTCTCCGTAGTCTCGAGGTGCGCCGGCGTGTATCCCTTCGGATAAAACTTGAGCGCGAGCGCCACGTTGGCGGGAGTTTCGGTCCCCATCGGGTGCAGATGCAAATTGAAATTGATCTTGGTCCCGGCCTTCATCAAACGCCCCGCGCCGTCGGGAAAAACGTCGGCGTTCTTGCCGAGAGCGTACTCGTTGAGAAAGGCTCCTTGGACGTTGTCGCCCGAATCTGGATCGTCGTCGTGCTTCATGGACGTGGTGACGTGATGTACGGCCCTGAAACCTTTGATGGGTTTCACCTCGATCGCCTTGATATACCGATCCTCGGTGAGGCCCGGGTCCACCAAAACGTCGATCCAGCGGTCGGAAGCTTCGGCGGGCACGATCTGGTCTTTCGGAAGCGTGACGATCAGATCCGGTTGATCGAAGTGCCAGCGGTCCGAATCGTCGAAAGTGCGCGGCCGCGGCATATCCGCCGGGTTTCCCTTGGGCGAGCCGTTATCCACCCATTTGACGATGGTGGCGATCTCTTCGTCCGACAGCGAAACATCGTTCTTGAAATGCTGCACGCCGATATTCTTGTCGATGTACCAGGGCGGCATCTCGCGCGCCAGCACTTTCTGCTTGATCGATTTGGCCCACGGCCGCGACTCTTCATAAGTCAGCAGCGACATCGGAGCAAACGTGTCCGGCCGATGGCAGGACTGACAACGGTTTTGAAGAATGGGCGCAACATCTTTTGTAAAGGTGACTTGACCCTGGGCCAGCGCCGCAATCGCGACCAGACCGGAAACGCCAAAAATAGCTTTCATCCCGCTACCTCCTGACCGGAAACTACTTGAGAATAGAAGCTTAATACGCCAGTGTCAAGGGCGGCCACCAGCCATGTGCAGAGGCTTCGCATGGCGAATAGGAATGAGGACGGGAGTACTTAGAACAGGCTTGATGGGAGGAGCGAAGGCGGTGGAGGAGATTCGCAAGACGTGTTTTTGACGTTTTTGGGCTGGCGAGGGCACCCCAATGGCAGAGGGGAAGGGTTTCAGGGAGACCAGAGGCAAAAGAAGGCCAGCGGCCGCTGGCCGTGGGGTATGAAATCGGTGCTCAGGCGGCTTGCAATGGAGCCGGGAATCGGGCGCGCGGATGTTGGGTAGAAGTTTGGAAACACCCCGCCGCAGTTGGCAGGCGACTTCCATGGCGGTCATCCGGTAGCGGCGGAACAATTTGGAATGGCAATGAATGAACGCCGTCGAGAGCGTGAATGCCAGTAAGAGGCGGAGCCGCTCTGCGCTCGGTGACGAATTGCGGCGTTTGCGGATCAGGTGGGGAGCGCCCAAGGCGATTGCGGCGATGGCCCGCCAACTGGGGTGCCTGATTTACAACCCGATCACGCGCCGAACAGAGTTTGATCCGCAGCGACTCATGCGGAAGCAGGAAAGATATCGGCAAAGGGGCCAGAAGCGAATCCAACGTGAGGCCGCAGAACTGGGCTACGACCTATCGGGGCTCGCACAATAATCGAGGCTCGCACAATATATGAGGCTCGCACAATACAGTGACAGTTCACGGCAGCCCGAGAATCGCTCCATGACGGTCACGGCTCCGTTACGAAGCACGCTGCTGCACACCGAGCCGCCACCGCAAGGGAGTGGTGGGGACGCCCATGGCGGCGCAAGGCGGTAAAACGGCTGCGCAAGTTCCTGATTCCAGGCGCGACCATTCGGAAGACGGTTTTGCCACGGGCGGTACTATGGACCCGTCAGCCGCCGAATCGCTCGGCGGAGCGGGCTTTCGCTTTGGCGGCCTCTTCTTCTCGATTCTTGGGCGGCGCGTTCGTATCGAGCGAATGGAGAAGACGAGCGGCGACGCCCGCTATCTCGTCCACAGCGGCCAGGAACAGTTGCTCGTTGGCCCTGGACGGTTTGCTGAAACCGCTGATCTTGCGAACAAACTGCAGGGATGCTGCGCGAACTTCTTCGTCCGTCACGGGCGGATCGAAATTGAAGAGCGTTTTGATATTTCTGCACATCGGTCAGGACTCCAAAATTCTGGCACGATCCAGAAGAAGATCGCGCTCGCGGGCGTTGCGCGTCAGCGCTGCTGCACGCTGAAACTCCAGGCGCGCTTCGCCCAGGCGGCCCAGCTTAAACAGAAAGTCGCCGCGCACGCTCGGCAATAGATGGTAATTCTCGAGCGCGGCTTCCGACACCAGCGCGTCCACCAACTCCAGACCCGCTGCGGGGCCGAATGCCATAGCGATGGCCACGGCGCGGTTCAACTCTACGACGGGGGACGGGGCGAGTCGGGCGAGTTCGGCGTAGAGCGTGGCGATGCATTCCCAGTCGGTCTCTTCGGCGGCGCGGGCTCGGGCATGACAAGCGGCGATTGCGGCCTGGAGCGTATATGCGCCTGCCTGGGCGCTCATTTGCCGAGCGCGGCCGAGCGCCGCCAGACCACGACGGATCAGAAGCCGATCCCACAGCGCGCGGTTTTGATCCAAAAGCAACACCGGCTTTCCCGACGCATCGACGCGGGCGCCGGAGCGCGAAGCCTGAATCTCCATGAGCGCCACCAAGCCGTGAACTTCGGGCTCCGTTGGAACCAGTTCAGCCAAAATGCGGCAAAGACGGAGCGCGTCCTCACAGAGAGCCGGGCGCATCCAATCTTCCCCCGCCGTAGCGGAATAGCCTTCATTGAAGATGAGGTAAATAACTTCCAGCACCGACGACAGGCGCGCGGTCAGCTCCGGCCCGCGAGGGACTTCGAATGGGACACGGGCAGCGCTGAGCGCCCGTTTGGCCCGCACGATGCGCTGCGCGATGGTTGCTTCCGGCGCCAGGAATGCACGCGCGATCTCGCCGGTGGTGAGACCGCCGAGCAAACGCAGGGTGAGCGCCACGCGCGCTTCGGACGCAAGAACGGGATGGCAGGCGGTGAAGATGAGTCGAAGCAAATCGTCACCCACGGAATCGTCCATCGAAGTGTCTAAATCCGGCGCAGCTATCTGCCCGGCTTCGAACTGGTAGCCGAGTTCCTCATGCTTGCGCTCGATCAGCTTGTTGCGGCGCAGAAGATCGATGGCGCGGTTTTTCGCCGCCGCCATCAACCAGGCGCCAGGATTGCGCGGGACGCCCGATTCAGGCCATTGTTCCAGCGCGGCCACCAGGGCATCCTGCGCGAGTTCCTCGGCCAGGCCGATATCGCGGACCATCCGTGCGAGCCCGGCGATCAGCCTGGCCGACTCGATCCGCCAAACGGCGTCGATGGCTTTATGGGCGGCTTTATGGGCGTCGGCGCGATGGTTGTCGGTAGCGGTCACCGCTATCGATCACAACATTTTTCGTGTTCCTCATGCAAGCTGCGGTTGTGCTTCATGTCCTCTCGGGAAACCCAGCGGCAGCCTGCTGGATGTCAGGGGGGAACTCGGAAAACTCCTGCACCTGCCGGATCTCAATCACCTCGTTGTCCGAAGCGGGGCAGCGCGAGGCCCATTCGATGGCCTCTTCTTTGGACTTCACCTGAATCATCCAGTAGCCGCCGATGACTTCTTTCGCCTCAACAAAGGGACCGTCAGTCACTTTCGGCTTGCCCCCGGAAAATGACACGCGGGCGCCCGCCGAGGGCGGATGGAGACCATCCAGCGCGAGCAGCACACCGGCCTTCTGCAGGGATTCGTTGTACTTCATCATGGCGGCGACCGCCGCGGGGTCGGGCATTGCGGAGGGCGCGGCGGTCTCGTAACCTTTCGGGATCATCAGCATCATGAATCGCATTCGTGTTCTCCTTGTGTATTCCGAGTCTTCACGCGCAACTCAGGCGCTTTTCTCGCGCGCGAAGGCCGGGTTATCCTGCATCTGGCGAATCTCCACCTCACCGTCGCCGGCTACCTTCAGGAAGCGCTCGGACAATTGAATGGCCTCCGCCTTGGACTGCAATTGGAAAATGGCGTAGCCGGCGATCAGTTCCTTCGTTTCCGTGAAGGGGCCGTCGGTAACGGCGAACTTTCCCTCTGCCAGCTTGACGCGCGCGCCCTTGGAGCTGGCTTGCAGCCCGTCGGTGGCGAGCAGCGCCCCACTCTGCACCAGCTCCCCTATGAGCTTCCCCATTTCGGCCATATGTTCCGGTGTGGGAGGAACCCCCGCTTCCGAATCCCTGAAGTTGGCGGGCTTATAGATCATCATGAATCGCATCGTTATCGCTCCTTGTGTTGGGTAGCCGTTTATTGGACCGGCTCTAATTATGCGTCGAACGAGGGTCGGCCAAATCGACACGTAACTGTTAGACTTTGTTTTTGGACACTAGAACGAAGATAATACCGCTCCAAGAACTCCAAGAGCGGATCCGAGGCGCTGCCAGCCATTGGGTAACCGGGTACTTCGATCCATTGCTGGCTGACCATGTTCGCAGGCTTGCGCAGGCGCGAAGGCCGGGGCAGTTGCTGGTGGTTGAAGTAACGAATCCGCCGCAGCCGTTGCTGGCACAGCGCGCGCGGGCCGAGTTGGTGGCCGCGTTGGCGATGGTGGATTATGTAGTGCTGGGCGAAGGGAACGTAGGCGCAGACCGCGACATCGGCGAGCGTTTCATCGAACACGTGCTGCAGCGTCACGAACAGGAAGCTGGCCGATGAACCCGCCGCGCATCTTAGTAGTAAGGCTGGGATCGATGGGCGATGTGATCGCCGCGCTGCCTGCGGTGGCGAGCCTGAAACACAGCATTCCGCACTCCAAGATCACCTGGGTGATCGATCCCAAGTGGAGCCTGTTGCTCAACGGCAATCCGTACGTCGACTCGGTGCTGCATCTGGACCGGCGGACCTTCATGGGATTGCGCAACGCGTGGCGCGAGCTGCGATCGTCAAAATTCGATTTTGCGGTGGATTTCCAGGGACTGGTGAAATCCGCGCTGGTGGCGACTCTGGCGCGCCCGGAGCGCATTTTCGGATTCAACGCCGAATACGCGCGCGAATCGGCGGCATCCTGGTTTTATTCCACCAAGGTGCCTATCCGCTCGTATCACGCGGTGGATCGGAATCTGGATCTCGCGGCGGCGGCTGGTGCATCGAACATTCTGCGCACATTTCCCTTGCCCCCTGGCCAGCGAGAGGCCCCGTTGCCCGAGCGCGACTTCGTGCTGGCCAGTCCGCTGGCTGGATGGGGCGCCAAGCAATGGCCGCTCGAATATTATTCAAAGCTGGCGGAGAAGCTGCGCCGCGAATGCGGGATGCCGCTGGTTCTGGATGCGCCATATCCTTTGCATGTTCGGGGCGCCGAGACGCACGTCTCTACGCTGGCTGGCCTGATCTATGCTACGCGGCGTGCCACCGCGGCGGTGGGTCTGGACAGCGGACCGCTGCATCTGGCGGCGGCGCTGGGTAAGCCGGGTGTCGCGATCTATGGTCCAACCGATCCGGCGCGGCACGGTCCTTATGGAGGCACCATCGGCGTGCTGCGCTCAGCCGAAGCTGCGACCACATATCGCCGGACATCGGAACCCGATGCCAGCATGCGCGAGATCACGCCCGATCAGGTGTTCGAGGCGCTCGCACCGATTATTTTGGCTGGCGGCGCCGGGGCTGCGCACAAGGATCGCTGAGCGATCGGCGCTAAATCAGGATGAGCGTTTTTCCCAAGCCGTACGCCGATCTAGTGGCGCGTTTGCGCGTGACGTGCGGGTTTATTTTAGTCGCGGCGTTTGCATGGTTCTCGGGGCCCGACGCACGATCGTTAGCGCTGGGTCTGCCGGTCTCGGCTCTCGGCCTCGCGCTGCGCGCCTGGGCCAGCGGGCACGTGGAGAAGAACATCCGGTTGGCCGAGAGCGGTCCTTATGCGTATATGCGCAATCCGCTGTATTTAGGTACGCTGCTAGTGGCCGCCGGATTCGCAATCGCTTCGCGCCAATGGCTGCTGGCCGTGCCGTTTGGCGTCGTATTTATCTTTATTTATCTGCCCGCGATTGAGCTGGAAGAACAACATCTGCGGAAATTATTTCCGGAATTTGCCGCATATGCCGAGCGCGTGCCGGCACTGTGGCCGACGCTGGCGCCTGTGAGAAGACCCCAGCGTTTTCGGTGGGATCTGTACGTTCGCAATCGCGAATATCAGGCATTGATCGGATTCGCGATTGGGGCGCTCTATCTCATCATAAGGCTGGCCGCAGATTCCACGAAGTTCTGAGCCCTGCCAAGCATTGTTTGCTAAGGAGCCCAGGTCCCCTCCAGCGCGAAACCGCTGCCACCCTCTCTTCCGACCGCGTAGAGCACCGCATCCTTCACCCCAACGAAAGCGCCGGTGAAGGTCAGCGCGAAATTCAGCCCGAGATTCCCGGGCGGGCCGGCATGATTTGCGTAACAGTACTTAAGTTTCGCTTCGCCCCTGTATCCTGGTTATATGTGCGGCATCGTCGGCTATATCGGGAACAGGAGAGCAGTCCCCATCATTCTGGATGGCCTGCGCCGGCTGGAATACCGGGGCTATGATTCGGCGGGAATCGCGGTCTTGAACGGCGACAACCATCTGTCCATCCGGCGCGCGTCGGGCAAGTTGCGCAACCTGGAAGACGCCATTCGGCTAAACCCCATGGATGGGCCGTACGGCATCGGCCACACGCGCTGGGCGACGCACGGCCGACCGACGGAAGAAAACGCGCATCCGCATCGCGACTGCACCGGCGACATCGTCGTTGTTCACAACGGCATCGTCGAAAATTATCTTCAGCTCAAACACCAGCTCCAGTTGGAGGGCCACAATTTTATAACCGAAACCGATACCGAGGTCATCGCGCACCTGGTGGAAAAATACAACGACGGCAATCTGGAAGACGCCGTCCGGCGCGCGGTTCGAGAGCTGCGCGGGGTATTCGCGCTCAGCGTGATCGCGAGTTCGGATCCGAATAAGATCGTCGCGGCGCGCATGGGTCCGCCGGTGGTGATCGGGCTTGGCGACGACGAATACTTCGTGGCGTCCGATGTGCCCGCGATCCTGAGTCACACCCGAGACATGTTTTTTCTGAGCGACGGCGATATCGCGGTGCTGACGCCCGACGGCGTGCATCTGACCGATTTCAACGGCCGCCCCATCAAGCGCCAGGTGACCCATATTTTGTGGGATCCGATCCTGGCGGAAAAGGGCGGCTACAAACATTTCATGCTCAAAGAGATTTTTGAGCAGCCGCGCGCCGTGCGCGACACGGTGCTGGGACGCGTGGGCCAGGAAACCGGCCGCGTGTTCATCGACGAGATGGACATCAACCCCAAGCTCTTCCAGGAATTCAAGTCGCTGAAGATCATCGCGTGCGGAACAAGCTGGCACGCGGCGCTAGCCGGCAAGTTTATGATCGAAAAGCTGGCGCGGATTCCCGTGGAAGTGGATTACGCCAGCGAATTTCGTTATCGCGATCCCATTGTGTCCAGCGACATGTTGACGGTGGTGATTTCGCAGTCCGGCGAAACGGCCGATACGATCGCGGCGCAGCGCGAAGCCAAGCTGCACGGCTCCAAAACATTAGCGATCTGCAATGTTGTGGGGTCCGTGATCACGCGAGAAGCCTCGGGAACATTGATGACGCACGCGGGCCCCGAAATCGGAGTGGCGTCCACCAAGGCGTTCACTTCCCAGCTCACGGCGCTGTTTATCCTGGCCATGTACCTGGGCCAGGTGCGGGAAACTTTAACCCCCGAACAATCCGGTTGCCTGGTGCAGGAGTTGGTGAAGCTGCCTGGAAAGCTGGAAGCGGTGTTGAGCCACGAGGGGATCTACGACGAACTGGTGAAGAAGCTTTTCCGCGCGACGGATTTCCTTTTCCTGGGCCGCGGCATTCACTTCCCGATGGCGCTGGAAGGCGCGTTGAAACTCAAGGAAATTTCCTACATTCACGCCGAAGGCTACCCGGCGGGTGAGATGAAACACGGTCCGAATGCGCTGATCGATGAAAACCTTCCCGTGGTGGTGATCGCCACGCGCGATCCGCAGAGCGACGACAGCCGTGTGCGGTACGAAAAGACGCTGTCGAATATTCAAGAAGTGAAGGCGCGCAATGGCATCGTGATCGCGCTGGTGTGCGAGCCGGACGCGGAAGAGGTCGGCAAAATAGCCGACTACACCATCGCGATCCCCGCCACCACGGAACTGCTGCTTCCGATTCTCGAGATTGTGCCGCTGCAGCTTCTGGCGTATCACATTGCCGTGCGCCGGGGTTGCGATGTGGATCAGCCGCGCAATCTCGCCAAAAGCGTGACGGTTGAGTAGGCAGCGGATCGAGCCGGAGTGAGGCAGTTCATTCATCAGATTCATATCTCGACGCGCGGCAAAGGGTTGTACGATTTTACGCGCGAGATCGAAAGCTGGCTGGGCGCGCACGCTACGCAGACTGGATTGCTGACCGTCTTTTGCCAGCACACTTCCGCGTCGCTGGTGATTCAGGAGAACGCCGATCCTGATGTGGTGGCCGATCTGGCCGATTTTTTCAACCGCCTGGTGCCGGAGGAAACCAGCTTGTACCGTCACACGGCGGAGGGTCCGGACGATATGACATCGCACATCCGCGCGGCGCTCACGCAGACGCAGTTGTCCATCCCGATCCACAAGGGCAAGCTGGCGCTGGGCACCTGGCAGGGCGTGTATTTGTTCGAGCATCGCGAGCGGCCGCATCGGCGCAGTGTAGTGCTGCACTTGGTGGGCGATTGAAATTTCGCTTGCTCACGTGAACCGTCGGCATTGGAACGGCGTTGACCTTCACGAGCCGAGACTAGCCTGGCAGCCTGTTTCGAAACCGGCTTCCTTACGGTCGCGGCTCTGTAACACGCGGAATCTACTGGACACTGCCGGGCTTTGCCGCCAAGCGCCGATCGAGCGTGGTGAAGTATAATCACGCCGGAGGAACTATCCCATGACGGATCGATGTTTCGCCACCATCATTACAGTTTCGATCTTTCTAGCGACGTCGCCCGCCGCCACCGCGCAGGCTTCGTCACCAGCACCGGGCCCAACTGGCAAACCCACCGCCGCCAGCCGCTGGGTTCAGCCCCGCACTCCGGATGGTCAGCCGGACCTCGCTGGGGTGTGGACCAACGCCACTCTTACTCCGTTCGAAAGGCCCGCGGCGCTGGGATCGAAACAGTTCTTCACTGAAGAAGAAGCGGCCGCTTATGTAAAGCAGCGCATCGACGGGACCGATGCGCCGCGCCCGGCGGAGGCTGCTCCGGCAGAGATCAATGGCCGTGCGTATTCCCGAGTATGGCAGGATCGGGGGACCACGTTGGTCGCGACGCTGCGAACCTCGCAGGTGATCGATCCTCCAAACGGGAAGGTTCCACCGATGACACCCGAAGCCCAGGCCAAATTCGAAGCGTCTCATGCCTACAATAAGCGGCATCCCGCGGACGGCCCGGAGGACCGCAGCCTGTGGGAGCGCTGCATTTTATTCGGCGGCGAAGGGCCACCCATGCTGAACGAGCCCATCAATAATAACTACCAGATTGTCCAAACTCCCGGATATGTGACGATTTTGGTGGAAATGAATCACCAGGCGCGGATCATCCCGCTGGACGGGCGGCCTCATCCTCCGCAGGACGCGCGATTCTGGAGCGGCGACCCGCGCGGCCACTGGGAGGGGAACACGCTGGTGGTGGAGTCCACGAATTTCAGATCCAATGGGAAGAACCGGTTCGGGATCACCTATGACGGGACAACCGACGACAATCTTCGCGTCATTGAGCGATTCACGCGAACCGACCCGACAACGATGATGTACCAGGCCACCATCGTCGATCCGACCGTGTACACGCAGCCCTGGACCGTCGAGCTCTCGATGCGAAAACGCTCGACCATACTCTACGAATACGCTTGCCACGAGGGGAACTACGGGCTGCCCGGCATTCTTTCGGGAGCGCGCGCCGAGGAACGAGCGGCGGCCGAGAAATCAAAATAAACGGCCCGTCCCTGCCCTCCTGTCTGCCCCTATGAAATGAGTGGGAGGTGTAATATAATCGCGTTGCTCATATTTGAAGAATACGCGCGAAACGGACTGTGCCGCGAAACAGTCCCTGGTGCAATTGGTGGTTCGTGCCGCACCCTTTGCGCTCGCTAACGAACAGAAGGCGTGTACCGCGTTTCAGGAGATAAGGAAAGATGATTCACATCAGATTTCGACAGACCAGACTGTTGGCCGCCGCGCTCTTGCTGACGGCCGGCGCGCTATCGGCGGCGATGAACCCGCAAACGGCGATCCCGCAAAACGTGCCGATGACCGCACAGGAGAAGAAGAACCTGGATTTCGTTCTCAATTGGTGGCGCGAGGTTATTTACGCGGGTCACCTGGAGCTCGCGCCGAAGTATCAGGCCGAGAACTATATCCAGCACAACCCCAGCGTCAACACGGGGCGTGCCGGGTTCGTGGAATTCTTCCAGAAATTCAGCAAGCCCATGAATCCGATTCCGGCCAAGATGGCCAATCCGCCGGTGGTGGCGGGCGCAAAGGGCGATTTCGTGTGGCTGATCTTCGAAGAAGAAAAAAAGCATCCGAGTGATCCGTCGAAAACCTACTTCCAGGACAGCCTGGAAGTGCTGCGCATTGAAAACGGCAAGGTTCAGGAGCACTGGGACAGCCAGATGAAGACGCCGGGTTCGGGGAAGGTGGAGACCGGAGTGTCGCCCAAGCCGCCCATGCAATGGAACACCGGGAAACTCTCTAAGGAAGAGGTTCAGACGCTGGCGCTGGCCAAATCCGAATTTAAGGACATGCTGCAATATGCGCATCTCGAGATCGCGGACAAAACCATGGACCCCGGCTACATACAGCACAACGCGAACATCCCCACCGGGCGGGACGCCTTTAAAGCGTATATGAGCAAGATTCCGGGCCGCCGGCCGCAGGACGCCAAGCCCATCAAAGACGAATGGGTCGATCCTCCCGTGCTGACCCTGGTGAACGGCCCATTTTGCCTGCTGATGATGCAGCGCACCGCGAAGGATCCGGACGATCCCACCAGAGAATACAAATGGAATCACTTCAACGTGATTCGCGTCGAGAACGGCCTCATCAAGGAACACTGGGACGATTTCATCGTCAAATGAAAGACAGCGGTTGTCTTTTTCCGCGAACGGGCCAGGGGATGCGGCCCAATCCGATCTGTTCGAACTGCTGAGGCATTACTGGTTCGAGTCAAGTTAAGGTTCATAACCTGCCCTCATAGTCGGCTACTCGCGGAGGCACAGAAAGCCTCGGCCAACAAGCACGCGTAGCGTCTGACGTGCGAGCGGCTTCGGTCAAACGGCGTCATCAAGGCTAAGACAAGAATGCATTTTACTTTTGGACCGTACCGTACCTCCCGGCAACGGCCGCGAAGTCATGTCGCGGATTTTGTCGGGCAGCGAGGGCGCTTCCACTCGTGACGGTATGATGGTCGCATGCCGTCGATTGAGATCGACCCTGAACTGAACCGCCTTGCTCTAGCGGAAGCCGCCCAACAGTATCCCGAGTTCGCCGAGCGCGCCTTGCGCGTCATTGCACGGCCGCTTTCGACAGGATTCGCCTGGCAACTTGAGTGGAACGGAGCGCCACCAGGCGGTCAACAGGCGTGGGAGTTTCAAAACACGGCGATTCGGGCATACAAAAGACTGGCGCGCATCACGGAATAGTGCAAGGTCCAGCAAGCTAGCTCCTACAGCGATCGCGATTGATCCAGGATCTTGTAGATCTGGGCTGCGTACTTCTCCACCAGCTTGATTCCGATCCCAGGGATGGCCAGCAACTCCCCCGCGGTCTTCGGCTCTTTCTCCGCAATCGCCAGCAGCACCCGGTCCGACATAATGCGGAACGCCGGCACACTCAGCTTCGCCGCCACGGAGCGGCGCCACGCTTTCAGCTTCGCCGCGGCGCCCGCGCCTCGCAGTACTTCCCGATCCTCGCGCGGCTTCAAAGGTCCTGCGAGCCTCTTCTTTCGACCCCTCCTTGCAGCCGGCCTTTCCGCTAGAGCGGCACTCTCGCGAATCTTCAGTTCCAGAAGCGCGCCTTCCTCGATTCGGCTCGCGTCTCCAGTTAGACTCGCATAGCGAAATGGAATCTGTTTCCCGTCCTTCTCGAACACCGCATCCAGCAGGCGGACCAGCCCCGATCGCGCCATCGCTCCGATGATTTCTTCGAACCCGTCGCGATCCATGCCGTTCTTTCCGCACAATTCAGTGTGGAGCTTTCCCACCGACTTGCGATTCCCGCTAAGCGCACTTATGACATCGCGCGCCACCCTCCGCTCCTGCTTTGTGGCATCGCGGAAGCCCTGGGCCACGCAGTTTTCAGGCGCGCAGAAATCGCAGATGCCGCAGGACTTCTGGCTATCGCCCGTGTCACCGAAGTGCCGCACCAGACTCGACATCCGGCACTGATTGCTCTGCGCATAGCGGATCATCGCTTCAATCTGCGCCTGCTTCTGCTCGGCCTGCGCGCTGTAGGAATCGCGCCAGTCGGCAGTGCCGCGGGTCAGATTGTCGGAAGCGTCGACCATTGCGCCGCCGTGCGTCCAAAGCTTCTCCAGCGCCTTCTCGAAGATCGCAGCCGGCGTCCGGCACTGTTTTTCAACCAGCTCCCTTGGCTGCGGATCGGCTCGCAGGCGCTGAAAAATCTGGTCGAGGAACCTGGCATCCGGATAGTCGCGCTCAAAAAAGAAGTCGTGCGTATGCCGGTCCGCGTAGGAATGCATCAGAATCGCGCGGCTCGGCTGGCCGTCGCGCCCGGCCCGTCCAATTTCCTGATAGTACGCTTCGATGCTCCCGGGCAACGCGGTATGCATCACGGACCGTATATTCGCCTTATCGATCCCCATGCCGAACGCAATCGTCGCGACGATCACTTCCAGCTTGCCGTTGAGAAATCCGTCCTGCACCCGGCGCCGCCGGTCGGCGTCGAGACCGGCATGATAAGCCGCGGCGGGAAAATCGCGCGCAAGCAAAGCGGCCACGCCCTCGGCCTGCTTGCGGCTGGGCGTATAGACAATGGCCGGACGCCGGTCTGGATCGGACAATAACTCGCGTGCCAGGTTGGGGCGATCGAACGGGCTGGTTTCCACCACCTCGATTGCAATGTTCGATCGCCGAAAACCGTGAATAAAGCTCGCCTGGCGGTCGAGACCCAGTTGCTTGCAGATGTCCTGCTGCACCACCGCCGTGGCCGTGGCGGTGAGAGCAATCACCGGCGCCGGACGCAGGGTCGGCAGATAGCCGCCCAGCAGCCGGTAATCGGGACGGAAATCGTGCCCCCATTGCGAAATGCAATGCGCTTCATCGATCGCAATCAGCGCCGGTTTCCGTTTCGCCAGCATCTGGGGAAAACCGGGCACGCGCAGCCGCTCCGGCGCAATGAAGAGAAACTGCAGGTTGCCATTCAGGTAATCGATACAAACCTGGCGGGACGCCGCGCGGTCGCGTCCCGAATGAATGCATTCCACCGCGAAGCCGCGCTCCCGCAGCTTCCGATACTGGTCCTCCATCAGCGCGATCAGCGGACTGATCACCAGCGTGGTCCCGCCCCGCGCCAGGCCCGGCAGTTGGTAGCAAAGCGACTTCCCCGCGCCGGTGGGCATCACCAGCAGCGCGTCGCGCCCTGCAATCACTGTCCGGCAGACCTCTTCCTGATTTGCGCGAAAGGCCTCAAAGCCGAACGCCCGGTGCAGCAGCGCATCCAATGGCTCATTCGGCTCGGCGGTGACAGCGGGCGGCGGACTCACTGCGGTCGCGTGGGAGTTCGCGTCATTTCTGCCTCCTGGGCCGCCTCCATTGCTTAAGCGCGGCGCCGCAGGAATCTGGCCTACCTTGCCAATCACGTTCCGCACGTAGTCTTCAATCCCATGCAGAAATGGCTCCAACTGCGCTTCGCCACGCTGTATGCGCTTCAGATTGGCTTCCCACTGTCCCGTCATCGCGGGGCTTTTTACTTCCGGATGCACCACCTCAATTAAATGGATGCCCTTGTCGGTCGCTTCCAGATTCTTCCCGCTGCGCACAATATATTCGCGCTTCAGCAGTACTTCAATGATGGAAGCGCGCGTGGCCGGCGTACCCAACCCGGATTCCTTCATGGCGTCGGAAAGTTCTTTTTCATCGAGCGTCTTTCCCGCCGTCTCCATCGCGGTTAGCAGCATTGCCTCGGTGAATCGCTTCGGCGCGCGCGTCTTCTTCCGGACCGCCTCGGCATCCAGCACATCCTGGGCCTGCCCGCGCGTCAGTCCGGCAGGCAAGGCTGGTTGCTCCTCGTCCGAACTTTCTTCGCCGGCCTTGGTCCTCCGGCTGCTCGCCTTCCTCCTGTCGGTCTGGAAGTCCAGCTCTTTCCAACCAACCTGCTGGATAGTCTTTCCTGAAGAATAATAGCGATCGATCACCGCTCCATTCGCGATCGCCGTAATCACCGTAGTTACGGACCACACATGATCCTCATGCCAGCAGGTCAGCAATCGGCGGCACACCAGGTCGTAAATCTTCCGTTCATCCGGAGAAAGATCGGCGCCATCCGGCGAAGTCACCGTGGGGATGATCGCGTGGTGATCGCTGACCTTGGCATCATCCACAAATCTGCGGCCCAGGGGCTTCTCGCCAGTCCCCGGAGCCAGATATTCCCGATACGGACCTGACACTGTCTGCACGATGCGAGGCAGCGTCCGCGCGACGTCCTGGGAAAGATAGCGGCTGTCGGTGCGCGGATAACTGATCAGCTTGTGCCGCTCATAGAGAGCCTGCGCCGTATCCAGAGTGTGCTGCGCGCTGAACCCGAAAAGCCGGTTCGCGTGGCGCTGTAACTCGGTCAGGTCGTACAAAAGCGGCGGTCCCATGCGCTGGATCTCGGCCTTCACCGATTCGATGGCCGCGGTCCCGGCCTTGGCGCGCGCCGCGATCTGGCCGGCTTCCACACCATCCGCTGCAAGCCGGGCGGATTTTTGAATCTCCTCGACATCGCGGACCCAGGTTCCCTTGTAACTCTCCGCTTCCGGCCGCGTAGCGGGTCGAAAGGTCGCAACCACTTCCAGATAATCTTCCGGCACAAAGCGCCGCACCGCCAGTTCGCGCTCCACCAACATCGCGAGCGTCGGCGTCTGCACGCGGCCCACGCTCAGTTCGTCGCCATAAGCCAGGGTGTAGGCGCGGGAAAGATTCATACCCACCAGCCAATCCGCCCGGCTGCGCCCGCGTGCCGCATCCGCAAGCGGCTCGTATTCTTTGCCCGGCTTGATACTCGCGAAGCCTTTGCCGATGGCCTCCGGCGTAAGGGAGGAGATCCACAGCCGGCCAATGGGCTTCGAACATTCCGCAGCTTCGTAGATGTAGCGGAAAATCAACTCGCCTTCGCGCCCGGCGTCCGTCGCGCAGATGACGCGTCCCACGCGCGGCGAGGTCAGAATCTTCCGCACCACCTCAAATTGATCTCTGGTTTTCTCGTATACGACGAGAGGCCATATTTCCGGCAGCATCGGCAGCTTCTCGCGCCGCCAGGACTTCCACTCCGCATGAATCTCATGGGGCTGCGCCAGGGACGCAAGATGCCCGATGGCCCACGTAACCACGTAGCCATTACCATGCAGGTAGCCTTCGCCCCTGGTTGTCGCTCCCAGCACCTTCGCGATATCGCGCGCCACTGAGGGCTTCTCGGCGAGAACAGCCACCGTTCCGGACTCTCCTGCCGCGTTGCTCAAATAACTAGTTTAATGTTTCTGCGGCAGCTTTCCGATGCGCCCGTGGGGGCCCGCCACAAAGGGGAGCGAAAGAGCGTTCCAGCCTCGGTCGGCATCCGGACTCTCTTCCGCGGTGGGCTTCGCTGCGCGCCAGTTGCGGCCGTCGTCCGTTGAAATGTCTGTGCCCGTCGGGCCAACCGCAATCCACACTTTGCCGGCCGCATCATACGCCACAGCGCTGCGGTAGCCGCCAGGCGGCGTATCGGCGGCATGCCACGGCTGGTTACCGCTGCCGTCGTCGATCCGATATGATGCCGTCCCCATAGTTCGCTCAGGAGCTTTATAGTCTCCACCAACGGCCACCATTACCAGACGCGATCCATCGTCTCTCGAAGCCAACGAAAAACCTCCTGCCGTCTCGCCACTCGCCATTTCCAGTTGGGTGTACGAAGCGCGCAGGCGGGTCTCGGGCAGTTCTACCGTGATCAGCGCAGTAGTTCCTCCGCCGGTAATCATGTAAAACTTCGATCTCTTTGCATCCACCAGCAGCGCGGTATTGCTTGCGGCAAAGAAAGATTGATTCTTGCCGGCCGTGGCAAGCGTTTGTGGATCGGCCTTCCGCCACGTATCCCCGGCATCTTTACTCAAGAATACCGGGAAGCGGCCGTCGACCTGATCCCCGATCAACACGCCCAAAGCGGGACCGGCGAATCGGAGGGCATCCCAAAAGCCGCTGGCATCCGGGTTGGTGAACACCAGCCTCCAAGCCCGGCAAGCGTCCATGGTCTTATAGAGGCGAGAGAGGCCGCCCGGGCCGGAGGACATAACGATCGCGGTGTTGGCGTCGAAAGCTTGAACGCCCCGCAAATCCAGTTGTTCCGCTCCCGGAGGAACAGCGCAGGTTTGCCAGGTCTGACCATCGTCGATAGTGTGGACCACCGCGCCCCCAGTGCCGCTGGCCCAAACCACCCCGCCGCCTGCGTTGTGGATGCCCCGCAAGCCGGCAATGGTATGGGACTGCTGCATGGTCCACTGGGCAGGCGCCGACGTCACGGCTACCATCGCAACCACCAGGCCTCGCATTCGTCGAGGATAACGCACCCGGAGATGGAGGGGGGCTCAAGGCAAACTGCTCAGCACCAAAACAAGGAGCCCAGAAATGCAAATCCGTCGGGGATTATCGCAGTGTGGCTTGTTTCGGCCAGCCCGTAATATAACCCCGTCCGCTCGCGCTGCGCGCATTTGCGTTCTAACAGCCTGTGTCTAAAATCCGAAAAAACCGCTTGCTCACGCGCGCGGCTCGGTAGATTCCGCCCTGCTTCCACATAGGATGGGTCCTCGTGACGAACCTGGGTTAGGATCAATACTGTTCACTTAGCATGGTCGTGCCAAAGGTACACGCGGCTTCTGCCGCGTTTTTGTTCGGTATGGAGGAGACGCGACTAAAAGTCGCGTGTACCGGCGTTCGCGTAAAGCGAACAGTATTGAGGCTAAGATCGGGCTTAGATCGGGTTAAGCTCGCTCGGATGTTGAGGAGTTGAGATATGCAACGCGCTTTCTTGACGATGCCGATCGCGATTGCCCTGGTGCTCGCGCCGTCGCTTGCCGGACAAACCGGAAGCAGCTACTTTGTGTCCACCGCCGGCAACGACAGCAATGCCGGCACAATCGCAGCGCCTTGGCTCACCATCCAGCATGCGGCGGCTTCGGTCTCGGCGGGAGCCACGGTGTACGTCTTCGGAGGAGTTTACAACGAGTCGGTTAACTTTCCAGCGTCTGGAACCGCGTCGCTGCCCATCGTCTTTCGAAGCTATCCCGGACAGCGGGCGATCATCGATGGAACCGGTGTGACCTGCTGCACATCGAACCCGCCATCGAGTGGAAACGACACGCAGGGTCTCATCGACATCGTGAATCGGAGCTACATCCTCGTCAGCGGATTTGAAATTCGCAATTTCACCACCGGCAACGCCTCGTACACTCCGGCGGGCGTCTGGATCACCGGGTCGGGCGCCGGCGTCCAATTGTTGAACAATCTGGTGCACAATATCACCACCTCTTCAGAAGAAGACGGCAATGCTTTCGGCATCGCCGTTTGGGGCACGTCGCAAACCCCCATCAGCCAGTTGGTAATCGCCGGCAACGCGGTCTACAGCCTGAAGACCGGAAACAGCGAGTCGATGAACGTAGACGGAAACGTGACCCATTTCTCAATTACCAACAACGTGGTTCACGACAATGACAACATCGGCATCGCCGCCATTGGATACGAAACCTCCCTCGGTCCGGTGGGCTACGACGAGGCGATGTACGGTGAAATCAGCGGGAACACGATTTACAACATCAGCGGCATCGACAATCCGGGCGAAGGCGATTCCTATGACGCCGACGGTATCTATTGCGACGGCTGCGCCTTTGTCACCATCGAGCGAAACCTGATCCATAATGTCGATTACGGCATTGAGGTGTCCAGTGAGCATCGAAAGTGCCTGAGCAACGGCACCGAGTGGTCCGGCCCCAACCATACCGGAACCGCCGGCACGGGCACTTACCCATGCGACGGAAGGTACGTCACCGTGCGCAATAACGTCATCTACGATTCCAATGCAGGCGGAATTTCTATCGGCGGTTACGCCAACGAAATAGTTGCCGGCGCAGGCCTGTGCTGCGGCGGCAGCGCACATGTGGTCATCGTCAACAACACCTTGTACAACAACAGCACCCAGGACCAGACTGGCGAATTCCAGATTCAGTACCACGTAGGCGAAGCTCAAGGGAACTTCTTTGAAAACAACCTGGTCTACGCGGGCACCTTTAATACCTGGATCTACAGCTTCGTTCCGGGCACGGCCGCGTACCCGGCCCCGCCGGCCACGCTCAATTGGAACCTGTACTTCTCCGCCGCCGGTTACGCATCGGGAACGTCCATCGATTGGGCCGGCGTAAGCGGCTATAGAAACTACGCGGCCTATCAAAGCGCCACCGGCGAAGATGCCGATTCCCCGAACGCCAATCCTCTGTTCGTCAATCTGGGAGCCACGCCGGCGGACTTCGACATCGCCGCTACGTCGCCCGCCGTCAATGCCGGGAGCGCCGGCCTCTCCTGTAGCGTGGGCTGGTGCGATCCAGCGGGCAGTTCCCCCAACTCTATCTACGGCGCCACCGATTTTATCGGCAATCCGCGCGTGAATGGCGCCAGCATTGACATTGGCGCCTACCAATCCACGGGCGTCGCCAATTCGTTAACGGTAGCTTTGATTTCGGAGACGCTCACTCTCGAGACCGGGCAGTCCACCTCTCTCACCGCCACGGTGTCGGCCAATCCGGGTGATGGCGGCGCGCCGGGAGGCACGATTACGTTCATGCTGGGTTCGACGGCGCTGAAAACGGAAACGCTACTGCCGCGCAGCGCCACTGAGTCCGCGGCCAGTCTGCCGCTCAATGCGTCGGAGCTCGCGCCAGGCGCCAACACGTTAACGGCGGTGTACTCGGGGAATTCGGTCTACGGCGGTTCCACGTCGGCGCCTGTCACGGTGACGCTGCAATAGATCCCGCGCGCCGCGATTACGATTCGATCTTCGTGGCCGGGTCAGCCGATACCGGGAGCTTTCCGAGTAGTCTCGCAAAGACCCTGCCTAAGCGTTCGTCCGCCTCGCCGACATTAACCGCGGCGCAGGGCGCTCTCCACGCAACGTAGCCATCCGGCCTTACCAGAACGCATCCCGCTTCGCCGATCTCGCGAGTCTCCGCCCAGTCTCCGTACAGGTCCAACAAATCCCGGCCCGGGCCAATGACAAAGCTCTCGATGGGAATCTGGAACCGGGCTGCAACCAGCGCCGCCGCATGCGCCCAGTTCTCGCCCCCGATGCCGGTAAACAGTGTGAATCGGCCTTTCCCGGCGATGTCCAGGCTCGATAGCCGCTTCCGGTCCCGTCCCAGCCAAACGTGCGGCAGGCGGGCGCCAGGCCAGGTGGTCGGCTGGCAATAAAGTTCGGCATCGCGATCGCACGGCGGTTCCGGCGTTCCGTCCGGAACCACAGCCGCGGATTGATAGCGCTGGTTCATCTCCACGCCGTGCGCATTGAATTCGTAGGATTTGTGCGCGATGGCCCGCCCCAGCTTTTCGCGCCTCTCGGCAGCCTCCGGCGTGTCTGCCTTCAGCGTCTCCATGTTTCGCCGCATCTGGACCGCGTCGTTGGTGTCCAGCAATCCCAGCGCTTGGAAAATCGGTCCAAACTCGTCGCGGCTTTTGTTGGCGCGAGTAACGATCTGCCTGCCGATCGGAGCGCGCTCTTCGTCATACGTGTTCAGCAGAGCGGGAGCTGCCTTGCCTTGGAGCACCAGCGCGAGCTTCCACGCCAGATTGTATGCGTCTTGCACCGATGTGTTGGAGCCCAGCCCGTTGTTGGGCGGATGGCGATGCACGGCATCGCCCATGCAGAAGACGCGGCCCGAAGAATAGCGCGTGGCATAGCGGTCATTCACCGTCCAGGTGGAAACCGAGCGGATTTCCACTGGAATGCTGGCATCGCCGATCAGATTATGCACGATCCCCGTGGCAGTCTTAGCGTCCAGCGCCGGCGGTCCCGCGGCGATGTCGTAGCCCCAGATAATCAGCCACTCGTTCCATGGCCGCACCATCCGGACCACCCCCATGCCTACGCCGCCGATGTTCGATCCCGGCTGCAGCACCCAATAAAGAACGCTGGGCCGATGAATTACATATTGGGAAAGGTCGGCGCGGCAAAGGATGTTAATACTCCCGGCCACTCCCATCTGTCCTTCCATCGGCAGCCCGAGATCCTCGGCCACCTTGCTGTTGCCGCCATCTCCGCCGAGCAGGTACTTGGCCCTGATCTGGTAGCGCTCGCCGCTGGTTCGGTCTTCCACCGTGGCGGTAACGCCGCTCGCGTCCTGCTCCAGCGATAAGTACTCGGTGCTGAACCGGACCTGCGTCCCTCGCGCTGCGGCGTTTCCCAAGAGGATCGGCTCCAGCAGGTTTTGCGGCATATCGCACATGGACGACGGGCTGGCCAGCGTATAATCCGCGTTGCGCCGCGGATGCGTGCCCCAGGTCCGCAAGCGCCCGAGTTCCTCTCCGGCCAGGCTAGTGCAGAAAACGTTGTTGCCCATGATTTCCTGCGGCGAGGCCAGGGCCTGAACTTCGGGCTCAATGCCGAGATCGCGAAAGATCTCCATGGTTCTCTGGTTCGTAATATGCGCCCGGGGCGTATCGGCCAGCCAGCGATATTTGGTAATCAGGAGATTCTTAACACCGTAGGTGCTCAGCGCCAATGCGGCCGATGAGCCCGCCGGTCCGCTGCCAACAATCAGTACATCCGTTTCCAACATGGCATCACCTTATTCACAATGGCCGATATCGTTCACTAAATTTCTTGACCGGCCTGATCCGCGCTTTCATGCGCTCATCCAATCGATGCCGGTAGGCGGAACTGATGGCTGCCTCTACGGCCCGGCCTGAAACAGCGGCCCACAGCGCGGCCGTGCTGTCGCACCACCGGCCACGTCTTCGAGCCAACACCACCACGGCGAGCTTCCGGCGGGTTTTGCCGACGGCGGATGTTCTGATCGGATGTCGCCATCACGTCGTGGAAACCCTGTTGTTCCGCCACTTTCAGGAACTCGCCGTTTTCCAGTTGATCCGGCCGGCCCATTTCGACGACGGTATGAACTACCCGCCCAGAAAGGAAGCGACGCGCACCGACAGGAACGGTTTTATCAAACAGGTTTTTATCAAACAGGACGAGCAACCCGGTGACTCTGGGCGTAAGTCACAATCGCTTCGACGCGCACAGCACGAGCGGGCATTCCGACCAGTCGATTTGTTGTTCCTTGCCCGCCACCAGCGGCCTCCTGCTACCATAATTCCATGTTTTCGACGGAAACGCCACAGCGCCGCATGCGGGCTAATTCACCACTCAGAAGATTCTGTTCTTAGTCTCGAGGATAGCGATGCTTATGTCATTCCGATGGCCTCCCGCGCAGTTCGCACGCAGCACTTTGCGGCAATGAGCGGAATCAGCTGAGCCGCGCGTCGGCAAGCGGTCTTTTCGGACTTTATGCGCAGGCTGCTAATCTAAATCTTGATCGATGCCAAGGAGGCTGTGTGGATGAATCCGCCACAACCACGACCCCGTTAACCGCTGCGCCGGTAAATGCCGATCGCTACGAAGCGCTGCTGGACGTGGTCCGGAACCGGATGACCAATCGGGCCTTCGCTCCGTGCGAGATTCCGCGCCAGCACTACGAAATGATCCTGGAAGCGGCGCGGCACGCACCGTCCGGAGCGAACGCTCAGCCCTGGCATTACATCGTGGTGCGCGACGCCGCGGTCAAACAGGCCATCAGCCGGTACTTTGTCCAGGAGCAGCAGAACCGCATCAAGCTGCACATGAAGTTCCCGACGCCCAACTACGCCGGGGTTGCTACGGCGCCCGGAGTGATCGCCATCGCCGTCGATTGTCGTTTTGTTCGGGCCTTCCCTACCCTGAACGACGGATCGGAGTTGGACCGCATGTATCATCGCAACGCGGAGCGAATCCTGCTCCAATCCGTGGCGGCTTCCACCATGTCCGCGCATCTTGCCGCCGCCGCTTTGGGCTACGCCGTCTGGTGGATCACCGCCATCGGACAGGACGAGATGCAACGGAATATACGGCCGCTGCTCGATATTCCCGACGAGCTCGACGTGGTAGATGTCATGTGTTTTGGACCGCCGCTAAAGCCTTCGTACAAGAGATGGAAAAAGCCGTTGGAGCAGATTGTGAGCTGGGACCGCTTCAACCGGGAAAACCTGATGACTTTGGAGCAGATCGAAGAATGGGTCAAAACCCGGCGCCATAAAGTCATGTACCGCGACGAAACAAATGTCGATTGAGGATTATAGAAATGCGTAAGACTTGCTGGATCTGGGCGCTTTTGGTCGCGGCGCTCTGTGGACAAAACATGCTCTGTGGACAAAACATCAAGACCGGTCCGGCGGTTGGCCAACCGGTGCCGGAATTCTCGGCACAGGACCAAGCCGGCCGACCGCAAACGCTGCAATCGGTGAGGGGCCCGAAAGGCACCATGCTGGTCTTCTTCCGCTCAGCGGACTGGTGACCATTCTGCAAAATCCAGCTCGTCGAGCTGGAACACAACCTGGACGCGATCCGCAAACAGGGCCTCGGCGTAGCGGCCGTCAGTTACGACTCGGTTGCGGTTCTGAAAAGTTTCGCGGATCGGCAGCATATCACTTTTCCTTTGCTCTCAGACCGGGAATCGAAGATCATCCGCGCCTTCGACATTCTGAACGAGACCGTTCCGAAAGACGCGCCCGTTTTCGGCATTCCTTACCCGGGTACGTACATCCTGGACCCGCAAGGGAAGGTTGTCGCCAAATACTTCGAGGATGATTTTCGCGAGCGCGCTTCGGCGGCCGATATTCTGTTCCGACAATTCGGCCAGGCGCCGGAGGCGGGCGGCGTCAAAGTGGAAGCCAGGCATCTTCGCTTGACCACGGCAGCCAGTACCCGCACGGCCCGGCCCGGACACAGGATCGTACTGAGTCTCGACTTTGATCTGAGTCCGAAAATGCACGTTTACTCGCCGGGTGTTCAAGGCTATATTCCGATCGAATGGAAGCTGGAAGCGGGGCTGGCCGCGAAACTGCATCCGTTCGACTATCCGCCTTCGCAAAGGATGCGTCTGGAGGCGATCCACGAGACTGTGCCAGTCTACCAGGGCCATGTTCGGATCAACCGTGAGATCACTTTCGGTTCCGAAGATGCCCTGAAACCCTTGCTCAGTCCTTCAGGCGACCTGATCTTAAAGGGATCGTTCCGGTATCAGGCCTGTGACGACCATGAGTGCTACATTCCCGAAACCGTTCCGCTAGAATGGCGTTTTCACTTTGAAGGGCTGGACCGGCAGCGCGTTCCGGAGGATTTGCAGCGCAAGCCGAGGTAAGCGGAGCGTTGTTATGCCGTCCGCTACCAGATTGGGGGACCGCAAACATCCCGGGAATAAAATACCACTCGTCCGGCATCTTTAGTCAGATGGGGAGTCAGATCCGGCGCTATTCGGTTCCGGTGACCTCCGGCAGGATGCCCACTTTGAAGAACGACAGCCGTTTTGCCGCTTGTTCGCCTTTGCGCGTTCGTTCTTTATCAGTGTCGGCGGACCCCAGGCCCAAGAGGAGCCCAAATTCCCAGAGGCGGCCGCAAACCACTTGAGTGCTGGTCAGTCCTCAGCCGAGAGGTTCGAAGCGGAGGCGATGCCGCATCTGCCGAACATCTTTCGAGCCGCCCTGCGAATGGTGGGTAACAGCGTTCGTGCCGAAGATGTTACCCAGGAGGTTTTTCTGCAGGCTTGGCGATCGTTTCATCGCTTTGAGCCGGGAACGAATTGCCACGCGTGGCTGTTCAAGATTCTGTTTCATTGCGTCAGCCAGGAGCGGCGCAAGTGGCTCCGCTTTCCCAGCCGCCACGAATATGAGGCGGCCACAGAAGCGAATCTGCCTTATATCGAGCCGATTCCGGAACGTCTGACGGACGACGATATTCTGGCTGCGATCGACCGCTTGCCAACCCGCTTTCGAGCCATCGTTCTCATTGTGGACGTAGAAGAGTTCTCGTACAAAGAAGCGTCCCAAATTCTTTCCATCCCGTTGGGCACTGTAATGTCCCGCTTGAGCCGTGGAAGAAGACTGCTGCGGGAGCAATTGGAAGATGTCGCCCGGCGTTACGGAATCAAGGGATCCGGAGAAGAGGCATGAAACCGGCGTCACCCAGCAACCGCGTCAAGCACGCCGTCCACGGTGTCCCTGTGCCGGAAAGTCTGGCAGCGCGGCTGCGGAGCCATATCCACGCAGAAGATCTCCCCGCCCCGGCGCGGGACCGCTTGAAGCGCGCGGTAAAGAACGTGCCCGTTCCCGAGTCCCTGGACAGCCGCATCCGAACACCGATTCGAGATCCGTCTCCGCGGTGGCGCTGGCTTCCTGGGATGATTCTGGCCGTGACGGCGGCAGCGGTTTTATCCGCGCTCGCGACCGCCTACCATTTCGGCCATTTTAGAGTCACGAAAGCCTCCCGCGACGCCTACATTGCCGCTGTCTCGTCACGCGTAGGCGCTCTCATGAACATCGGGCTGAGGGACCACATCCACTGCGCGGTGTTCCGCAAGTATCCCAGGAATCCGCCCAGCGTTGAACAGCTTCTCCAGCCGGCGCCCGAACTGGGTGTCAAACCCATATCGCCGCAATATGCCGGGCTGATTCCGATTGTCCGGAGCCTGGTCCCCGCGAATTATCGGCTGAACTTGGCGCATCAATGTACCTATCAGGGTCGCGAGTTCATTCACCTGTCACTCAAGAACGAATCGAACTTGCTGTCTTTGGTGATCACCCGCAAGGCGAACGGCGAATCGTTCGGCCTCGCGGGCATGTTACCGGTGTTAAACGAATCTGGTATTCCTATGTACCAAGCGGGAGTACAGCGCTTTCAAATCGCCGCGTTTGAAACCGGCGATTATCTGGTCTATTTCATCTCCGATCTTGGCAAGCAGCAGAATACAAACCAGATGCTGGCGCTCGCTCCGCGCGTGAAGGAGTTTTTGCTCAATCCAGGGACTTGACGATCTCGATCATGACAATACTTTAATGTCGCTCCCGGGAATAGGAAAAGCCCGGCACGTCATTTCCCTACTAGCGGTATGACTTTTTGCCCCGCCCCGACACTACTCGTGACATAAGCGCTGGACGGGGCTATTCCAACTTAAGTAAACGACGAAAGGTTATCAACTTATGAAGGTTTCGAAGAATTCGGTTGTACTCACCGCGGCTCTCGCCGGTTTGATCAGCGGTACGGTAAGCCGGGCTAACGCCACCCCTCAAAATAACGGAACGGCTGTCCAGACTGAGGCAGCCCCCAATCCGAAACACGCCTGCGCCGGCAAGAACGCGTGCAAAGGGACTGGCGGTTGCGCCACAGACGGGTCCAAGAAGAACATGGCTAAGGCAGCCGGCGTCGCCGAGAAGCATGCCTGCGCGGGTAAGAACTCCTGCAAAGGCAATGGCGGCTGCGCCACCGACGGATCGCTCAAGAAGAAATCGTAACAGCCTCAGCGAATACTAAGGAGCTGGCTTCGCCCAGCTCCCTTATTTCCACCCGCCCGAATACATGCCCGCCAATCGATTCAACGCCTTCACCGACTATGGGGTCGGCATCGGACTGAGAGTCCCTCACTACAATCACATCCTAGAAAGAAAACCGGTGGTCGGATGGTTTGAGATTATCTCCGAAAACTACATGGTCGACGGAGGAAGCCCGCTCGCGATTCTGGACCAGATTCTGGACCAGTACCAAGTGGTGCAACATGGCGTGTCGATGTATTTTGGATCGGCCGAGCCGCTGAACCGCGAGCATCTTCGGCGCCTGAAATCACTGGTAAAGCGTACCCGCACCCCGTGGCTGACCGACCATCTGTGCTGGGGCAGCGTGGACGGCAGATACACTCACGATTTGCTTCCCATGCCATACACCTTTGAAGCCGCCAAAATCACTGCACGCAAGGTTCGTGAAGCCTCTTCCTGGTCGGAAGTCCCGATCGCCGTCGAAAACGTCAGCAGTTACGCGGAGTTCCACGAATCGGAAATGACCGAGTGGGAGTTTCTCAACGAAGTGGTTGAACAGGCCGATTGCGGCATTCTGCTGGACGTGAACAACATCTATGTTTCCTCCCGGAACCATGCTTTCGATCCTTACGAATATTTGAACAGCATCGCGCCCGAGCGGGTTGCACAGATCCACATCGCCGGACATTCCAAGTTCGAAAAATACATCCTGGACACCCACGATCATCCGGTGATCGATCCCGTTTGGAAGCTCTATGAGCACGCGATTTCCAGGGTGGGCCCAACCCCAACCTTGCTGGAGTGGGACGATCTGATACCGTCTTTTGACAGAGTGCACGCCGAAGCCCTGAAAGCGAAAAAATATCTGCCCGTGCTGAGCGCGGTAGCGCCGTGAGTCTTCTGGAGCTGCAGCGTCAATTCGCGGCGTCGATTATGACCCCGCTTGCGCCCTCACCCAAAGAGGCCCCATTCATCAAACCGAACGACCGCCTGACGCCGCTGGAGCGGCTCGACATCTACCGCCGTTCCTATTGGGCCCGAATTCTCGACGCGCTCCTCGACGACTTTCCGGGTTTGTGCGCCATCCTTGGGCCGCGCGCCTTCCGCCGCTTGTCAAAGGCATATTTGTCGGATAGTCCTTCGTGCTCTTTCACCTTGCGGGATCTTGGCTCGCGCCTCGAAGCGTGGCTCCGCGAGCATCCCGCTTTCGGCGGTGAGAATCTGGACTTGGCGCTGGACATGGTCCGTCTGGAGTGGGCGCACATTGAAGCCTTCGACGGTGCGGCGGAAAAACCTCTCGGGCCTGAGGACCTGCTCGAACTCGGCCCCGACATGACCTTCGGACTCCAGCCCCATCTCCGTCTGCTGGAAGTGCGGTACCCGGTGGACGATCTGCGCATTCGGGCACAGAAGTCGAGACCAGTGCGCCCCGTTTCGCCCAGGCGCACAGGCCGCGGCGCAGCGCCCATTGCTTTGGCGGTGCACCGCGCGGACTTCACCGTCTTTTATCGCCGCCTGGCGGTGGACGAGTTGCGCATCCTCAGTGCTCTTCGCCAGGGAACGTCCATTGGCGAAGCGGTGGCAGCGATGGAGGGATCGCCGGACTTGATCGAAACGTGGTTTGCATCGTGGTCGCAATTGGGCTGGCTGTGCCGCCCCGCCAGCGGGGATGACGAAAAGCGCAAAGGGCGCGCCGCGATCCGTTTTGCGCGTGTGAATCAAAAGTCATGATGGAGCGGATTCAGCGACTTTATCGCTTGTTGATCCGCGCCAGCTCCAGTCTGGACTCCCCTTTCCTCCTGGCAGTGCGGCTGTATTGGGGATGGCAATTCATCCAGACGGGCTGGGGCCACTGGACCCATCTGGAAAAAGTGACGTCCTATTTCGGCGATCTCGGCATTCCGTTTCCGGGGCTCGCCGCACCGTTTATCAGCACGCTCGAATTAGTGGGAGGCTTGCTCCTGGTGGCCGGCCTGGCTTCCAGGCCGATCGCTTTGCTGCTCACCTGCAACATGATCGTCGCGTTCATCACCGGCGATCGGGAAGCGCTGCTTTCCATTTTCTCCGACCCGGACAAGTTCTACGCGGCGGCTCCCTACACCTTCCTGATCGCTTCTTTGCTGGTCTTGATTTTCGGGCCTGGCAAATTCAGCCTGGATACTCTGCTGGCCAGGTATTTCCAACCGCGCCGCGCGGCGTAAACAACGGCAGCGCGATCGTCGACCCCGGCGCGCCGCTGGAGAAGTCGACCACCGGGACTGCGGATTCCGGGTCTCCCGGCAAAAGCACCATCACCGGCTAAACTTTCCTTCAAGCAGCGAATATAGAGGAGGCTGTAGACAGAATGAAGGATCATCCGCACTTCCGCATAACGGGTTCCTCCGTGCAGATTCTCGAGTGTGTTTCGATGCCTGGAATGTGAGAAAGTCCCGCGCTTCTTCTTCCGATCCCTCAAGTTCGTTCAGCTTCTCGCTCGGCCCTCCTCCAGCTTCCGCGGATCGGGCGGGGCGACTCCTCTCGTACCGTACACCATACCGAAGCCTGACCCGCAAAGAAGACCGGCCGGAAAAAAGAGAAGCGATCGATCTCCTACTTTATGTCGCGCACCCTTGACAACCTGACTCGTGGTCCGCGGCCTGTTTCGTGTTACAGTTGAAAAGTCAACTGTTTTGGCATCTTCGCATTAGTCCGGTCCAACCGCCCGAGTCCGATCCTGCCCGATTAAACCAATTTTGCAAGTTAAAGGAAAAAGCATGAAGAATATTTTTGTAGGAAACCTCAACTTCGGAGCTACCGAAGCTGCGGTCCGGTCCCTGTTCGAGGCGTATGGAACCGTGGAGCGTGTGAACATCATTACCGACCGGGATACAGGGCAACCCCGTGGATTCGGATTTGTCGAAATGAGCGCCAACGCAGAAGCGGATCGGGCCATTGCCGAGCTGAATGGGCGAGAGCTCGATGGCCGGGCCCTTAACGTCAACGAAGCGCGTCCGAAAACGGAACGCAGCTTTGGAGGCGGAGGTGGTGGTGGCGGCGGCCGCGGTCGTGGCAACAACCGCTGGTAACTGATTCGGCCGATAATCGGGGCCGTGCGTAGCGGCGCGGCCCCTCTAAGCGTGAAGCCTTAGGATCGCAGAGCGATCCGCAAAGTCATGTTTCCGGGATTTTCGCGTTCAAAAGCCAGCAGAGCAACCTTCAGCGGAGAGGTCCGAATCGGACTCGTAAACCACTGGTCAGGAATAGGTAATGTGCTCTGGTCGATTTCCTTCCAGGTTTCGCCACTCAATTTTCGCTGATCGATGCGTGCGATCTTGTCCTCGATCCGCACACGCAGGTCCTGCGTTTCAAATGTCACATTGTCCATAACTCCATTCTCCCACGGACGCGGCAGGCGGCGATAGTTACATTTTTTTCTTAGGCCCATCCCAGCGAGCGGACAGGCTTGAAAATTCAACGCCTCGGCCCCGCTCCCTAACGCGCGCGGCTCGGTTCAGCCCGTTCAGAGCGATCAACCCGGCCTGCGGCCAGGTCAAAAACGTCAGGAACAAGAGCTCTTTCTTGTGCATTTTTCACTTCGCCGCAAACCAATGGCGAACAAACGAGTTAATGTCAAATGTCGAAGTCTAGTTCCTTGGGAGCACGAGGAGTCGTTACCAATTCCCCGAGCCGGGGGATAATTCGGTCGCGAAGTTCCGCGTCCGCCTAAATTGAGAATCCTGCGTTGATTGACTGATCCTTTGAAAACAAACCAGCAAGTTCGTATCGACTAAAACACCCTTCGACCCATGCTTTTCTATCAGCGCCCGCTCTTCTTCGGCACGGTGAAGATTTTGCGCTCGCGCGGCACCGCGAGGGGTTCAGGCCAGAAGGGTGGCGACCTCCTCAAGCTGGAGCCCGCCGGTTCACTCCCGGCCGAGCGTTTCGATGGCAAAGTTACGAGAATTCCGAACGGCTTCTTGGATAGTCGCCGTGGCCCATTGGCCCGTTCGTCTCAGCAACTGGGATCGATCAAGCTGAGCTTCGGACACAGCTTCCTATAGAATCCGAGGTCCCGCGACAACAAACGCGTAGCTTGCAACTGGGCATGCGCCCCGATCAGGAAATCGGCCAGTATATTTCGCCCGCTGCCCGCCTTGTTTGCGATACTCGCGCCACACGCAGCCCGCCGGGAAATGCGCTTCATTACTCAGCGCTTCCACGCGGATCTCGCTCCCCTGCGGAAAGCGGTCGCATTCCTCTTGCGTGACGAAATGGATGCAGAGCTCGGCATATACCACGCCGCAAACCACCAGAGATCCATCCGCTGCCGCATTTTCCAGCGCCAGAACCGACGCTTCGAAGAACTGCTCATTCGGCACAAGAATGTCCGGCAGGACATTCGTATACGCGACCAAAAGTCGCGTGTACCAGCGTCGCATAAGGTGAACGGTATTGGCGCTAGCCGCGCCCTTTGCGCTTTTAAGTGCCTTTGGCGCTCGACTTGGGCCGGCTTTTCTTTGCGGGCGGCTTCGTTACGGAAGTGCCCGCAGTGCCCTTTTTCGCCGGCGTCGCCTTCTTATTCTCGGTGTCAAACGATAGCTGGCCGGGCTCCACTTCCGCCCCGGCGGCAACTCTCGCGTCAATATCCTCGGCCCCCAACTGCGCCATCCGGTCGACAGTCCATTCAGCGTCCTGAAGCTCCGCTTGCTGCTGCAACTCCGCCTGGGTAACCGGTTTGCCCCAGCGGGCGGTGGCGGCCGTCTTGGCCACGGCTTGCCGCTGTTCCGGGGTTAGCTTTTCCATGCGCGCCTTGCCGCTGGCCTTCCCCCCCTTGCGGCCGATCTGAGCCAAATACTTGGATACTGCGGTCTTGCGAGGCATTCCTGATTCTAAAGCCGCTTCGGGAAAGTTTCAATACCCCTTGACATGCTGAAGCGGTATAAGCATAATAAAGCTTACAGAATACTGAAGCCGATTCAGCACAGCGGAGTAGCTGCTGTGCCGGGAAAATCCCATTAAAGTGAGAGAGTTGTGACGCGACCGGCACACCTAGTATCGACAGCATCCATGTAGTTTCACTTCCTAGCAAAGCGTTTCCGCGAAGTCAAGTCGTTGAAGCTTCCATCTTGCTCAACCTCCCGTGGGGCCGGAACTGCCGCGCCCGCTGGATTACCCGAAGGACTCAAGAGGACATGCGTTTATCTATTTTTTCTCTGGCTCTGATACTGGCGGCCGGCACCGGTTTAAAGGCACAATTCACGTCGGTGCCGGCGGCGTATCAGGATACCTACAACACTCTGGCTACGCAGATCGCAAGCTTCGATTCGGCCGTCCGCGCCAAATGGGACGGAACTCCGTCCGGCGTCGTTTATGCCCCGCAACTGGAGACCGCCAGCGCCGCGAATTACACGAACCTGCTGGGAGCCAACTATTACACCAACGTTGTGGTTCCGGAGCTGGACGAGCTGCAAGCCTTGGGAGCCCAAGGCGTCAATGTTCATATCAGCTTTCCGATTCTCTACCAGCCCTTCTACTCCTCCAATCCATCCCAGTATCAGCAGTTCGTCGATTTCTATCAGCAGCTCGCCCAGGATGTCCGCGCTCGCGGAATGAAGCTGGTGGTTTCCAATGTGGTCGAAAACGAGTCCCCGGGCGACGATGTCACCGCGTTTTATGCTTACTACACCAGTCTCACCTGGGACCAGTACATGACGGGCCGGGCGCAGAATGCGTTGAACACCGCGCTGCTGATTCAACCCGCTTCCATGTCGGTGATCACGCAGCCGGACGCCGAAGCTTCCTATACCGGCCAGACCAACGCGGGCACGGTTACCGGAAGCACTCAATTGCTGCAGACGATTCTGAGCGCCTTGCAGGGTGGAGGCGTCACCAAGCTCCCGATCGGCGCTGGGACCGGAACATGGTCGAGCAATTATCTGCAGTTCATTCAGGGCTTCGCAGCCACGTCGGTGCAGGTCATCAACATTAACATTTTTCCCATCAACAACAGTTTCCTGATGAACGCGATCACGGCGGCCGAGACGGCCCACGCGGCGGGCAAGCAGTTTGCCATCAGCGAAGCCTGGGAATACAAAGAAAACAACAGCGAACTGGGCACCTTGAGTTTGGACCAACTTTGCGCGCGCGATCCCTTCGGCTTCTGGGCCCCTGTGGACACCGCCTTCTTAAGCGCCTTGGCGGATTTTGCGAATTACGGGCAGCTCAGCTACATTTCGCCCTTCTGGAGCCATTATTTCTTTGCGTATCTCGACTACAACACTTACTCCTCGGACTCGGATTCCGATATTATCCTGGACAGCCAAACCGCGGCCCAGGCTGCGAGACTGACTGGAACGTCTACGTACACCGGCCTGAATTGGATGAATCGCATCCTTTATCCCGCGGCCGATACAACGCCGCCCGCAGCGCCGGCCGCGGCCACCGCCAGCGGAATTTATCCCAACGGGTTCACGCTGGACTGGTCCGCAACCACCGACAATGTCGGCGTAGCGGGCTACAATTTATACCGCGACGGCCAGCTCGTCACCACCACCAGCCTGCTCACCTACTTCGATCAGAACCTGACCCCGGGGGAAACCTACACCTATAGTCTGAACGCCTTCGACGCCTCGGGAAATGTGTCCGGAATATCCGCCCAGCTTAAGGTTGAGACCACCGACACCACTCCGCCCTCGGTGCCGGCCAACCTGACCGTAGCCGGAGTCGGCCTAACGAAGGTGAAGCTAACCTGGAGTCCCTCCACCGGCATTGGCGGAGTTGCTAAATATTATGTTCGGGCGGGTACGTCGCCTTCGGCCATGACGGTCGTGGCCGCCCCAACTACTACGTCCTACACTTACCAACAGGGATCTCCTGGAACCACCTATTATTTTGCGGTGGAATCCGTGAATCCGCTCGGCATATCGTCCGCGGCCAGCGCTGCCGTGAGCGCCAAAACGAAGGCCGAGTAACGGCGCGGCGTGGCGACGCTGACAGGCTGTGTCGAAAGTCCGAAAAGACCGTCGCGGTAGGGATGGCCGTTGCTGGCCACCGCCGAGTCGGCCCGGGGAATTTCACCCCGAGCCGCTGACAGAACCGTGCATGACAGTCTCCCGTCACACGGCTCGTGCCATCCATTGAGAGCTGCCGCCCTCCGCCACAACCAGTCGGCTCCTCCTGTTGCCAGTTGGCCAAGTTGACCATGACGCGAATGGCCTGCCCCCTTCGCTCCACGGGCATTACCCCGCTTCGTTGCTACTACGGGACAGTCCGT
>Ga0302326_10001467_pt1 | contig 60073 bp, 55 predicted proteins | sample Palsa_T0_3_FD_202264 | JGI IMG/M metagenome (GOLD analysis project Ga0302326, IMG submission 202264) | Peat permafrost microbial communities from Stordalen Mire near Abisko, Sweden - Palsa_T0_3 | ecosystem: Environmental > Terrestrial > Soil > Palsa > Peat permafrost | place: Sweden: Abisko...
ATGAGGACGGGGACCTGGGTCCACTCGCGCAGCCGCTTCAGAACCTCAACCCCGGAAATGTCCGGAAGGCCGAGGTCAAGCACGACGACGTCGGGCCGCCGGAAGGCGATCTCGCTCAGGCCCACCTCGCCGGCGTCGCAGTCCCTGACGGTGAATCCCCCGGCCTCCAGCGTGACGCGCAGGAGCCTCCGGATCTGGACCTCGTCGTCAATGACCAGCACCTCCATCTTCCTCTCTTCAGCGCTCATTCGTTGGGCACACTCTCGTGCGCCTCGTGGGGAAGGTAAACGGTGAACACCGCGCCCCCGCCGGGATTCTCGCCGGCGACAATCTCCCCTCCCTGGGCGCCGACGAATCCCCCGATGATGGAGAGCCCGAGCCCGAGGCCGCCCGCGCGGGCGGCGTCGCCGCGCTGAAACTTCTGGAAAAGCCGGCCCTGCATCTCGGGGGGCAGTCCGGGCCCCCGGTCCGCGACGGTGAAGAAGACGCGGCCCTTGGAGTTGTCCACTCCGCAGGCGAGGAAGAGCTCCGTCCCGGCGGGCGTGTGAAGCGCCGCGTTGAGGAGCAGGTTCGCGATCACCTGCTCCATGAGGGCCGCATCGGCCCGGAAGAGCGGCATGTCGTCGGGAATGTCCACCTCCAGGGGGTGGTCGGCCAGCGAATCGTTGATCCCGTCGCGGGCCGCGTTCACCAGGTCGTTCGCGTCGCACCAGTCCATCTTCGGCCGGAGGTTCCCCGTCTCCAGCCTGGTCTGGTCGAGCAGGTTTCCGACCAGCCGGCTCAGCCTGCGGGTCGCGGTCCGGATCTCGCCCGCTATCTTCCCGAGCGGAGTGTCGGAGTCGGCCGGCAGGTTTTCCGCGGCCGACTCGAGGACGGCCAGCGGCGTCTTCAGCTCGTGCGAGACGCCGTCCAGGAGAGCGCGGTGGAGCTTGTCCGACTCGGAGAAGATCTTCTCCCGCTCCCCGGCCTCGCGCAGGATCTCGCGCTCGACCAGCAGGGCGAGCTGCGCCGCAAAGCTCTCCACGAGGTCCCGCTGGGCGAGCGTCAGGGCCGCGTCGGCGGGCACGCGGACGACAAGGACCCCCACCGCCCCCTCGTCCCGCAGGAGCGGCACGTGGAATCCCTCCGACATCGGGAGCGTGTTGGTGAAGCGGCCCGCGTTCTTGCGCTGGCGCCATGCCCAGTCGGCCACGCTGCGCTCCTTCTCCGACATCGCGAACGATCCCGCGAAATGGGGCACAAGCGACCGGCCGCCGTCGCCGGCGACAAGGAGGGCCGTCTGCGCCCCGAAGAGCTCGTCGGCCTGGCGAAGGGCCGAGAAGACCCCGTCGTCGAGCGTGCGCGCCGCGCTGAGGGCGCGGGTCAGGTGAAAGAGGGCCGTCGCCCGCTCCTCGCGCAGGCGCTCGTTGCGCGCCTGCTCGCGTATGCGCGACGTGAGCTGGCCGGCGACGATGGCGGCGATGACGGTCGCGGCGTAGAGCGCGGCGTCGTCAGCGGACCCGATCACAAACGTGAACCTGGGCGGAATGAAGAGAAAGTTCCATGCCAGCGCGGCCAGCACGCCCGCAAAGAGGACGGGCCCGCGGCCGACGCGAAGGCTGAGGCCTATCACCGTGAGCAGGAAGACGACGCCGACCGGCCGGTAGCCGATCGCGGTCGAAAGGAACCAGCTGCCCGCCGACACGAGCGCGATCGCCCCGAGCGCCTCGCCGTACTCGCGGAGCGGCGACCTCATGGCCGGGTGCCAGCCGATCCACTTCGCGGCCTGCCCGGACGCGCGCTCCGCCGGCACAAGGTAGATGTCAATCGGCCCGCTGATGGACAGGAGCCGGTCCACGAGGCTCCCGCCGCGCAGCCGGTCGATCCAGCGCGGGCTGCGCGACTTGCCGACGACGATCTGGGTCGCGTTGTTCTGGAGCGCGGTGCGGACAAGGGCGTCGGCGACGTCCTCGTCCTGGGTGACGACGACCTCCGCGCCCAGCTCGCGAGCGAGCGCGAGGTTTCGGTCGAGGTTGCGCTTGGCCTCGCCCTCCGGGGGCCTCGAGGTTTCGACGCTGACCGCGATCCACGAGGCCCCCTGGGACGCGGCCATCCGCCGGGTCCACCGGACAAGCTGCCGGGAGAAGGGGCTCGGGCCGACCGCGACCAGCAGGCGCTCGCCGGAGCGCCAGATGGTCTGCTGCCCGCGGGGCCGAAGCTCCCTCAGGCGCCTCTCCACCCTCTCGGCCGTGAACCGGAGAGCGAGCTCGCGCAGGGCCGTTATGTTCTCCTCCTTGAAGAAGTTCCCCGCCGCCATCTGCGCCCTCTCGCCCAGGTACACCTTGCCCTCCCTGAGGCGCTCGAGGAGCGCCTCGGCCGTGATGTCCACGAGCTCGATCTGGTCGGCGAGGTCAAGGATCGAGTCAGGCACGGTCTCGTGGACGGACACGCCGGTAATCTGCTTCACCGCGTCGGCCCGGGACTCGATGTGCTGCACGTTGAGGGTCGAGTAGACGTCGATGCCGGCGTCCAGGAGCTCGATGACGTCCTGGTAGCGCTTGGGGTGGCGCGACTCCGGGGCGTTCGTGTGGGCCAGCTCGTCGACGAGGACGAGCCGGGGGCGCGCCGCCAGGATCGCCTCGAGGTCCATCTCGCCGAGCTGCGCCCCCTTGTAGGCCACCTGCCTGCGCGGGATGACCGTCAGGCCCTCCAGGAGCGCCTCGGTCTCCTTCCGTCCGTGGGTCTCGACGATGCCCACGACGGCCTCCTTGCCGTCACGGCGCTCCTGGTGCGCGGCCTTGAGCATCGCGTACGTCTTCCCGACGCCCGGGCACATGCCAAAGAAGATCTTGAAGCGGCCCCGGGCCGCCCGCGCCTCCTCCTGCTGGAGCGAGGCTAGCAGCGCGTCCGGATTCGGGCGGTCATCCGTCATGGGCTGGCGCGGGTCCCCGGGGATTCGGGCCGGCAACACGCCTCCTTATGGTCAGCATCCATCTGCGCAGCGCCACCAGCGACCAAACAGCCTCGACGAGCCCGAACGGCCACGCTCCCTGCAGGAATCCATACGCCGATCCCAACCCGCACGACAGGGCGAACGCGAGGATGAACCAGGGCGAGCGGCGCTCGAGCGCGTAGCTGACGAGCATCGCCGTGACCGCGAACAGTCCGAACAGTGTCAGCTGGTCCACGAAAGTGCGGCGGCTGTTCCTCGCAACATGTTATCCACAAGGTGTATAAGATCGATGATTGGGGTCCGTCGCGGTCGCGCGGCGGCGGCCCGACACGCTGCCGGTCCACCCGCGGGTCACGCCGCACAATGCCTTGGCGACTCCTGCGCGCGCCAGCGGCGCAGGCAGTTGAAGCGGGTCCGGACGTTGACGACGAAGACCCCGCAGCAGGCGCCCGAGACGACGTTGCGCGCGGTCGAGCCGTATCCGGGTCCGGCGAGCCTTCTCCAGATCGACGGGGCGTGGACCGGCAGCAGGATCAGGTCCGCCTTCGCCTCCGCCGCCTCCGCGAAGATCTCCTCGTGGGGAAGCCCGGCCCGCACCCGCGGCAGGACCTCGACGCTTGAGCGCATGAAGTCCCGTGCGAGGTGCTCCAGGTGCAGGCGCGCCCGTTCGCGCACCTTGCCGGCCGCGGCCGATCGCGAATCAAGCACGTTGAGCAGGATGACCTCGCCGCCGAATGGCTTCGTGAATCCGTTCGCGAGCGAAAAGATCTCGAACGGGCACCTCTTGAGGTCGATCGGCAGCAGCAGCCGGCCGACCTCCATCCCGAAGCTGCTACACGACAGTCTTGAGGGCTGCGTATTCATGCTCCGCGGAGAGCGCCAGGCTGTAGCCGACGCCCCCTTGGCCCCTGATCATCTTGTGCGCGCCCCTCTCCTCCAGCTTGCGGCGCAGGCGGGCGACGTGGACCTGGAGGTCGTGGATCTTGCCGGGCGAGGAGGCCCCCCAGACGGCCCTTATGATGCGCTCGTGCGGCACGACCTTGCCCGCATGGCGCGCGAGGATGTACAGCACGGCCTCCTCCGTCTCCGTCAGCCCCAGGGGAAACCCGTTCGCCGTCATCTCGCGCGTCGCCATGTCGATCCTGAGGGCGCCGCTGACCCACAGCGGCCCCTCGCTCTCCGGCGGCCCGCTTCGCAGGAGGACGCGCAGCCTCGCGGCGAGCTCCTCGGGGGCGAACGGCTTGGTCACGAAGTCATTCGCGCCCGCGTCCAGGGCGCGGATCCTGTCGGCGATGCTGGCGCGCCCCGAGAGCATCAGCACCGGCGCGTCGGTCCATTCGCGCAGCGCGTCGAGCGCCTCGAAGCCGTCGCAGTCCGGCAGGTCCAGCTCGAGGACGATCACGTCGGGCCGCTTCTCAACAGTCTCAGCGAGGCCCTCGGCCAGGTCGCGGGTCCAGAGCACCCGGCACCGCCCGGCCTCCAGGAGGACGCGCAGCATGCGCCCGGTCGCCGGATCGCCGTCGACTATCAGCACCTTCGGGTGCGGCTTCAATGAGCCCCCGTTGGCTGGCAGTCGGCGGGGTTCAGGCATTGGGCCCCCGCACGCCGCGTCATCCTGACTTCTTCGAATCCGCCGCATCGAGCGCAAGGTTCAGCAGAAGGACATTGACGCGGGCCTGGCCAAGGAAGCCCAGCTGGGGCGGCTCAACATGCTGCTCGACAAGCGAACGCACCTGGTCCGCGGGAATTCCTCGCGCCGCCGCGACCCGGACGACCTGGAATTCGGCCGCCTCGGGGCTGATGTGCGGGTCAACGCCGCTCGCCGACGCATAGACCAGGTCCGCCGGCACGGGCGCGTCGGCGGCCAGCTTGCCCGCGTCGCGCAGGGCCTTTGCATTTGCGCGGACGTTGGTCTGCAACTGCGCGCTGGTCGGCCCGAGGTTGCTCCCGCTTCCCGCGTTCAGCCCCGTCGCGCCCGTCCCGTAGGTGGCGGCGGAGGGCCTCGGCCAGAAGTACTTCGCCCCCTGGAACTGCTGGGCCATCCACTCGGAGCCCACGAGCTTGCCGTCGCGCATGACCAGGCTCCCGTTCGCCTGGTTCGGGAAGACGAGCTGGGCGAACACGGTGAACACCAGCGGGTAGACCACGCCGGTGATGACCGACCACACGATTGTCTGCCTGATTGCCTGGATTGTGAGTTTGATCATGGGAGTTTCCTTTCGAGAGTGCGGGATCAGGGCGCGAGGTGCAGGGCCACGAGCGCGATGTCGATCAGCTTGATGAAGACGAACGGCACGATGACCCCGCCCACCCCGTAGATGAGCATGTTCTTGCGCAGGATGACCTTCGCGCCGAGCGGCTGGTACTTGACGCCGCGCAGGGCCAGCGGGATCAAGGCGACGATGATCAGCGCGTTGAAGATGACCGCGCTCAGGATCGCGCTCTGCGGCGAGTGCAGGAACATGATGTTGTAGGCCTGCAGCGGGCCGAAGCCGCCCTTCTCGGTCGCGTAGAGCAGGCCGAACATGGCCGGCAGGATCGCGAAGTACTTCGAGACGTCGTTGGCGATGCTGAAGGTCGTGAGCGCCCCGCGGGTCATGAGGAGCTGCTTGCCGATCTCGACCACCTCGATGAGTTTCGTCGGGTTGCTGTCCAGGTCCACCATGTTGCCGGCCTCGCGGGCGGCCTGGGTGCCCGTGTTCATGGCGACGCCCACGTCGGCCTGCGCGAGCGAGGGCGCGTCGTTCGTGCCGTCGCCTATCATCGCTATCAGCTTGCCGCCCTCCTGCTCCTTGCGGATGCGGGCAAGCTTGTCCTCCGGCTTCGCCTGGGCGATGAAGTCGTCGACACCCGCCTCCGCCGCGATCGCCGCGGCCGTGAGCGGGTTGTCGCCCGTGATCATGATGGTTCGGATGCCCATTGTGCGGAGCTGCTCGAACCTCTCCTTGATGCCGCCCTTGACGATGTCCTTGAGCAGGATCACGCCCAGCACCCGGTTGTCCTCCGACACGACCAGCGGGGTCCCGCCCTCGCGCGAGATCTTCTCCACGACCGCCCCGACCTCGGCGGGATAAGTCCCGCCAAGCGAAATGACCCAGGCCTTGACGCTCTCGGAAGCGCCCTTGCGGATGCGCCGGCCGTCGAGGTCGACGCCGCTCATCCGCGTCTGCGCGGAGAACGGGATGAAGGCCGCGCTCGTCCCCGCGACGTCGCGCCCCCTCATGTTGAACTCGTCCTTGGCAAGGGTCACTATGCTGCGCCCCTCGGGCGTCTCGTCGGCCAGCGAGGCGAGCTGCGCCGCGTCAGCGAGCACCTTCAGGTCGACGCCCGGCGCCGGGATAAACTCGGTCGCCATGCGGTTTCCGAGGGTTATCGTTCCGGTCTTGTCGAGCAGGAGCACGTCGACGTCCCCGGCGGCCTCGACCGCGCGGCCGGACGTCGCGAGCACGTTGCGCCGCATCAGCCGGTCGATGCCGGCTATGCCGATCGCGCTCAGGAGCCCTCCGATCGTCGTCGGGATCAGGCAGACGATGAGCGACAGGAGGACGGGGAGCGACGTGAGGACGACGCCCGTCTGGTTCGCGGCCTTCTCGTTGTAGAGGGCCATCGGCGGGAGGCAGAGCACGACCACGATGAAGAGGGCCGTCAGGCTCACGAGGACGATGTTGAGCGCGATCTCGTTGGGCGTCAGCTGGCGGCGCGCGCCCTCGATCATCGAGATCATGCGGTCAAGGAATGAATTCCCCTCCTCCGCGGTCACGCGGATGACAATCCGGTCGCTCGTGACCCGGGTGCCCCCGGTGACCGCGCTGCGGTCGCCGCCGCTCTCGCGGATGACGGGCGCCGACTCGCCGGTGATCGCCGACTCGTCGACCGTGGCGATGCCCTCGACGACCTCGCCGTCGGCCGCGACCAGGTCGCCGGCCGTGCAGACGATGAGGTCTCCGATCTTCAGGTCGCTGCTGGAGACCTTCTCCTCGCTCGTGCCGACCAGCTTGCGCGCCGTCGTCTTGGTCCGCATCTTTCGGAGCTCGTCCGCGTGCGCCTTGCCGCGGCCCTCCGCCATCGCCTCCGCGAAGTTGGCGAAGATGCAGGTGAACCAAAGCCAGAAGCAGATCTGGACGTTGAAGCTCGAGAAGTCGACGAACAGCCAGATGGTCGTCAGGACCGAGCCGATCCACACGACGAACATGACGAGGTTCTTGACCTCGTCGCGCGGGTTCAGCTTCTTGAAAGACTCTATGACCGCCTGGCGGACGAGCGACGAGTAGTTGATGTTGAGTGTGGTGCTCATGTTCTGGTTTTGCTGGGTGCTCAGAATGCCCGGCCGGCGAGCATCAGCCCGTGCTCGACGATTGGGCCGAGGCAGAGTGCGGGGAAGAATGTGAGGGCCGCCACGATGACGATGACGCCGGTGAGGGTCAGCCCGAACGTCCAGCCGTGGACCGGCAGCGTGCCGGCCGAGGGCTCCACGGTCTTCTTCGAGGCGAGCCGGCCGACAATGGCGAGCGCCGCCGCGATCGGCGCGAAGCGGCCGATGATGATCGCGATGCCGAGCGTCACGTCATACCAGGGCACGTTCGCGTTGAGCCCGGCGAACGCGCTTCCGTTGTTGTTCGCGGCCTCGCCGAACGCGTAGAGAACCTCGCTCAGGCCATGGGGGCCCGCGTTGTTCATGCTCGCGATGCCCGGCGGGTACACGACGGATATGGCCGTCGGGATGAGGCACGCGGCGTTGGGCACGAGGACCCCGATCACGGCCCACGTGGCCACCCATGCGTCGAGCTTCTTGCCGAGGTACTCCGGGGTTCGCCCGATCATGAGCCCGGCTATGAACACCGTTATGAGGACGTGGAAGAGCATGCAGTACATGCCGCATCCGATGCCCCCGAACAGCATCTCGCCGATCAGGATGTTCCACATCGGCATCATGCCCGCGAGCGGCTGCCAGCTGTCGTGCATCGAGTTGACCGAGCCGTTGTCGATGGCGGTCGCCGATATGCCCCAGAGCACGCTGTTCATCACGCCGAAGCGCTGCTCCTTGCCCTCCATGTTTGGCATGATGTTGTCGACGACGGGGTTCGGCTTCATCTCGAAGTGCATCGCCACGGCGAACGACAGGACGTAAAGGGCGAGCATCACGGCGAACAGGGTCCAGGCATGCTTCTTGTTGCCGATGAGGAGGCCGAACATGTAGACCTGCGCCATGGGGACGACGATGATGGCCAGCATTTCGATGAAACCGGCGAGGGGGGTCGGGTTCTCGAGCGGATGGGCGCTGTTGACGCCGTACCACCCGCCGCCGTTCGTGAAGAGCTGCTTGCAGGACTCGAACGAGGCGACCGGGCCCAGCGGGATCGGCTGAGAGTCGACCTTCTGGTCCACCATGACCGGCTGGTCGACCATGACGGGCTTGCCATCCGACCCGAGCACGGGTTTTCCGCTGTCGTCGACCTTCGGCACGGACGTCGTCACCGGGTTGCCCTTGTCGTCGGTCTTCTGCACCTGGGTCGTGTATGGCTCGACGAGGCTCGCGTTCGGGTATTCCTTCCAGGTCTGCGGGACGCCCTGCCACACGAGCGGGATCGCGAAGAGGAGCGAGAGCGGGATCACGATGTAGAGGGTGCAGCGCGTAAGGTCCGCCCAGAAATTTCCTATCGTCTTCGCCGACGCGCGCGCAAGCGCGCGGCCGACCGCGACGAGGACCGCGAGGCCGGCCGCTCCGCTCAGGAACTGGTGCACCGAGAGGCCGAGCGTCTGCGAGAGATAGCTCATCACCGCCTCGCCGGAGTACGACTGCCAGTCGGCGTTGCACGTGAAGCTCCACGCGGTGTTGAACGCGAGGTGCCACGAGAGGTTGTCAAAGCCCTGCGGATTGAGCGGCAGCCACTTCTGGGTCATCAGGATCGCCATCAGCGAGGCGAAGCCGACGGTCGTCATGACGACGCAGGCCAAGAGGTACCTCACCCACGACATCTCCTCGCCCGGGTCGATGCCGGTCAGCCTGTAGACGAGCTTCTCAACCGGGAAGAGGAGCGGGTGCAGGAAGGTCTTTTCCCCCCGGAAGACCCGGGCCATGAAGCGGCCCACGATCGGCGTCAGGGCGATTCCCAATCCGAAGAAGAGTACGATCTGGAGTATTTCGTTGAATTTCATGGCGCGGTTTCGGACACGGAGGCCACTATCGCAGAATCCCCGGGGACCGGTTAATCAATGGTGGCCCGGTTCACCTCAATACGGCATCAACGCGGGCGGCCCCCGGGCCGGATCATGTCGTTGGCCCCCGGGCCCTTGCCACGGTGGTGTTGACGTACCTGGCAATATCGCGGTTATTCGGCCCCGGATGTTCCGAACGAGACAAGGCCGTGTTTCCCCGTTGGCGAAGGCGTCGGCGTCATTGGCCGCCGTCCTTGTCCTCGCGCTCACGGTCCTGGCGGCCAGCCCCGAGCTGCACCGCCTCCTCCACGGGAACGAGGCCGGGCCGGCCAACGCGGCCGGGCATGGCATCGGCCAGGCCGGCCACCGTCAGGCGACGGACGACGGAGACGACGGGTGCGTCGTCACGCTCTTTGCGCAGGGTATCGTCATTCCCCTCGCCGCGCTCGCGCTCGCGTTTGCGGGCCGGATCCTGCGCCTCATCGACTTTGGCCGGTACGACCGCGTTTTCGCGGTTGCGCCGAAGTTCCTGCTCCTGCCGTCGCAGGCCCCGCCCACCGGCTTGGTATAATCCGCCGGCTTTGCGACGCGCCCCGGTTGGGACGCCTCCGTCCGGCACGACCGTGCGGCGCCTCGTCGGCGCTGCGCGCTCGGAGTCCACGGGAAGCCCCCGCGCGCGCGCGGGCCGCCCGTCCGCAGAACCGCAACGCTCAACACGCACATGAATTTCAGGCACATCATCCCCATAACGCTCATTGGCGCCTGCGCCACGGCCCGGTCCCAGACCGCGCCGCCATCCGACGCGGGCGCCGGGGTGACGAAGCTCGACGCCTATGTCGTCACGGGCCAGCTCGACCAGACGCGCGAGTCCATCCTTCCCAGCCTGGGGGCCACCTCCTTCATCATGGACCAGGCGCAGATCCTCAACCTTCCGCAGGGTCTCGACGCCCCGTTCAACCAGGTGCTCCTGAGGGCGCCGGGCGTTGCAGAGGATTCGGCGGCCAACGGCGACCTGCACGTTCGGGGCGAGCACGGGAACCTCCAGTACAGGATCAACGACGTGCTCCTGCCCGAGGGGATCACGGGTTTCGGCCTCGAGCTCGACCCGCGCTTCGTCCAGAGCATGCAGCTCATCACCGGGTCCCTTCCCGCGCAGTACGGCTTCCGGACGGCGGGCGTCGTGGACATCAAGACCAAGACCGGCGGGTTCGACGCGGGCGGCAGCGCGTCCCTTTACGCGGGCAGCTTCGACACGGTCCGCCCGAGCCTCGAGGCGGGGGGCTCCCAGGGCGCCCTGAGCTACTTCGCCGACGCCAGCTACGACCACAACGCCATCGGGATCGAGAACCCGACCTCCAGCTCGACCCCCATCCACGACGATTCCGACCAGTTCAAGACATTCGAGTACCTGTCCTACATCCTGGACCGGACCAGCAGGATCACGTTCATGGCCAGCGCCTCGTACAGCAATTTCCAGGTGCCCGACACCCCGGGCGTGCCCGCAGGGACCTCCCCGGACGGCAGCCCCTGGCTGCCGGGGTCCTTTGACTCCTCGAGGCTGAACGAGAACCAGAATGAGCAGAACTACTTCGGGGTTGCCACCTACCAGAAGTCCGAAGGCGACCTGAACTACCAGGTGTCCGCGTTCGGCCGCGACAGCTCGGTCCGCTTCACGCCCGACCCGGTCGGGGACCTCTACTTCAACGGCGTGGCGAGCGAGGTCGACCGGAGGCTGCTGTCGGCAGGGCTGCAGGGTGACGGCAGCTATTCGGCCAATGGCGGCCACACGCTAAGAAGCGGCTTCAGCCTCCTCGACGAGTCCGTGGATGCGGATTCCGTCACGACCGTCTTTCCCGTTGACGCCGGCGGGAACCCCGACGGGCCGAGGTACTCCATTGTGAACCGCCAGCTGCTCCACGGGCTGTTCGCCGGCGCGTACCTCCAGGACGAATGGAAGATAACGCGCAAGCTGACGGTCAACTACGGGGCGCGCGCCGACGCATTCGACGCGACGTTCGACAGGGAAGGCCAGCTCAGCCCGCGCGTGAACCTCATCTACAGGCCCGTCCGCTCGACGACGCTGCATGCGGGCTACTCGCGCTATTTCACCCCTCCTCCCGTCGAGAGCGTTCCCGCGGGCACGGTCGCCGAATTCAACGGCACCTCGAACGCATCCGCCACGAAACTGGACGACCCGGTCAAGGCGGAGCGCGCGGACTATTTCGACGCGGGCATCAGCCAGAAGGTGGGGCCTCACCTGCAGCTCGGCCTGGACGGCTACTACAAGACGGCGAAGAACCAGCTCGACGACGGGCTTTTCGGCCAGACGCTCATCCTCTCGGCCTTCAACTACGCCGAAGGCAAGGTCTATGGCCTGGAATTCACGGGCTCCTACGCAAACGGCGGCTTCTCGACCTACCTGAACCTCGCGCACTCCGTGGCCATGGGGAAGGACTGGAGCTCCGCCCAGTTCCTGTTCGACCCGGACGACCTTTCCTATGTGAGGAGCCACTGGATCTTCCTCGACCACGACCAGGCGCTGAGCGCCTCGTTCGGGGCGTCGTACGATCGGAAGGAGGCCATGGGCGACACGCGGGTCTATGTGGACGCGCTCTACGGCACCGGGCTGCGGACCGACCTGACGGAGCCCGGCGGATCGGTGGTCCCCAACGGAGGAACGGTCCCCTCCTATTATGACATAAGCGTCGGCGGCGAGCAGAGCTTCAAGGCGCGGCGCCACCGTGTATGGAGGGTCCGCCTCGACATCCTGAACGTGACCGACAACTCGTATGAGCTTCGAAACGGCTCGGGCGTCGGCGTGAACGCGGCCCAATACGGCATGCGCCGCGGGCTCTTTGGAAGCGTCTCCTATTCCTACTGAGCGCCGCGCCCGGCTAGCCGCAGGCAAACCCGAGCAGCGGGACCATGTCGCCGGAATCGGCCGCCTTGATCGCGTCCAGGTAGCGCGCGCGGGCGGACCGCCCCTCGGCCGGAGCCGACCCGAGGCCCCACGTCAGCGGCCTCTCGCCGCGAGAGGCGACCACGATGTCGGCGACCAACCGGGCGTGGCGGCCGTTGCCGTTGGCCCATGGGCGAATCGAGACCAGCCTGTGGTGGAGCCTGACCGCGGACTCGTCGACGGGATAGGTCGAGTACCTCAGCCACCCCTCCGCATCGTCGAGGAACATCCGAACGCCCTCGGAAATGTGGCCGGGCTCCCACCCGGGAATTCGAGGCGCCGTCCGGTAGCGCCCCGAGCCCCGCCAGACCAGGCCGAACATCCGCCTGTGCAGCTCCCTGGCGAAGGACTCGGTCAGGAGATCCGCGCGCTGAAGCACGGCGGCGCGCATCGCCCAGACCCTGGCCGAGTTGATGGCCAGGCTCTCGATCTCGTCGAGCTGCGCCCGCGTCGACAGGCTTGGCAAGAGCCGGGACTGCTCCTCGGCGGAGATGGCGCCCGAGCGGCCGGGTCCCGCCTTGGCTTCAGCGGAGTTCATCGGGACCCGCCTGCCCCTTGAGCCTCATCGAGTGCTCGGTCGCGCCAAGGTGCCTCGCCGCGGGATCGTGAAGCCTCGCGAGCCCCGCGTACGTGCGGGCCACGGCCTCCCGGGGCGCAACAAAGTATACAAGCTCGCAGTCCATCGCCTCCGCCGCGCGCCTCAGGGACCCGATCGTTATCGAGCCGCGTTCTTCCGCGCTCTCAAACTGGGCATAGGATTGCCGTTTGACGCCCGCCCTCTTCGCCACCTCACCCTGGGTCAGTCCGACTGCTTCGCGCACGGCGCGAAGCCAGCCACGCGAAGGCATCTCGGCAGCCGACCGGGCGGCGTTCAGGGCCTCGGTCTTGGCTTCCAGACCCTCGAGGATGATTTCTCTGATTTTCTCTGTAATGTAGTTTTTAAACTGCCATTAATGGTGTAATGCAATTTAAAAATTGCCTATTATAAATGATATGCAGTTTATATCTTGCTATTCATTTTTCCCACTCCATCCGTCAATTCTCGCGAGTCGATGACGGTCCCCGGAGGAGGAGGACGTGCGCGTGGCGTTATTGATGCCTGCCCGGCACAAAGGCTCGCCCGGCCCCCCGGTATGGCTGCGGCGCGATCAGGGATCGGGTCCGGATTGCCAAAGCGGCCTGGTACCGCGGTCGGGAGCAGGAACGGCGACACGATTCGTCCCTCCCGATCGCAGCCTGTTTCATCGTAACAATTCGCTTCCCTGAGACGGCTCGACAACGGACGCGCCAGCCGCCACTCCTCTCGGGGCGAACCCCAGCAAGATGTCGAAATCGGGAGACGACCGGCGACTGTCAAAGAAAGCATACGAGGCCCGTCTTCCCGACGTGCGCGCCGCGCTCGTGCGGATGCAGGTGGAGCTCAAGTCGGCGAAGTTCCCGGTTATCCTCGTCGTCGGAGGCGTCGACGCCTCCGGCAAGGGCGACGTCATCAACATCCTAAACGGGTGGCTCGACCCGCGCGGATTCGAGACGTTCGCGTTCCACGAGCCCACCGACGAGGAGAGGGAGCGGCCCGCGATGTGGCGCTACTGGCGCACGCTCCCCGCGAACGGGAGGATGGCGATCTATGCCGGGGGCTGGCACGCGGACGCCCTCCACGAGGATCCGCGGAGCGCGCGCGAGCTCGCGCAGTTCGACATCATGCTCCGGAGGTACGCCTGGTTCGAAGGCCAGCTCGCCGCGGGCGGGGCCCTGATCGTCAAGATCTGGCTCAACCTGAGCAAGTCCGCCCAGAAGAAACGCCTGCAGGAGCTCGAGTCGGACACTCGCACGGCGTGGCGGGTCACGCCGGATGACTGGAAGAGCCAGCGCGACTATGACCGGCTTGCTCGCCTCTCGGAGCGGATGCGAAGCGCCACCCACCAGCCGGGCGCCCCTTGGTACGTGGTGGACGCCGAGGACCCCCGCGCGCGCAACCTGTCAGTCGCCGACATCCTGCTCTCCCGTTTCCGGGTCCACGTCCGCGCCAGGGCGCGCGCGGCCGCGGCGAAGGAACGGCGCTCCAGGCGGATCGTTCCCATGCGCCCGTCCGGCCTGCGCCGGCTCCTGTCGCTTTCCCTCGAGAACAAGCTCTCGCAGCCCTCCTACGAGAAGAAGAGGGACAAGTGGCTCGGCCGGCTCAACAAGGTCGTCCGCGCGGCCGGCCAGGAGCGCCGCTCGATCGTCTGGGTGTTCGAGGGCTGGGACGCTGCGGGCAAGGGCGGGGCGATCCGCAGGCTGACCGACGCCATCGATGCGCGGGACTTCCGCGTCATCCCGGTCTCGAAGCCCAACGACGAGGAGAAGGCGCACCATTACCTGTGGCGGTTCTGGAGGCACGTACCCCGCGCGGGGATGGTGACGATCTACGACAGGTCCTGGTACGGCCGGGTCCTGGTCGAGCGCCTCGAGCGCTTCGCCACGGAGGCCGAGTGGAAGCGCGCCTACCGGGAGCTGAACGAGTTCGAGCGGGAGCTCTCCGAGCACGGTGTGATCGTCCTGAAGTTCTGGCTTCACATAGGCAAGGAGGAGCAGCTGCGCCGCTTCCGAGACCGCGAGGCGACCGCGTACAAGCGCCACAAGATGGACGCGGAGGACTGGCGCAACAGGCGCAAGTGGCAGTCCTACGAGATCGCGGTCGGCGACATGCTGGCGCTCACGAGCTCGCGGCACGCCCCCTGGCACCTCATCGCGGCGAACAACAAGCGCCACGCGCGCCTCGCCATCCTCAAGACGTCCTGCCGGCAGATCGAGGCCGCGCTCGGGCTCTAGCCGCAGGGCAAAAAAAACGCCGCGGGACGAGCCCGCGGCGTGAATTGGTTGGCGTCTTCCCGGATCCTCAGGAGACGTGGCCCGAGACGAGCTTGGTCATCTCGAACATGCTGACCTTGGCCTTGCCGCCGAATACGGCCTTCAGGGCGGCGTCGGCGTTGATCATCTTCCTGTCCTTCTTGTCCTGGAGACCATTCTTCTTGATGTAGTCCCAGAGCTTCTTGGTAAGTTCGGTGCGGGGCAGCGGCTTGGAGCCGACCACGGCGGAGAGTGAGGCGTCCGGTTGGACGGGTTTCATGAAGGCGGCGTTGGGTTTACGAGCGGATTTTTTGGACATATTGATTTTGGTTCTAGGGTTCTTTCCTCTGAAAGCAATGAATTATAGAGGGAAAAACATGCGTTTTCCGAGGAAAATCTTCTTGCGTGGAGCCCGCCGAGAATTATCGCCGGTCGTCGATCTGCACAAACTGCCTGTAAAGCGAGGCATAGTGCCCGCCCTTGGCCAGCAGCTCCGGGTGGGTGCCGCGCTCTATGATGCGCCCCTGGTCGAGCACGAGCACGAGGTCGGCGGTCCGGATCGTGCTCAGGCGGTGGGCCACGACGAAGCTCGTCCGCTCGCGCAGGAGGACCGACAGCGCCCGCTGCAGCCGCGACTCGGTGAGGGCGTCGATCGAGCTCGTGGCCTCGTCGAGGATGATGATCCGCGGGTCGGCGAGGAAGGCCCGCAGGAAGCACACGAGCTGGCGCTGCCCGACGGAGAGGCCCGCGCCGCGCTCGCCGACCTGCGTCTCCAGGCCGTCCTGGAGCTCGTCCATCATGTCCAGGCACCCGAGGCGCCCGGCCGCGTCGCGCACTTCCTGGAGCGACGCCTCGGGCCTGCTCAGGAGGATGTTGTCCAGGACCGAGCCGCTGAAGAGGAAATTCTGCTGCTGCACCATCCCCATCTGGCGGTGGAGCGAGCGGCCCGTGACGAGCCGGATCTCCCGGCCGTCGATGAGTATCTCGCCGGCCGTCGGCAGGTAGAACTTGGAGACAAGGTTTATGATGGAGCTCTTTCCGCTGCCCGTGTGCCCGACCAGGGCGATGGTCCTGCCCGGCTCGGCGACAAAGTTTATGTCGTGCAGGACGAGCCTTTCCGGAAGGTAGCCGAAGGAGACGCCCCGGAACTCGACGCGGGCGCCGGAGCCGGCGCCGCCCTGGGCCGCCCTGGGATCCGGCAGGACCGCGGCGCCCGGCGAGTCCGTCCAGTCGGGCGGCGTGTCGATCAGCCGGAAGATCCGCTCGGCGCCCGCCATGGCGAGGAGCCCCTGGTTGTACTGGTTGCCGATGACCGTGATCGGGGCGAAGAAGACGTTCGCCATCAGGAAGAACATGATGAGGTCGTCAGCCTGGAGCGTGTTGTGGAAGACCCGCCACCCGCCGAAGAAGAGCAGCGTCGCGACGAAGAACTGGCTGTTGAGCTCCAGGATGGGCGCCAGCACGGCGGAGGTCCGCGCAAGGGCGATGTTGAACCTGGAGTGGTCGGACAGGAGGCTCCTGAAGAGGCCGGCGTTCGTGTCCTGCCGCACGAAGCCCTGGGTCACGCGGATCCCGTTCACCGACTCCGCGAGCGTCGCCGTCACCCGGCTGAAGCTCTCCTGGGAGGCCCTCGTGAGCCTGCTGAACTTCATCCGGAAGTGGTTGTTCACGACCCACAGGACCGGCGCCATGCACACGACGACCAGGAACATCCGCCAGTCCTGGTAGGCGAGGACGACGGCCGTGAAGACCATCTGCCCGAACTGGATCCCGCTCACGAACCCGACGTCCTGGATGCCGACGCGCACCGCCTCCACGTCGCTTGTCACGCGGCTCAGTATCCGGCCGAGCTTCATCCGGTGGAAGAAGCTCATCGGCTGGCGCTGGGTCTTCGCGAAGATCTCGGCGCGGAGCCCGTTCACGACCGCCTCCCCGATCTCGAGGGCGTAGCGCTGGCGGAAGTGGAACATGGCGTCCGTCACCACGGCCAGCGCCACGAAGCACAGGGTGCCGAGGAGGATACCGTGGAGGTCGCCGTGCGCGATCGGCCCCTTGATGACGCGCGCGGTGATGTACACGAGCGCCGGCAGCTGGGCCGACCGGATGACGGTGAGGCCGACCATGACCGCCGTCTTCCTCCTGACGGGCCTCGTGTAGCCGAGGACGCGGCGGATGAGGCGCCAGTCGAGCGGCTTGAACTGCTCCTCGTCGTCGTCCTCGTCCCGCGCGCGGTGGACGAGGAGAAGGCTCCGCACGCGGTCCTGCTCGCTCATGGGCCCGCCCTCCCCGTTGCGTCCAGGAGCTCGCGGCTGTCGACGAGCTGGAGGTTTGCGACGTGCAGGTAGGGCCCGGGGACCGCGATGAGCTGCGCGTGGGTCCCGCGCTGCACGATCCTTCCGTTCTCGAGCACGATGATGAGGTCCGCGCGCCTCAGCGTGCTCAGGCGATGGGCGACGATGAAGGTCGTCCTGCCGGCGATGGCGCGGTCGAGCGCCTCGAAGATCTCGTGCTCGGTCTCGCTGTCGATCGCGGCCGTGGGGTCGTCGAGGAGGAGGATCGCCGGCTCGAGGAGGACGGCGCGCGCGATCGCCAGGCGCTGCCTCTGGCCCCCGGAGAGGCTGTTGCCGCTCTCGCCGAGGACGGTATCGTAGCCCTTGGGCAGGCCCATGACGAAGTCGTGGGCGGCGGCGATCCGCGCCGCCCGCTCTATCTGGGCCCGGGTCGCGTCCGGATGGCCGAAGGCAATGTTGGCGGCGACCGTGTTGGAGAAGAGGAAGCTCTCCTGGAAGACCGTCCCGATGTTGCGCCGCAGGTCGTCCAGGTGCAGCCGGCGGACGTCGATCCCGTCGACGAGGATCCTCCCCTTCGAGACGTCGTAGAACCTGGGGATGAGGCTCATCAGCACGCTCTTGCCGGCGCCCGTGGCCCCGAGGATGGCGACGCACTCGCCCGGCTTCACCTCGAGGTTGATGTCGCGCACGACCGGCTCCAGGCGGCCATACTCGAAGGAGACTTCCTCGAAGCGCACCGCGCCGTCGAAACGGGGGCGCCGGACGGCCTCCGGCGGGGACTTGACGTCGACGGGGGCGTCGAGGATCTCGAAGACCCTGCGGGCGCCGATCAGCGACTGCTGGACCGAGTTGACGATCGTCGCCACGTTGTTCACCTGCCCCGCGAACTGGTCGAGGAGGCCGGCGAACACGACGAGCCCGGCGCCGAGGGGCAGCCTGCCCTCCGCCACGAGGTAGCCGCCGTAGCCGAGGAGGACGGTCGTGTTGATCCGGGTGAGGAAGCCCGCAGTCGGGGAGAAGAGGCTCACCCACCAGAAGATGCTGTACTGCTGGTCAAAGACCGCGCGGTTGAGCCGGTCGAACTTCGCCCGGTTCTCGTCCTCCCTGCCGAAGCCCTTGACGACCGCCGCCCCCTGGATGCTCTCGGCAAGGTACTGCACCATCTTCTCGACCAGGTTGCGGTTCTCGGCGTACTCGGGCTGGATCTTGCGCGAGAACACCGCGGACAGGATCCAGAGGATCGGCGTCGTCGCGAGGCAGGCCAGGGTGAGGCCCGGGCTCAGGCTCGCCATGTAGATGGCGTACACGGTCAGCGAGATCACCATGATCACGCTCTGGATGAGGACCTGGTCCACGAACATCCGCACCGACTGCACGTCGCCCGTCACCCGGGTGATGATCGACCCGGTCGTGTTGGCGTCAAAGAACCGGAAGCTCAGCCTCTGGAGCTTGTCGTAGATCTCCGCCCGCAGGTCGACGACCAGTTTCTGCTGGACGAGGATGTTGACCTTGACGGCGTAGATGTAGTTGAGGGTCGCCCTGCAGCACGACAGGACGAGGATGAGGCCGCCGAGGACCGCCAGGACGTGCATCGGGGACAGGTCCGCCGGGAGCGCCAGGTGCAGGAACGAGACCTGCCTCACCGGGGGCGAGCCCGCGGCCCTGTGCGCCATCACCTGGCGGATGTAGTCGATGCCAATCCCCGTGAAGCTCAGCCCGACAAGCCCCATCGTCAGCAGGACGAGCTGGATGCCGAGGACCTGGATGCACCTCATGCGGTATCGCCAGGCAAGCCCGAACAGGCGCCGGATCAGCTCCGAATTGGAGGGCCCTGCGGCGGCGGTGGTCTGCGGAGTGCCCATTCAGGGCCCACGCTACCCGGACCCATGGCCGGTGCACGAAATTTCTGGAGAAGCCGCCGGCGGCTACCGGCCGGGCGCGGGAAGCGCGGCCCCGCCGGGGCCGTTGGGCGAGGCCAGCGCCTCCTGGGCCGCCTTTTCGCGCTCCTGGCGGCGCCGGCGCACCTCGGCGGCGACGGCGTCCAGCCGCCTCTGCTCGTCCGCGGCCGTGGGGTTGAGCACGACAGTCTGCGTGACCGCGGACGGGTTTGCCGCCTGCACGACCATGCCGGGCCCTGCGGAGGCGACCTTCGCCGTGCGAAGGACAAGCTTCATCGTGCGCCCCTGGTACGCCACCGTGACGCTGTCGCCCGCGGGGTCGGCCGACTTGACCATGAAGCCGTTGCCGGCCTCGTTCAGCCCGACCCACGCGCTCGACCTCTTTACGGTGTCATAGATGCAGTACTCGGTCCCCTCGGACGTCGACATGACCCCGCGAAGCTCGATGGGGCCGCCTGCGCCCGCCTGGGCGCCCGTGTCAGCGGCGTTCGCGGGAAGAAAGGGCGAAGACTGGGCCAGGTCCGCCCGCGCGGCGGCGGTCCCGGCGGCGAGCGCAGCCAGAAGAGCCCAGGGTGTGAAAAGGGTGAGGCGCATGCGCGGGGGAGCGGCCGGTGTCCATTAGATTGACGCATCCGGGCCGGTCAAGTGACGTCCGGGCCGCGCCCGGGTCCCCGCGGACCGAAATCCCCCGGAAACGGCGAGCGGGCCAGCGTCAGACTGGAAGCGGCTGGCCCCAGAGACTGTCGGCGGGCCGCTCACCGTGTTTGTTCCGGGGGGATTCCCAAACGCACCTCCAGAGGAGACGCCTGCGCCGCCGCCGCCGAATCCATGCGGCGCAAGCGGCGAACGGGGTGGTCTCTGCTGGACGGCGTTTCAAAGCGGCGCTAACCATCGGGCCGCCGGCGCCGCATCACAAGAAATTGCGCGCGGGTTACGTAGTTCCCATTTAATTGATGATCACACTTTTAAGACCGGCGAAATTGCGCTGATTCCGCGATGCCCGAGAACGCGATGAATCCCGTGGCCCGCGGGAGGCGCCCCGCGGCCCGCCTGCCCGTCTCGCTGGCGCTGGCCGCCCTCGCGATGACGGTCAGCATCAAGCGCTACCGCCAGACGCTGGACTAGCCGCGCCGCCTAGGGCGGGATCGCGAAGGCGACCTCCTGCGCGGCGAAGATCCGCACGATCGCGAGGTTGACCCGCTCGCGCACGGCCATGTGCGACTCCCAGTCGGGATCCATCGTGAAATACAGGACCTGCGCTCGCATCGACCAGTCCCCGAAGTCCGAGAGGCTGGCGACGATCTGGCCCTTGTGGACGCCGGGGTCGGCGCGAAGGAGCTCGCGGATCGCGGCGAGGATTGCGCTTATCTTCTCGGGCGGTGTGCCGTAGGGCACCGCGACCACGAGGTCCACCCTGCGCTGCGGCATACGCGTCAGGTTCGTGATCACGCCGGAGGCGACGGTCTTGTTGGGGATCGCTATCAGCGCCCGCTGCGCCGTCCTCAGGCGGGTCGAGCGCAGCCCGATCTCCTCCACGGTCCCCTCGTCCGAGCCCACCCTGATGTATTCGCCGACGTAGAACGGCTGGTCCATGAGGACCACGAACGAGCCGAAGAGGTTCGCGAGCGTGTCCTGGGCCGCCAGGGCGACCGCGAGGCCGCCGATCCCGAGGCCGGCCAGGAACGTCGTCACCTCGAGGCCGAGGCTTTCGCAGACGATGAGGAAGCTGAAGACGCCGAAGAAGGCGGCGAGCGTCTTCTTGATGAGCGGGATGAAGGCCGCGGTCTGCGGCTGGCGCAGCCGCGCCCCGTCCGCGAAGTGGTCTATGATCGCGCCGCCCGCGCACGCAAAACCCCAGAGGATGACGGCGGTGAGGGCGCCCCGCTCGCCGAGCCAGACCACCGTCGGCACCGTCTCCCACAGGGGGACGACCGTCAGAGCTGCGATTATCCCGCACAGGAGAACGAGCGTGGCAGTCGGTCCCTCCAGCGCCGGCAGGATCAGCTTGTTGTTCATCCTCGCCGAGAGCCGCCGGACGGGCGCGAAGATGAGCGCCGCGATGAACCGGCGCATGAGGATCGCGGCCACGATGATCAGCCCGAACGCGATCCAGCGGGCGGTCGTGTTGTCCATCGCGCCCGGGAAGAACCTGTTCTGGAGCCAGCTGACGAGGCGCAGGAGGGGCCCCGGGGGAGCGGCGGGCACGGGAACGTCTGGAATCAGGGCCATGGGCGGACATTGCCAAAGCCCCCGGCCGCCGCAACGTCAAGAAGGACCCTGCGAACCCGCGCCCGATGCCTCCCCCAGACCAGCCCAGAGCCGAGCCGGACCGCTCCCGCCACCTGGCAATCGCCCTCACCTGCATCGGCGCCGGGCTGGGCTTCGCGGTCGCACTCTGGCTGCGCCGGGGACCCGAGATTGCGCAGCAGTACCTCGCGGGCTACCTGGTCGAGCTCAGCCTGAGCGTCGACAACGTGTTCGTCTTCGCGCTCGTCTTTGAGGAGTTCGGCGTGGAGCCAGCCGACAGGGAGCGCCTCCTCTTCTGGGGGATCGCGGGTGCCATCGTCCTGCGCTCCGCGTTCATCGTCGCGGGATTCGGCGCGATCAACCGCTTCGCGTGGATAATCCCCGTCTTCGGGGCGTTCATCCTCATTACCGGCGTCCGCCTCGCGGCGGCCCGGGGCGCAAGCGACCACGGCATGCAGGGCAATCCCGCGGTCCGGTTCATCGTCCGGCACGTCCCGCCAGCGATGGCTGCGCTGGTCGCCGTGGAAGCCGCCGACATCATCTTTGCGCTCGACTCGCTGCCGGCCGTGATCGGCGTGACCCATGATGCGCTGACGGCGATCATTTCCAACCTGTTCGCTATCCTCGGGCTCCGCTCGCTCTTCTTCGTCGTGAGCGGGGCCGTCCGGAGGCTCCGCTTCCTGAAGGCGGGAATGGCGGGAGTGCTCGTCCTCATAGGCGCAAGGATGCTCTCCGAGCCCTGGTACCGCGTCCCGACGGCGGCGGCGCTGGCCGGGATCCTGGCGATCCTGGCGCTCTCGGTCGGAGCCTCGCTATACGTCAGGAAGGATAGCCGTCGATGAACCTGTCGGCCCATTCCGGCCGCGCGAGGGGCCTCGGCCTCCATTCGCCGAAGATCCGGTACCGAAGCCTCGAGACGAGCGCGTAGGCGCCATCCCTCACCGGCCTCGGGATGAACCGCATCCATGCGAGTACGCTTCCGATGCCGCCGCAGGCGGACAGGGCCTCGGCGAGCCCGTCCGTCCGCAGCGCATAGTCCTCAGGGCCGCCCGTGCCGCCCTCCCAGTCGCGCACGAGGACGAGGCTGCCAAAATTGTCGAGCGCGAGCCCGTGGGCCCCGAGCCACGCCTGACCGCGCGCGCCCTGCAGCGTCGCGTAGCGAAGCCTCCCCCGCCGGTCGATCCGCAGGAGCGCCCGGACCGCGCGGTTGCACAGGCCGCACGTGCCGTCGTAGAGGAGCACGGGGCCGGGACGCGATGCTGTGGGAGTTGGGCTCATCTCGCTGGCGGGGAATCCCGTGCCAATGCCGGTTTCCGCCCCAAGCGTCGGCTCGGCCCGCGAATGCGCAAACGCAAAAGGCCGGGAAAGCCCCTGCGGCTTGCCCGGCCCTTGATGGTCCCGGCGGGTCAGGCAACCGCGATCTTGCGCGGCTTCGCCGACTCGGCCTTGGCGAGCGACAGCCGGAGGACGCCGTCCTTCAGCTCGGCCTCGATCTTGCCCGTGTCGATCGTGTTGTCATGGGCGAGCACGAGATCGAACGGGGCGTCCGACGTCTCGAGGTGGAACGCGACCCGGCCCTCGGGGAGCGCGGAGGCTCGCCGGCCGGTGATGCGCAGCTCGCCGTTCTCGGCCGTGATCTCGAGGCTGTCCTTGGAGACGCCGGGAAGGCTGACCGCCAGGCCGTAGGAGCCCTCGGTCTCGCTGACCTCGTAGTCCGGCTTGCGGGTGGCGACGGGGCCGCCCCCGGCGCGGCCGATGGATGGAATGAGTGTGTCTAGGAATGACATGATGTTTTGTGCTTTGTTGGAGATGGGTTCGCTCAGTTGACCGACACGTTGACCTTCTTCGGCTTGGCTTCCTCTTTTCTCGGAAGCGTCACCGTGAGGATGCCGTTCTCGTAGGAGGCGGAAACCTTGTCGGCCTGGACCTCGTCGGGGATGCCCACCACGCGGCTGAATGAGACGCTGCCCTCGCCGGACTTCGCCTTGCGGGATGCCTGGATCGAGAGCGACCCGTCGACGATCTCGACGCCTATCGCCTCGCGGTTGACGCCGGGCAGCTCCGCCCGGATGTACGTGTTTTCCTTGTCCTGGTAGAGGTCGACGGGGAACTGCCCGCCGCGCGCCAGCCCGGCGAATCCGGTCAGGGCGGTTCCGAACAGCCAGTCGAGCTCGTTTCCGGGGCCCGGTTGTGAGACGCGGCCGCCAAGCCCGGGAGCCGGGGAGGCGCTGCGCCCGTTTGATTGGGTGTATTGGATGAATCGCATAGTGACCTCCCTCCTGCATGGGCGATGCCGGGAGCGGGCAAGGCGCATCAGGCCGCCCGCCAATGAATTAGGCCCCGGGGCCGGCGCACCCGGTGTGCAGTTTGGCCACAGAGTGAGACGGAGCCTGCGCAGGATTAGCACACGGCCCGCGGCGCCCCATAACGGCTCGCGTCACCTGAGCCGGGCGCAATAGAACCTGCGCGTGACGCCGACGCGCTTCTCCGTACCCCCTCTCCACACCATGACGAGGACGCTCGCTGCGGTCGCGATGGGTCGCGAGCTCCCCGACCTGGTCGTGACGGGGGCCAGGGTGCTCTCGACCTACACGGACCGGATCCACGGCGAGCGTGAAATATGGGTCAAGTCGGGGCGGATCGCCGCGGTCAAGCCGGCCGGCTCCTGCCGCCCGCCCAGGGGCGCGAAGGTCGCGATGTTCGATGCCCGGGGAGGGATCGTAGCCCCGGGGCTCGTCGACCCCCATATACACATAGAGAGCTCCATGATGACCGCGTGCGCCTATGCGGAGCCGGCGCTCCTCAACGGGACGACAACGATCTTCTGCGACAGCCACGAGATCGGGAACGTCTGCGACGCCAGGGGAATCGAGTGGATGCTCGAGGACGCCCGCCGCGCGCCGCTCTCGATCTTCCTGACGGTCCCCAGCACCGTCCCGGCGACCGGCCCCAGGTTCGAGACCGCGGGGGGCGACCTCACGCCCGCGAAGATAGGCCGCCTTTTCGACCGCTGGCCGGAGGCCGTCGCGCTCGGCGAGAAGATGGATTTCGCGAAGGTCGCGATGGGAGACAGGAGGAGCCACGCCGTGCTTGCGGAGGCGCTGCGCCGCGGCCTCCCCGTATCGGGCCACGTCTACGGGCGCGAGTTCGTGGCGGCCTGCGCCGCGTCCGGGGTCTCCGACACCCACGAGGCCATCGACAGGGACATCTCGGATGACTTCCTTGAGAACGGCGTGTGGGTGTTCCTGCGCGGGGGAAACCCCGCGACCCCCTGGAATTCCCTTCCGCAGGCCATCAGGGCCGTGACCGAGCTCGGGGCCAGCCCGAAGCGCGTCTGCGTCTGCACGGACGACCGGGACGCGGAGGACCTCTACGCGTTCGGCATGGACTGGGTCGTCCGCTCGGCGGTCAAGGCGGGGATAAGGCCCCCTGTCGCATGGAGCATGGGCTCCCTCCATCCCGCGACGCGCTTCGGGATGGACGGCGACTTCGGCGGCCTCGCGCCCGCGCGGCGGGCCGACATGGTGCTGCTCAACGACTCGCTCGAGCCGCGGTGCACCTGGTACGGCGGCGAGCTCGTGGTCAGGGACGGGAGGGTGACGCCCGTCCTCGAGCGGGCGCTCTCGCGCCGCTACCGCTATCCCAGGGCCGCGTACGCCACGGTGAAGCTGGCCCGCAATCCCGTGCTCACCCCGGCGCTTCCCGCCGGACCGGTGACCGCGAACGTCATCCGAACCGTGCGCGGCAAGATCATCCTCGCGCACGACAGGATCGCGATCCGGCCCCGCCCGGGCGAGGCGTGGGCGGCGGTCCTCGCGCGCCACCGCCTCTGCTTCGTCACGGTCGTCGAGCGCCACGGCGGGTCGGGCGCTGCCGCGCACGGGCTGCTCAGGGACTTCGGCCTGCGGGACGGGGCGGTCGCCAGCTCCGTCGGCCATGACGCCCACAACATCATCGTCGCGGGAAAGACGGCGGCCGACATGCGCAGGGCCCTTGCCGAGATCCGCAGGATGCGCGGCGGCGTGTGCGTCGTGCGCCGGGGCCGGGTCGCGGCCAAGGTGGCGCTCCCGGTGGCCGGGCTCATGTCGGACCAGCGCGCAGGCGTGGTCGCGGCGGCGACGACTCGGCTCAAGCGGGCATGGAAGGCCGCCGGCTGCACGCTGCCCTACATGGGCTTCAACCTCATCCCCCTCTCGGTCATCCCCGAAATCCGGATCACCGACAAGGGGCTGGTCACCGTCCCGGACACGAGGATCGTGCCGCTCTTCGAGGGCGGATGACACGGTTGCCCCCCAGAAAACGTTCGGAATCCTCAGCGCGATGTGGTTCGATCGGCGCCCCACATGTCCTTCGACTTCGACACGATCCACGACCGCAGGGGCACTGACTCGCAGAAATGGCAGAAGTACGCCGGCCGCGACATCCTGCCGATGTGGGTGGCCGACATGGATTTTGCGGCGGCCCCCGTCATCATCGAGGCCCTCCAGCGGCGCGTCGCGCTGGGGGTCTTCGGCTATGCCAGGCCCGTCAAGGCGACCGTCGACGCCGTGACGGGCGCCCTCGAGGCCCGGTACGGCCTGCAGGTCGACCCGGCGTGGATCGTGTGGCTGCCGGGGCTCGTGTGCGGCCTCAACGTGGCGGTCCGCGCCTTTGCGGAGGAGGGCGACGAGGTTCTCAGCCTCTCGCCCATCTATCCCCCGTTCACGACGGCCCCGAGGAACGCGGGCCGCGCCGCCGTGAGCGTCCCCCTCGCGCTGTCCGGCGGGCGCTGGGAAATCGACTGGGACGCGCTGGAGCGGGCGGTGACGCCGCGCTCGAGGATCCTCCTGTTCTGCCATCCCCACAACCCGGTCGCCCGCGTCTGGGAGGCGGGGGAGCTCGCCCGCGTCGCGGAATTCAGCGCGCGCCACAAGCTCGTGCTGTGCTCCGACGAGGTCCACTGCGACCTCATCCTCAAGGCCGGCTTCGCGCACCGGCCCATGACCGTCGCGGCGCCGGAATCCGCCGGGCGCACGCTGACCTTCATGGCGCCGAGCAAGGCGTTCAACGTCCCGGGCCTCGGCACGTCGTTCGCCATCATTCCGGACGGCGCCCTGCGCGCGCGGTACGCCCGGGCGTGCGCCGGCATCGTCGCGGAGGTCAACGCCCTGGGCTACGCCGCGTGCGAGGCCGCGTACCGGGACGGCGGCCCGTGGCTGCAGGCCCTCGTCGACTACCTGCGGGGCAACCGAGACCTCCTCGTCGACTTCATCTCCCGCGAGGTCCCCGGCGTCGTGATCGAGGCGCCGGTCGACTCGACCTACCTCGCGTGGCTGAATGTCTCCTCCCTCGGCTGGGAGCACCCCACGAGGCACTTCGAGTCCCATGGCGTGGGCCTGAGCGACGGCGTCCCCTTCGGCGCCAGGCCCGGGACCCACGTCCGGATAAATTTCGGGTGCCCGAGGGCGACGCTCGCCGAGGGCCTCGCGCGCATGAGGGCCGCGGTGCGCTCCGCGTGAATTCCGGCCGCGCCGCCGCCCGCCCGCCATGCGCATAGGACAGACAGAGACCGCCTCGGACCTCTTCCTGTCGCCGCTGGCCGGATACACGAATCTGCCGATGAGACTGACCCTGCGCGAGCTCGGGGGCCTCGGGTGGGCGACCACGGACCTCGTCAACGCGCGCTCGCTCATCGAGAGGAACCCGACCGCGCTCAAGCTGGTCGAGTCCTGCGACGAGGACCGGCCCCTCGCGATCCAGCTGTTCGGGAGCGTTCCCGGGGAGATGCGCGACGCGGCGCTCCTGTGCCAGGAGATGGGCGCGCAGGCGGTGGACATCAACATGGGCTGCCCCGTCAGGAAGGTGACGCAGATCGGCGGGGGATCGGCCATGATGACCGAGCTCGCGAAGACCTCGGACCTCGTCCGGGGGATGGTCCGTGCGCTGCGCATCCCCGTGACGGCGAAGATGCGCCTCGGATGGGACTCGCAGAACATGACGGCCCCCGACCTCGCCCGCGCGCTCGAGGACGCCGGAGTCGCGGCCATCTTCGTGCACGGGCGCACGCGCGCCCAGGGGTTCTCGGGACCCGTCAACCTCGCGGGCATCCGCGCCGTCGTCGGGGCCGTCCGCTCGATCCCCGTCGTGGGCAACGGGGACGTCACCACCCCCGAGGGGGCCCGGCACATGGTCCGTGAGACCGGCTGCGCGGGCGTGAGCATCGGGCGCGGCGCATTCTACGACCCGTGGATATTCCGGCGGACGGACCATTTCCTCCGGACGGGGGAACTGCTGCCGGAGCCCGACTTCGCGGAGAGGATCCGCGTCCTCAGGCGCCATTTTGAGAGGTACTGCTCCTTCTACGGCGAGGCCAGGGGCGCCGTCCTCTTCCGGAAGGTCGCCCCATGGTACGCGAAGCGGTTCGGCCCATCGAAGCCGTTCAAGCAGCGGATCCTCACGATCGCCTCGAGGGCCGATTTCGAGGAGGCGCTCTCGGAGTACGCGGCGTGGCGCCTGTCGTTCTGCGACCCCTCCGGCGAACTCCTCCCGAAATTCCGCCCGGCCCCGATGTCCCCATCGTTCCTGGAGGCCGGCGCCGAGCCGGGCGTCTTCAGCCGCGAGGGCATCCCCGTGCCCCGGGGACCCGTCGAGACCTGGTGACCGGCCCGCGCGCGCGGCGGGGCGCTCAGTAGTTCCTGGACACCTCGGCGCCCGTGGAGTCCTTGAAGTAGATGACCTTGCTGGCGGCGTCGATCCGCTCGAACGAGATTCCGAGCGTGTCGTCGACGACCTGCCCCTCGCGGATGATCCTGCCGTTGATGAGCGCCCGCGAGGGCGTTCCCTGGAAGACGCCGCCGATGTCGGCGTTCGCGACGAACGCACGGAAATCGGCGCTCGCCGCCGAGGTGGTGTCGAGGCGCGTGATGTTTGCCTTCACGTCCGAGCCGATGCTGGCCTGGGCCATCACGGACTGGGTGCCGGGGACGACATCGGGCGGGGGGGGGGGGCTCGGCTCCTCGCCGTTCATGGCCGCGTCGACCTTTGCCTGTTCCGCCGCGCGGTGCTGCGCCACGGCGTCAAGTCCGCTGTCGACGAGCTTCTCCGGTGCCGCGGCCACCTTCGCGGCAACGTTCGCCGCCGCCTGCACGGCGGTGACCACCGGCTTTGGCGGGGCGACATGCTGCAGTACGATCGGCGGCGGAGCCGGAGGGGGCTCGAAGAAAATCCTGTAGGCGAAAAAGCCGCCGCCGAGGGCCGCGATGGCCGCGATCGCGATGCCGGCCTTCACGATCGGCGTCAGGGCGGGGCGCTTTCGCAGAACGGGCGCCGGCTTTCCCGGCTTCACCGCGGGCTTGGCCCCGGGCGCCGGGAGCTTTTCGGCCACGCGGATGTGGAGTCCCTTCGGAAGGGCCGCCTTCTCGGGCCTTTCCGGCTGCGATCCTAGCGAGAGGCGGGTAGGACTGGGGAGTGGAGCGTCGGGCATGCTGCCCGGCGGTGGAGGAGGAGGGGCCCCCACGCCTGACATCGGCATGGGATGCCTCGACGACGACGGAGGCGGAGGAGGCGGGGGAGGGGGAACCCCCAGGCCGGGCATCGGCATCGGAGGCCTCGACATCGACGCAGGCGGAGGAGGCGGAGGAAGCGAATCCAGGTCCGGCATCGGGGACGCGGACATCGACGGCGGGAATGCGGGCGCGGGAGGGGGAGGCTCGGGCGCCTCTGAGAAGACCGGAGGGGCGGGCGCGGGGGCCGCGACTCCCTTTGGCCTCAGCTTGAATTTCGGGGCCTCGTCCGGGTCGGGGGCCGCGGCCGCGACCGGCATCGGAGCCGGAATGGGATCCGGCGGGGGCGGGATGAAGGGCGCGGCCGGCTCGGACGCCTTTTCCTCGGCGTTAAGGCGCGGCTTGAGCCGAAGCCTGCCGCCTCCCTCCGAGGCCTCCTGGGCCGGTGGCGCCGGAGGGGGTGCCGCCGGCGGGGCCGGCGCCTCGGGCGCGGACGACCCTCCCCCCGCCGAAGGCAGGCGCGGCTTAAGGCGCAGCGGTTGAGGCTCGTCGCTCATATGACATAGTAAAGCATCTTACGCACCGGCACGAAACCAAAAAGATTCACTCGCTGTCAAAGCAGGCAACCACCACCTTTCCCGTTCGAACCATGAAACGCATTGTTCCCGTCGCCCTTGCCTGTGTGTTGTTTGCAAATCTCGGCTGCCACATGTTCTCGAAGAGCAGGAACCCTTCCGCGCCGAAGGAAAGCGGCACGGCCGCCGCGGAGGTCGAGAAGGACTTCATGCGCCGGTGGACCGACAAGCGCACGGCCGAGCTCGTGACCCAGGGCGTCCCGATCGACAACGCCCGCGTCCAGGCGGTCGCGGAGTTCAAGGCAAAGTTCGACTACACTGACGCGGCCCGGCAGGCGAAGTGATCACTGCTCGGGTTTGACGCCGAGGACCTCGATGTCGAACACGAGCGTCGCGTAGCCCGGAATGAGCGGCGCATAGCCCCGCCGGCCGTAGGCGAGCTCGGGCGGGACGATGATGAGCCATTTGTCGCCCGGGCGCATGAGCTGCAGGATCTGGTCCCAGCCCGTGATGACCTCGCCGCGGTCGACTCGGAACTGGAAGGGATGGTCCTTGCTCTGGTTCTGGTCGAATAACACCCCGTTCAGGAGCTTTCCCGTGTAGTTCACAATGGCCAAATCGCCCGGCTTGAGGAGGGCTCCGCTTCCGTCCTTCTCGATCACGTAGCGGATGCCGGTGTTCGACTCCTTCGCCTGCGGCCACGTCCTCATGACGAAATCGTAGTCGTCCGGCGGCAGCTTCTCGCGCTGGGCGCGCAGCAGGCAGGGGGCGGCGACCAGCGCGCAAAAGGCAACGGCTATCCTGAATGGGGACATGGCGGACTAACGTGCAAAAGGCGGCGGGCTCGTCAAGGAACCTGCGGCCACCGCGGGGTGCGAGGCGATGAGGCCAAGGCCGCGCGCGAGGAGCGTCTTGCCGGGCTCCATCCGGTGCCACGGCGAGGCCCCCGACGGATGCGGCAGCGGGATGCAGTCGGCCTCCCTGCCCGCGAGGCGCACGCGGAAGCTCCTTCCCACCAGCTCGTGGAGCGGGGCCGGCTCGAGGAGGCGGTCGATCGCGAGCCTGCCCACGGGAATGATGAGCGACGGCCGCAGGAGCTCGAACTCGCGTTCGAGCCACGGCGCGCACGCATCGATCTCCTCGGGCGACGGGACGCGGTCGCCCCCCTTGGGAAGCTTCCCGGGGAAGCAGCGGCAGACGGCGGCGAAGTAGACGCGGCTGCGCACCTCCTCCTCGCTCCATCCCAGCGCGCCCGAGAACCACTTGAAGAGAGTCTTGCCCGCGGTCCACGAGAAGGGCCGGCCCATCAGCGGCTCCTTGTCGCCCGGGGCCTGGCCGACGAGCATCACCTTGCTCATGACGGGCCGGCCGACGACCACCGGTTTGCCCATCCGGGGGCACCGGTTGCACCGGAGCAGGGCCGCCTGGTGTATCTCTATGGAGTTTGAGGTCACAAAAAAGGGATGGAGGCCCTTTGGGCTCTCCATCCCTCGCAAATTCTCGCTGGGCTCTGGTCTCAGTAACGACGCTCGCCGCGGTCGCTGCGACCGCCGCCACCGCCGCCGCCGCCGCCGAAGCCGCGACCCCCGCCGCCGCCGCCGCCGCCGAAGCCGCGACCGCCGCCGCCGCCGCCGAAGCCGCCGCCGGGGCGGTCCTCCTTCGGACGGGCCTCATTGACCGTCAGCTGACGGCCGCCGAGCTCGACGCCGTTGACCTTCTCGGCCGCTACCTTGGCCTCTTCGGCCGTGCCCATGGTGACAAAGGCGAAGCCGCGTGGGCGGCCCGTCATTTTGTCCATGGCGACGTAAACGTCGGTAACGGACCCGAACTGGCCGAAGTGCGAGCGAAGCTCGTCCTCCGTCGTTTTAAACGAGAGATTTCCAACGTATAGTTTGGAATTGCTCATGATGTGATGTTCGTAGAGCCACCGTCCGCTGCCAGTCCGTTCCCACCGTCGGGTTTCGAAATCATCACTTGAGCAAACCGCCCAGCCAACGACTCACCAGAAGCTGTCACCAAAACGCTATCTCTAACGATGTGCTCACCATCACACGCATGCCAGCAAGTGGCAAGAACAATCCTCAGGCGGCCCCCCGGGGATCACGCCTTCTTCAGGTCGCGCAGGGCCCCCTGGGCCCAGTCGTCGAGGATCTGCTTCTCGTAGCGGAGCGGGTCGCTCGTGTCGACGACGACCCTGTCCTGGAAATCGAGGTCGTTGAGGTTCTCCGTGCCCGACCTGACCACCCTTCCCGAAGGATCGGTCACCGAGTAGGCAAACTTGAAGAAGGGCGGGTAGACCGGCTTGACGATGCGTATCTGGTCCCACTGCGGCCCGCGCCAGGGCTCGAAGTCGCCGGCAAGCTTTATGTCCGTGAAGGTCACGGTCAGCTTGTAGCCCTCGGGAACCATCCGGGAGGTCCTCGCGACCAGGTTTGCCCGGATTTCGGCGAGGATGGAGTCGCGGCCGCTGTCGCTCCCCACGCTTGCATCCCTCACGTCCGTGAATTTCTCGGGGTGGTCGAAAATGATCTCGGTGCGCGGGGCGACGACGGCCGGATCTGATGCGTGGAGCGCGCCGGCTGCGAGCAGCCCGAGCGCGGCTGAAAACAGGCGTAACGTTTTCATGGGCGTTGAGTTGTTTTGGCTTTCATTCGGGGAGAAGAGAGCCGGGGTGCCCCCGGCTCCGGGAGTTTCTACCCCGAATGTACCACGGTTTGACGCCCTGTCCAGAGCGCGGGCCATCTCGCCGGACCGGGGACCCGGGGCTTTTTGGGCTTCGCCCCGGCGTGCCGCGCGGCAAGATAGGCCGCCATGCCCACGCAGCCGGACACCAGCGGCCCCCTCTTCAGCTGGCTTTCGCAGCGCTCGGCGGGAGTCCTCCTCCACCCCACCTGCCTGCCCGGGAACCAGGGGGTGGGCACGCTGGACGGGGCCGCGGTCCAGTTCCTGGACTTCCTTGAGTCCGCCGGGATGTCGTGGTGGCAGGTCTGTCCGCTCGGGCCAACAGGCTACGGGGACTCGCCCTACCAGTGCTTCTCGGCCTTCGCCGGCAACCCCTACCTGATCGACCTCGGGGACCTTGTGGAGCGCGGCCTCCTTAAGGCGGGCGAACTCGCCCCCCTCGCCTCGCAGGGGCCGGGTCCCGTGGATTTCGGCGCACTCTACAGAAACAAGTGGCCGCTCCTTCGCCTCGCCTACGAGCGGCACAAGGCGGCGGGGGCGCCCGCCCTCGGCCCCGAGGGGTTCGCTCAGTTCAGGGCGGCCCAGGCCGCGTGGCTCGAGCCCTTTGCCTGCTTCAGCGCGCTCAAGGACAAGTTCGGGGGCCGGGCGTGGTGGGAGTGGCCGCCCGAGGCGCGGACGCCCCCAGGGCCGCGCTCCGCGCTCCGCTCGGGCGTCCGCTCCGGGATGGAGGCGCATCAGTTCTATCAATACGTGTTCTTCGCGCAGTGGCGCAGGATCCGGGCGGAGGCCGCCCGGCGCGGGATAGGGGTGATCGGCGACATCCCCATCTTCGTCGCCGCGGACTCGGCGGACGCCTGGGCGCACCCTGAGCTCTTCGAGCTCGCCCAGGACGGGCGCCCGGTCGCGGTCGCCGGGGTGCCCCCCGATTATTTCTCGAGCGACGGCCAGCTCTGGGGCAACCCGCTCTACCGCTGGGACGTCCACGCGTCCGACGGCTTCGCATGGTGGAAGGACCGCCTGCGCGCCTCGTTCGAGATGTACGACGTCGTCCGGATCGACCACTTCCGCGGCTTCGACGAGTACTGGCGGATCCCGCTGCCGGCCGCCAACGCGGTGAGGGGCGAATGGCGAAAGGGCCCCGGCCTTGAATTCTTCCGGGCGGTGAAGGGCGCCTTCCCGGGCGCGAGGATCATCGCCGAGGACCTCGGCATGCTGACGCCGTCGGTCGAGGAGCTCCTGCGCGCCACGGGGCTGCCGGGGATGGCGGTCCTCCAGTTCGCCTTTGGAGGCGACGCCAAGAACCCCTACCTGCCGCACAACCTCAGGCGCAACGGGGTCGTGTATCCGGGCACGCATGACAATGACACCACGCTCGGGTGGTACGGCTCCTCCGGCGAGAAGGCGCGCGACCATTTCCGGCGCTACCTGCGCGTCGGCGGCACCGAGGCGGGGTGGGACCTCATCCGCTCGGCCTACACGGCCGTGAGCAGGATCGCCGTCATCCCCCTTCAGGACATCCTCAGCCTGGGCTCCGAGGCGCGCCTCAATTCGCCGGGGCAGGCGCAGGGCAACTGGCAGTGGAGGATCGCCGACGCGGACGTCAGGCGCCAGGGCGGCGGCGGCGTCGCCGACTACCTCCTCGAGCTGGCCACCCTGGCGGGAAGGGCGCCCAAGCCGGGGGAACTCCTTGTAAAGGAGGGGACGCCCGGTAATTGATTCGGGTATGCCCCAGGCTTGGCGCCGCACGGGCCCGAACATGTTCGCCGACCTCATACGCCTCATCAACCGACGGCCGCCCGCGGACTACGAGCGGGGCTTCGTGCGCGAGGTCAAGGTCCACCAGAAGGCGCCGAGGAACCGGCGCGTCGAGCGCCTCATCGCGATCTGCTGGGTGCTCATCCTGCTGAAGAGCTTCGCCGTCGTCTGGCTCTTCGACCGCTACCACGTGCCGGTCAATCCGCTCTGGGTGATCGCGCCCACGGTTGTCTTCGCGGCCCTGTGCACCGTGGTCTACATGCTCCGGGACTGACGCCCGGCCCCGTCCCGAGCCATGAAGCGAATCATCGGCCTGAGGAGCCCGCATGCGAGGGTCGGGCGGATCGTCTGCTTCGGCCGGATGCTGGACAAGATCCGGCTGCACGCCCGGGGCCTGCTTCCGCCCGACTACCAGGGGAACCTCGGCGAAGGGAAGCCGACGCAGTTCGACGCCCGTTGCTGCCGCTTCCTCGGGGTCCGGTACGACGAGCTGCGCGCGCGGACGCTGCAGGGCGGCTGCGACGAGGAGATCCTCGCGTGGGCGCACGAGCGGGGCGCGCCCCGCGGCGACGACGAGTGCGTCGCCTGGAACCGGTTCATGACGAAGGTCGGCTGGAGGGACGACCGCAGCGACGCCCTCAGGGAGCGCACCGTGGAATTCGGCCTCGCCCCGGGAGCCGCGCAGACCATGTGCGAGCTCATCGACCTCGACGAGGAGCGCCCCGCCGGGGGAACGCGCTCCTGGGAGGCGCCCCCTGTCTCCGTCGTCATCGTCATGGGAGTCGCGGGATGCGGGAAGTCCACCGTCGGACGCGCGCTCTCGGGCCCGCTCGCCTGGGAGTTCGCCGACGCAGACGACCTTCATCCACCCTCAAACGTGGCGAAGATGGCGGCGGGGATCCCGCTGGACGACGCCGACCGCGCACCGTGGCTGGCCGCGGTCCACTCGGACATCGAGGCCCGGGTCGCGCGTGGGTCCCGGGTTGTCGTCGCTTGCTCGGCCCTCAGGGAGGCTCACCGGCGCGCGGTGGCCCCGGATCCCGCGAACCGGAGGTTTGTGTATCTCAAGGGGGACTTCGGTCTCCTCAAGGCCCGGCTCGCGGGCCGCAGCGGACACTTCATGAAGGAGTCCATGCTCCGCTCCCAGTTTGAAGCCCTCGAGGAGCCCCTGGACGCGCTCACGATTGCCGCCGGGCAGGAGCCCGATGACATCGCGGGGCGGATCCGGGGCGCCCTGGGCCTCCCATGAGCGTTCGCCCGGCAGCAAAGCGGGCCCTCGCCGGAGCGGGCGTCCTGCTCGCCGCTGTCGCAATCGCGGCGCTGGCCGCCGGCCTGTGGTTCCGCGGCCGGGTCCTGGCGGGCCTTCCCAGGCTCGACGGCGCCCTGGTCCTCCCGGGTCTTTCCGCGCCGGTGCGGGTCACGCGCGACGCCCTCGGCGTGCCGACGGTGACCGGATCGAGCCGCATCGACGTCGCGCGCGCGACCGGCTGGCTCCATGCGCAGGACCGGTTCTTCCAGATGGACCTCCTCAGGCGGAGGGCTGCGGGAGAGCTGTCCGAGCTTGTCGGCGCGGCGGCGCTTCCCCTCGACAGGGAGGCCCGCATCCACGGTTTCCGCAGGATCGCGCGCGAGGTGATGGCGCGGGAGAGCCCCGGGCGCCGGGCCCTCGTGGCGGCCTACGCACAGGGGGTGAACGAGGGGCTGGCGTTCCTGGGCGAGAAGCCGTGGGAGTACCTGGTCCTCCGGTCGCAGCCCAGGCCATGGCTCCCCGAGGACAGCGTCCTCGTCGAGTTCGCGATGACGCTCGACCTGGAGGACGGCATGGGCCGCTACGTGCGCACGCTCGCCGCGATACGCGACGAATACGGCACCGGCTCACTCGCGTTCTTCGCGCCGCTGTACACCTCCCAGGACGCGGCGCTCGACGGCAGCTCGTCGCCGCCGGCCCCGGTTCCGCCGCCGTCCGAGATCGATCTGAGGAGACGCGACGTCGAGGGCGAGGGGGCCCTGGCGCGGGCGCCGGGCGCCTCCGACGCTTCGCTGGGCGACCAGGAGGCCCCGGGCTCGAACAACCTCGCCGTCGCCGGAAGCCTCGCCGGGGGCGGTCCCGCGATCGTGGCCAACGACATGCACCTGCGCCTCGGCGTCCCCAACACGTGGTACCGCATGTCCCTCAAATGGCCCGGCCACGGCGAGACCGGGGTGACGCTGCCCGGCACGCCGGCGCTGGTGGCGGGCAGCACGGGGCGCATCGCCTGGGGGTTCACGAATTCCGGCGCCGGCACGGGCGACATCATCGTCGTGGACCCGACGATCTCTCCCGACCTCTACCATGGGCCGAACGGGGGCGGCCCCCTGCCCTACGAAATGAGGAAGGAGATCGTCGCCGTGCGGGGGGCGAGCCCGGTCGCCATGAGCTTCGCTTGGACGGTGTGGGGCCCCATCGTCGCCAGCGAGCCCGACGGAAAGCAGTTCGCCTTCCACTGGACCGCCGACGATCCCGCGGCGACCAACCTTGCCATCATGGACCTTGAGGACGCGGCCGACGTGCGCGGCGCCCTGTCGATCGCGCACCACATGGGGATGCCATCGGAAAACTTCCTCGTCGCCGACTCGGCTGGCCAGATCGGATGGACGCTCGCCGGCGCGCTTCCGAAGAGGTTCGGGTACAACGGGCGGCTCCCTGTCTCCGGGATCTTCGGGGACCGAAGGTGGGACGGCTTCCTCCCCCCGGGCGAGGTGCCCACGATCGTTTCCCCCGCGAACGGCCGGCTCTGGACCGCCAACAACCGGACGGTCGGGGGGAGCGCGCTCGAGGCCGTCGGCGACTCGGGATACCATCCCCCTCCCCGCGCCCGCCAGATCCGCGACGACCTTGCCGCGCTTGTCGCGCGCGGTGTCCCCGTCCGGCCCCGCGACCTCCTGGCGATCCAGCTGGACGACCGCGCAGTGCTCCTCGAGACCTGGCGCGCGCTACTCCTTGCGGCGCTCGGCCCGGACACCGTGGCCGCGAAGCCGTCCCGCACCGCCCTCCTGAAGGCCGCCCAGGACTGGGACGGGGGGGCGGGCGCCGACTCGACCGGATACGGCGTCGTCCGCGCGTTCAGGCTCGCCGTGGCCCACCGCGTTTTCGACCCGATCTTCGCGCCGTGCGTCGCCCGGTTCCCCGAATTCCTCTGGACGCGGCTCAACTACGAGGAGCCCCTCGAGACGATCGTCAGGACCCGGCCGGCCAACCTCCTCGATCCCTCGTTCAAGACATGGGACGAGCTGCTCGCGGCGGCCGCGGATGACGTCACCCTCTCGTTCGCAAGGCTGGGGGCGGATCCGGGAACCACCCCGTGGGGACGGCTCAACACGGCGAGGATCACCCACCCGCTGGCCCAGGCCCTCCCTCGCTGGGCCGCCTCCTGGCTCAGCATGCCGGCCGATCCCCTGCCCGGCGACACCAACATGCCGCGCGTCCAGGAGGCCTCGTTCGGGGCAAGCGAGCGCTTCGCCGTCGCGCCGGGACGCGAGGACCAGGGGATCTTCCACATGCCGGGCGGCCAGTCCTCAAACCCGCTCTCGAGGTATTTCAGGGCCGGTCACGAGGCGTGGGTCCGCGGGGACCCGACGCCCTTCCTGCCCGGCCCGACGGAGCACACGATCGACCTGAGCCCGTGACGCGTGGCGGCCGGATGAATTGAATTGTCCGCGCGAACGCTTCGCGGCTCAATGGTGCCTTGGCGCCCATGAAGAAAAAGCAGCGCAGCCTGAACGTCTTTTTCGGAGGCGAGATCTTCAACCTGAGGGACCTCATCGGGAACGCCTACCTCGCGGAGGCGATCTACGAGAAGTCGCACGGCCGGTACCTGTGCGCGCTCCCCCAGGACTTCGACCCGCGGGGCACGACCCCGCGCACGATCCGCGACCACCACGTCCGCTCCCTCGTCGGATGCGACCTGGCGCTCTTCAGCTTCGACGGCCCCGACCTGGACAGCGGGACCCTCGTCGAGTTCATGATCGCGAAGTTCGCCGACATCCCGTCCGTCATCCTGCGCAGCGACCGGCGCGGGTCCGGCGGGAGGCTCCCGCAGTGGAGCCTCATGGCGAATTTTTTCCCCCGCACCGCCGTCGTGAGCCTCGACGGGCTGGGCGCCTACAAGACCATCCTCAAGAAGCGGCACCGCAGGATTGACGAGGTGATCCGCCTCGCGGGCCAGCACAGCTCGGCCGACGCGCAGCGCATGTGCGACGAGGTTGCGGCCGCGGTCGTGCGCGCCCTCGACAGGGTGCGGGAGACCGAGCCGGTGATGCCCAGGCACCTGCGCGAGGAGGTCTACCACTGGATCCCCATGATGCCCGGCCTTCGCGGCAAGGAGAAGGCCCTTCGCAGGGAGTTCGAGCGCTACCTCGAGCACAAGGTGCAGAGGGACCTGATCTGAGCCGGCCCGCGGCGCGTCGATTGACAAATCGGCCGGAACGGTTGAAAAACCAGCCTTCTTAGAGAGCCCCCGTTTGCCGGCGACGACCCCGTGCCCGAACGCACCTGGGCGGACCTGCCGGCATCTGGCACCCGTCCCCCCGCCCCTTACCGTGAAACCCCATCCCCACACCTCCGCGGGCATTTCGCGCCGCGACTTCATCCGCACAACCGGCACGGCCGCATCGCTCCTTGCCTTTCCGACGATCATTTCCTCGAGGCTCCTCGGGGCCGACGCCCCGAGCAACCGCATCCGGGTGGGGCAGATCGGCTGCGGGCGCATCGCCACGGTCCACGACATGCCGGGCGTCCTCAACTCGGGTCTCGCCGACTATGTGGCGGTCTGCGACCTCGACTCGGTCCGGGCGGCCAGCGGCAAGGCGTTCGTCGAGAAATTCGGCCGGGACAACGGCCGCCCGGTCCCCCCGATCACCGTGCACCACGACTACCGGGAGATCCTCGAGCGCAGGGACATCGACGCCGTCGTGGTGAGCACGCCCGATTTCTGGCACGCGCAGCTCGCGATGGCCGCCGTCCTCGCGGGAAAGGACGTCTACCTGCAGAAGCCCATGACGATGACGGTCGAGGAGGGAATCGCCCTCCGGGATTGCGTCGCCGGCTCCCGGCAGATCCTCCAGGTCGGGAGCCAGCAGCGGTCCTGGACCCAGTTCAGGCAGGCCTGCGAGTGCGTCCGCAGCGGACGGGTCGGGCGCGTGAGCGCCGTCGAGATCGGCCTGCCGGTCGACCCCACCGCACCGGACGACCCGGCGCAGCCCGTCCCGGCGAACCTGGACTATGACCGGTGGCTCGGTCCCACCGACGAGGTCTACTACACGGAGCAGCGGGTGCATCCGCAGAAGGACTACAGCCGGCCCGGCTGGCTGCGCAACGAGTCGTACTGCCTGGGAATGATCACCGGCTGGGGGGCCCATCACTTCGACACCGCCCACTGGGGCCTCAACGTCGAGCACTCCGGCCCGAGCCGGGTCGAGGGGCGCGCCGTCTTCCCGACCAACAAGATCTGGAACGTCCACGGGGCCTACCACGTGGAGCTCGCCTACCCCGACAACGTGAAGATGACCGTCGCCGACACGTTTCCCAACGGCATCCGGTTCATAGGCGACGAGGGGTGGATCTTCGTCGCGCGCGACACCATGACGACGCCAAGCGACCCGGGGAAGGCCGCCAGCCAGCTGAAGTTCCTCGACGCCAGCGACCCAAAGCTCCTCAGCCCGGAGGGCCTGAGCGTGCACCTTCCGGTCAGCTCCGAGCACCACAAGAACTGGCTTGAATGCGTGAGCTCGCGGAAGGCCCCGATGGCGCCGGCCGACATCGCCCACCGCAGCAACTCCGCGTGCATCGTGAGCTGGATCTCCATGAAGCTCGGCCGCCCCCTGGACTGGGACGTCAAGGCCGAGCGGTTTGTAGACGACGACGAGGCGAACGCGATGCTCTCGCGCCCCGAGCGAAGCCCGTACGGCTTCAAGCACCTGGCCCCGGCCTGAAATCCCGAAACCCACGGACCCCACCATGAACCGCCGCCAATTTCTCACCGCGTCGGCCGCCACCCTGGCGGCCGGGGCCCTGATCCCCAAGGGCCTCGCCCAGGCCTCACCCGGAACCATCAGCGGGATGAACTACGCCCCGAAGGGAAAGCCCAACCCGGTCGTCAAGCCGGGCGAATTCACGTTTGCCGCCGTCCGGCTCGACCACGGCCACATCGTCGGCATGTGCAACGGGCTCACGGAGGCGGGCGCGACCCTCAAGTGGGTCTATGACCCGGATCCCAAGAAGACGGACGACTTCCGGGCGAAGTTCCCGCAGGTGCAGGTCGCCCGCTCCTTCGACCAGGTGCTCGCCGATCCCGAGGTTCGCCTCGTCGCCGCGGCAGCCGTCACCTCGGAGCGCGGCCCCCTCGGCTGCCAGGTCATGGAGGCCGGCAAGGACTACTTCACGGACAAGGCCCCGTGCACGACGATGGAGCAGCTTGACCAGGCAAAGGCCGTGGTCGCGAAGACCGGCCGCAAGTTCTACGTGTACTACGCCGAGCGCATCCACAACGAGGCGGGCATGTACGCGACCGACCTCATGGAGCAGGGCGTCGTCGGGCGGGTGATCCAGGTGGTCTCCCTCGCGCCCCACCGCCTGAGCAAGGCCACCCGGCCGCCCTGGTTTTTCGAGCGGGCCAAGTTCGGGGGCATCCTCTGCGACATCGGCAGCCACCAGTTCGAGCAGTTCCTGACCTACTCGGGCTCGACCGACGCCACGGTCAGCCATTCCGCCATAGGGAATTTCGGGAATCCCGACTATCCCGAGTTTGAGGACTTCGGCGAGGCGTGCCTCGTCGGCAATACCGGCACGCTGGACTATGTTCGCGTCGACTGGTTCACCCCGGACGGACTCAGCACCTGGGGTGACGGCCGCACCTTCATCATAGGGACAAAGGGGTATGTCGAGCTGCGCAAGTACGTGGACATCGCCCGCGACGACACCGGCGACCATGTCTACATCGTCGACGAGAAGGGCGAACACCGCTTCGACGTCGCGGGGAAGGTCGGCTACCGCTTCTTCGGCCAGTTCATCCTCGACTGCCTCAACCGCACGGAGAATTCCATGACGCAGGCCCACGCGTTCAAGGCTGCGGAGCTGAGCCTCCTTGCCCAGGCGCAGGCGCAGAGGCTGGCCACCTGAGCCGGCCGGCCAGGCGGCTCCGTCGGCCCGGGCTGCCAGGCGACCCCTAACAAGCAATGCCAACACCTTCTCGCCGGGCGTTCCTGCGGGGGGTCCTGGCCGCCGGCGGGGCCGTCGGGCTTGGAGCCGGCCGGCGGCTGCTCGCGGCCGACGGCGTCCCCCCGCCCGCGGTGCCCGCTGACACGGTGCCTGGCGGCGACCGCGCCTTCTGGCTGCGCACCCTGGACCGCGTTTCCCGTCCCGTCCTGACCCGGCTTGCGGCCGACCAGCTCAGGGCCTGCATGCCCGTCGAGGCCCCGGCCGGGGGCGCCGATGCCCGCCGGCCCTTCAGCCACCTGGAGGCCTTCGGCCGGACCGTGGCCGGCCTTGCGCCCTGGCTCGAGGCATTCGGCGGACCGGGGGCCGAGGCGGCCCCGACGGCGGAGCTCGTGCTCCGCGGGATTGAACGCGCGACCAATCCCCGAGCGGCGGACTTCATGAACTTCGGCCACGGGGGCCAGGCCCTGGTGGACACGGCATTCCTTTCCTACGGCCTGCTGCTCGCGCCGACGGCGCTCTGGCAGCCGCTGGCCGGCGACGTCAAGGCCCGCGTCGGCGACGCGCTCCGGAGCACCCGGGCCCTCGCCCCGCCCAACAACAACTGGCTCCTCTTCTCGGCGATGGTCGAGGCCTGCCTGGCGCGGTTCGGGGATGAGTGGCGGCCGGAGCCGATCGACCGGGCCGTGCGTTCGCTCGAGTCCTGGTACAAGGGGGACGGCATCTACGGCGACGGCCCCGAGTTCCACTGGGACCACTACAACAGCTTTGTGATCCAGCCCTTCCTGGCGACGATCCTGGAGACGATGCGGCCCATCGACCCGCGCTGGCAGGGTTATGAGGGCCGGGCGCGCGAGCGCGCCCTGCGCTATGCCGCGGTGCAGGAGCGCATGGTGGCGCCGGACGGCTCGTTCCCGCCGATCGGCCGGTCGCTCGCCTACCGCTGCGGCGCGTTTCACCATCTCGCCCACCAGGCGCTGCTGGGCCGGCTGCCGCCGGGGCTGGGCGCCGGGCAGGCGCGGTGCGCGCTGACCGCGGTCATCCGGCGCACGCTCGGGGCGCAGGGCACCTTCGACGGCGCCGGATGGCTGAGGGTGGGCCTTTGCGGCGCCCAGCCCTCGCTGGCGGAGGCCTATATCAGCACCGGCAGCCTCTACCTGTGCCTGCTCGCGTTTCATCCGCTGGGTCTCCCCCGCGAACACGCCTTCTGGAACGATCCCGATGCCGAATGGACGCAGCAGCGGGCCTGGTCGGGAGGGGACCTTCCCGCCGACCATGCGCTCCGGGAGGCCTGATGCAGGCCCCGCATGGTAAATAAAGCCTCAATGTTTTCTTATCGACGGGCCCCGGATTCTTTGATTTAGATCGCGTCCGTACCTCGTTAGTTAGCTACACCCACCCCGTAATTCCCCCGACCGCTACCCCACCCCTGCGGTGTGCCTAGTGGTGAACTATCCCCAGACATGACCTACCACAAAGTAAGTGTATTGCTCGCCGCGCCTGCAATGGCGCTGCTGTTGATCCTCCCCAGGGCGAACGCCCAGACGAACGCCCCGGCCATGAATGCCACGGATGCCGCCGGCGACCAGGCCGTCCAGCTGCCGGCCTTCGAAATCGCCTCGGAAAAGGACACCGACTACGTCGGCACCTCGTCCCTCAGCTCGACCCGCATCGCGGTCGACAACTCCGAGTTGGCCCAGTCGGTGAAGGTCCTGAACCATTCGTTCATCACGGCCCTCAACCCGAACATGATGAGCGACGTGCTCGACTACGTCGGCGGCGGCCAGAACGGCGCGCTCAACTGGACCCCCGGGCGCATGAACATCCGCGGATTCACGGGAGACGCCGACTACGAGGACGGCTTCGCGCCGACGGCTGGCTCGACCGATGACAGCTTCATCTTCGACCGGTTCGAGATCATCAAGGGCCCCTCGACGATCTTCCTCGCGGCGGACGGAAGCCCGGGCGGCATCGTGAACAAGATCACGAAGAGCCCGCTCTCGACGGCCGAGACGACGCTCAGCATCCAGACGGGGCTCTTCGAGGGCAATCACGTGGGCATCGACACCACGGGCCCGATCACGAAGGACGGCAAGCTCCTCTACCGGGCGGTCCTCGGGGAAACCTACTACAACGGCTACTACAACAACACGTACATGCACCGCATGACGTTCATGCCGTCCCTGGAGTACAAGTTCACGGCGAACACCACGCTCGAGCTGAAGGCGGAGCTCGTCCAGACGAACTGGCCCTCCTACAACGGCCTCCCCGTCGATCCCCGCACGGGCAGGATGATCAACGTGTCCTACCGCTCGTCCCAGGACGAGAACTCCCCCTACAACTGGCGCCACGACGACGTCAGGCGCATGTGGGGATCGTTCGACACCCGCTTCAACGACTACCTGGCGCTGAGCGTCCGCGGCATGAACGCCTTCGATCGCGCGGACCGCTTTGAGTCGATCACGGCCCCCTGGAACGAGGGCTCCCGCACCTGGGCGTCAGCGGCGGTTGCGCCGACGACCTACACGGGCGGTGTCATTCCCCGCAGTGTCACCAACGACGACGCCCACACGACCTACCGCGACCTGCAGGCCGACCTGAACTTCAACTACTCGGCGAAGTACTTCAACGAGCTGTTCCTGCTCGGGGGCGAGGACCGCGACCAACCCGGCCGCACGACGACCTACAGCGGGCATGACACCACGTCGGGCTGGTATCCCTACGCCCAGAACACGATCCCGATCATCACGACCAGCACCGTTCCCAGCGCCTACACGGAGACCCAGTCCCTGTTCCAGCGCCTCTACGCGCTGGAGACCCTCAAGGTGTTCAGCGACAGGGTCATCCTCACCTACGGCGCGGAGAGGGCCAAGGTGTACGGCTCGAACTTCAACTATCTGACCGCGTCAAGCTTTGTCCCGTACACCCTGTACAAGAACCTGATCCAGTACGGCCTCGTCATCAAGATACTCCCTGGCGTCAGCCTCTTCACGGGTTACAACCAGAACTTCGCCGCGAACGGGGTCGGCACCTTCAACGGCGTGGCCAACGTGCCGCTGCCCGCGAAGACCGGCAAGCAGCATGAGGTCGGCATCAAGACCGACTTCCTCAATCACAGGGTCACGGCCAATGTCTCGTACTTCGACATCACGCAGCTGAACAACACCGTGCCGTCGTTCCCACTGGATCCCAACAACCCGTTCATCCTGATCCCCGGCGTCGTCTCGCGGGGCTTCGACGGGGACTTCTCGGTCAAGGTCACCAGGGACCTCTACCTGATCGCCTCATTCGCCAACTACAGCGCGAAGTCGATCCTCGGGCCCGCGGTGAACGGCACCTTCATCCAGCCGGGCACCGGCCACGTGGCCTACGGCTCCATCCCGGTCGACAACACGGCTGAGCAGACGGAGAGCGCGTATGTCCTGTACAACTTCCCCTCGATGGGAATGTACAAGGGCCTGTCCGTCGGCCTTGGCGAGAACTTCCAGAGCAAGCGCGCCATCACCGACGGCCCGGACCAGGTGTTCTGGGGCTACGTCCCGGGACGCGTGATCCTGGACTCGTCCATCAACTATCAGTACGACAAGCACATCAAGTACACCATCACGATAGACAACCTCCTCGACAAGAAGTACATCTACTCCGTCCGGAGCGAGAACGTGCAGGTCCCAGGAACGCCCTTTAACATCAAGTTTGGGGTGGCCTACACCTTCTGACCGGCGCCTGTCGCCGCTCACTCAAAGGGTGGGTCCCCCGGGACCCACCCTTTTTCTTGCCTCCGCGCGGCCCCCCGGGCCGTCACTTGATGGCGTAGCCGTTGTCCCGGAGGCCGGCATAGAAGTCCGCCAGGACCGAGAAGGCCTCCTTGCGCACCCCGTTCTCGCCGATGAGGCCCTTGCGGTTCCAGCCGTCCTCGACGCCGGGAAGCGTGCGCTTGGGCGAACGGAAGTCGAACAGGCACCAGGGCGTCATGCCGCGCAGCTCCGGTATCCCCCGCAGCATGGCGAGGGTCTTGCGGTAGAGCTCGGCCTGGTACTCCTCGGAGAAGCGCGTCATGTTGTCCGCGTGGAAGCCCTGGACGGCGTCCGCCCCGAATTCCGAGATGACGATGGGCTTCTTGTACGCGATGCTCCACTTCGTGAGCGGGATCGACTCGTGCGTCCCGTCGTACCAGCCGATGTACTCGTTGAAGCTGAGCAGGTCGGTGTAGGCGCCCAGCGGGTCGTCGACGATCCGCAGGTGCGGGTCATCCGCGCCCCCCCTGCGCACCTCCATGGCCGAAGCGACCAGCCGGGTGCCGTCCTGCGCCCGGGCGTCGTCGATCATCTGGCGCAGGAAGCGCGTCCGGGCCTCGCCCACCGGTGTCTCATTGGCCACCGACCAGACGATCACGCTCGCCCGGTTGTGGTCGCGCACGATGAGGTCGCTCAGTTGCGACCGCGCGTTGGCCAGGGTGTCGGGATTCTCCCAGGATATGGTCCAGTAGACCGGGATCTCCTCCCATAGGAGGATGCCGAGCTCGTCGGCCACCTCCGCCATGTTCCTGCTGTGCGGGTAGTGGGCGAGGCGGGCAAAGTTGCAGTTCAACCCCTTGACCCAGCCGAGGAGCAGCTCGGCGTCCTCCCTTGAATAGGCCCTTCCCCCCCGGGTGGGAACCTCCTCGTGGAGGCTGACCCCGCGCAGGAAGATGGGCTCGCCGTTCAGGAGGATGTCGGTGCCGCGCACCTCGATGGTCCGGAACCCGATCTTTTCCGCGACGTGGTCGGAGTCGCAGGAGATCTCGACCTCGTAGCGCTTGGGATGGTCGGGCGACCAACGGGTCATGTCACCGGGCGCCTTGAGGAACACGTCCGCCCGGCCCGACCCGTCGGTCTGGGCGGAGGCCGCTAGGTGCAGCTCCGGGATCGCGACCGCGACCGTCTGGCTCAGCTGCGGCCCGTCGAGCTCGGCCTCGACCTCGATCTGCGAGGGGTCGCCCGGCTTCAGGCGCGCGGTGTACCGCGACAGCACCGTTGCGGGCGTGGTGAAGAGAAACACGTCCCGCGTGAGGCCCCCGTAGTTCAGCCAATCGATGTTGACCGTGGGGACTCCCTCGGGCCGGCGGCGGTTGTTCACCCAGATGACGAGCGAGTTGCCCTCAGGCTTCAATCCCGCGGTCACGTCGACGTCGTAGGGCGTGAAGCCGCCCGTGTGCCTGCCCAGCAGCTTGGCGTTGAGGTACACCTCCGACTCGTAGTTCGCGGCGCCCACGTGCAGGTACACCCGCTCCCCGGCCTTCGGGGTGAAGTCGAACTTCTTCCGGTACCAGACGGAGCCCTCGTAGAGCTGCAGCTTGGGATCCTGGCTGTTCCAGTCCCTCGGCACCGTCAGCGTGGGGCTCTTGTCGAAGCTGTACTCCACGAGCTCCGACTTGTCCGCCGGGGAGTGGTCGTTGAAGAAGCCGCCGGTCGGGTCGGCCGCCGTGTTGTACGGCTTGTACGCGTGGTTGTAGTAGCCGGTGTCGTAGGGGTCGATGATCGCGTTCCATTTCCCGTCGAGGTTCAGCGCCATTCGCGCAGTCGGGTCTTGGACCGCCTGGTGTGCCGGCAGGGCGGCGGGTGCGAGGCCGAGGCAGAGGAATCCAATGAGCTGGAGTCGTTTCATGATGGGGGTTGGGGTTTGTCTGGAAAAGGAATCGGGCCTCCGGGGCCGGCTCACGGCCCGAAGGCCGTCCGCCCCGGGCCAGGCGGGTCCCGGTTACTTGGGCCGGCCGGTCCCCTTCAGGAGGAAAAATCGCCGAAATTCAACGGGGAGGAGCCCGGCGGGACGCACCTTCGCGCTCGCAAACCGCCGCCGGTGCGCCGTAGCGTCCATCCCGACCCCCGCGAGCCTTTTCCCATCGTCTCCATCACCAAAAAATGGCGATTTCATCGGCCATCCTTGTGCCGTTCTTGAGCTGGGAAGGCAACTCCCTTAGGAGGAGGCCATGACCATCGTCCTCGAGCACCCCCTTGCGGCCCACATTATCACGCACCTGCGCGACAAGACGACGAAGCCGGCCACCTTCAGGACGCTCGCCTACCAGCTGACATTGATGCTCGCGATCGACTCCACGCGGGACCTGTCGACCGAGGCGAAGGAGATCGAGACCCCGCTCGAGGCCACGGCCGGCCGGGTGCTTGCCCACCAGCCGATCGTCGTGGTGGCGATCCTGCGCGCCGGTGTTGCCATGGTGCAGCCGTTCCTGGACCTCTTCCCGGACGTGAGCGTGGGGTATGTCGGCCTCGAGCGCGACCACGCGACGGCGGCCGCCCGCTTCTACTATTGCAAGCTGCCCCCGCTGGCGGGCCGGCGCGTCCTTGTCGTCGACCCCATGCTCGCGACCGGCGGCTCGGCCTCCCTCGCAATCGAGCTCGTGAAGAAGGCCGGCGCGCAGGCTCCCCGCCTCGTCTCCATCATCGCGGCGCCCGAGGGCGTCGCGGAGGTTTCAGGGAGGCATCCGGACGTGCCGATCCACCTCGGCGTGCTCGACCGTGCGCTGAACGCACGCAAGTACATCCTGCCCGGCCTGGGCGATTTCGGGGACCGTCTCTACGGGACCTAGGGGGCCGGCTTGAAGCCCCAGGTCAGGACAAGGCGCGCGAAGTAAAGCGTGTCGAGCTTGTCGACGCCGTCGACCGGCCGGCTGTTGTAGTTGTTGGACATGCCCACGCTCAGCTTCCAATAGGGGCTGACAAGGGGGATATCGTACCTGAGCTCGTGGCTGATGACGAAGTTCGCCGGGTCCTGGAACGTGGGGTCGAACGAGAGCGTGTCGGCCAGAAGCGACGACCTGAATTGCCTGGTGTATTGGACCCCGAAGTCGGCCCCGGGCTCGCTGAGGTCTCTTGCGCCCGGTCCCGAGTATTCGTCGTAGCGGTAGGACAGGCCCACCCGGCCGGTCAGCGTCTCATCCTTTCGCTTGATGAGGTCGTAGCCGAGGCCGCCCGCGGCTATGTCGTAGAACAGGATGTCGTTCACGCGGTCGAAGCCCGCCTCGTCCTTCACGTACCAAGACTCGAGCTCCGTGAAGTTGTCCGAATAGTCCACCCCGGCCTTGAACTGGTCGGCCGAGACCTGTCCGTCGGTCTCCTGGCGGTTGTAGTCGGTGTAGAGCTTCAGAAGGTCGTTGGGTCCCGTCAGCGTCGCCTTGAACCCGTAGTCCGTGCTGAGCTGGTGGTTGGTGCCGGTCTGGCCGTTTATGTCGACCCCCGCCTCATAGCTCCACTTGCGGCGGGCGGCGACGACGTCGGGATCCTCCTCGCCCGCGAGCCACAATGCGGAGATCCTGCCGACCGGCGTGCCCACGGCGCCGCCCGGGCCCGCGACCGCGACGCCGCCCTGGGAGGGCGATATGATCCCGGTGACGCGGACGCCGTCCGCGGTCCTGACGGCCACCGGCTGGTCGGTCGTGATCGATGTCACGAGGGCCTGCTTCACCTCGACGTCGCCCGCATAGTCGGTGGACAGGGAAATGACGCCGCCGTGGATTGACTTGATCTTGCCGACGATGCGCGCGCCGTTCGACGTCTCGACGACGTCGGCGGAGAGCCGCAGCGCGCACAGGGCGGCCGCGCAGTAGCCTGCACGAAGGAGGAGGGCGATGGTCTTGGTGGTCATGTTCACGTCTAAAGGTTCTGTTGGTTGTCCGCGGAAGGGACATCGCACCCGGCCTATGACAGCCAGTCAAACGCCGAGTTCGGCAATGTGCCCTCCGCGGCGCGCCTCTCGCGTCTTTACATGGGGGGCGCGCGGCGATTGCCTCGGGGCGCGCCCGACCCGATGCCCTCCGCCGTGCAAAGACCGCCCCTCCTTGTCGCCGACCGATGGCGCGACTTCCAGCTTGTCGACTGCGGCGACGGGATGAAGCAGGAGCGGTGGGGCCCGTACACGCTCGTGCGCCCGGACCCCCAGGTCCTCTGGCCCAGGATGGGCGCGGAGCCGGGGGCTCGCTGGGAGCACTGGGACGGGTTCTACCACCGCAGCGAGGCGGGCGGCGGCCGCTGGGAGTTCCGCAGGCCGCTGCCCGACCACTGGGAGATCCGGTACGACGCCCTGGGCCTCGCCTTCAAGATCAGGCCGACCTCGTTCAAGCACACCGGACTGTTCCCCGAGCAGGCCGTCAACTGGGACTGGATAGACTCGATCGTCCGGGCGGCCGGCCGGAGCGTGAGCGTGCTCAACCTCTTCGGCTACACGGGCGCGGCGACCTGCGCGGCGGCGAAGGCGGGCGCCGCGGTCTGCCACGTCGACGCGTCGGAGGGTATGGTGAAGTGGTGCAAGGAGAACGCGGCCCTCTGCGGCCTTTCGGACGCGCCGATCCGCTACATCTCGGATGACTGCCTCAAGTTCGTGAGGCGGGAGGTCAAGCGCGGCCGCCGGTACGACGCGGTCATCATGGACCCTCCCACGTTCGGCCGGGGCTCCACGGGCGAGATGTGGCGCCTCGAGGACCACCTGTGGGAGCTCCTCACGGAATGCCGCGCGCTCCTGTCGGACGAACCCCTCTTCTTCCTCATCAACGCCTACACGGCCCGCCTGTCGCCGACCGTCGTCGCCAACCTTCTCGGCCAGCTGATGGACGGCCTGCCGGGAAGCCTCGCGTCCGGCGAGGTCGGCCTGCCCGTCCAGCGGGACGGCAAGGTGCTTCCGTGCGGGATCTACGGGCGCTGGGAGAGCGCCCTGTCCGCCGCCTGAGCCCGTTCCCATGCCCTCACTCGCGGATGCCTACCAAAAACGCGCGGGCGAGCTCCTCGCCGCAGCGCGGGAGGCCAACGCCCCCGTGATCGCCCGGCTTGCGCCGATCATCGGCAGGTCGGTCGCGGGCGGCGGGGTCGTCCACACCTTCGGCAGCGGCCACAGCGAGCTCATCTCGCGCGAGATCATCGGCCGCGCCGGCGGCCTTGTCTGCGTGACCGGTATCATCGATCCCACCGGGGGCTTCGTTGAGAACCTCGCCGGGTATGGAACCAGGCTCGTGGAGCGCTACGACCGGCAGTACCGGCTCGAGCCGGGGGAGACCGTCATTGTGATCTCGAACTCGGGCAAGAACGCCTCCCCCATCGAGGTCGCCCTCTACGCGAAGGCGAAGGGGCTCACCGTGGCGGCCATGACCAGCGTCGCCATGTCCAAGGTCACCCCGTCCCAGCACCCGTCGGGCAGGCGCCTCCCCGAGGTCGCCGACCATGTGCTCGACAATGGCGGCGTCCCGGGGGACGCGGTCGTCGACGTGGGGGAAGGGATCCACGCGGGCCCCACCTCCACCGTCATCGGGTGCTCCGTGCTCAACTGGCTCATGCTCTCGGTCGTCGAGTGGCTCAAGGCGAACGGCCACCCTCTCCCGGTCCTCCGGAGCCAGAATTCCCCCGGGGCGATCGAGCACAACAGGGGGCTTGCCGAGCGCTACAAGGGCCGGCTCAGCCGCCAGCTGGCCTGAGGCCCGCGCCATGTCCTGGAAGATCGGCGTCGACGGGGGCGGCTCCAAGACCGAATGCATCCTGGTCGACCCCTCCGGCTCGGTCGCCGCGCGGCGCAAGGGGCCCGGGTGCAGCCCCACCCTTCTCGGCCCGGAGCGCGCGGGCGAGGTCCTGCGCGAGGCCCTGCAAGCCGTCCTCGCCGGCAAAGGAGGGGCCGAGGTGTCCTCGACGCTCCTCTGCATGGCCGGCAGCAGGGCATTCTGGAGGGATTTCGGCGCCAAGCTCGAGGGCTGCGGCCGCGTCGCGACCGGGGACGACTCCCTTCCCGTCCTCGAGCTGGCTACGCGCGGCGGCCCGGGCCTCGTGCTTCATTCCGGGACGGGATCGTTCGTGGCGGCGAGGACGCCGGACGGCGGCGCGCACTATGCCGGCGGCCTGGGCTGGCGCTTCGGGGACGAGGGAAGCGGCTACGACCTGGGCAGGCGCGCGGTCGCCCGTGCCCTCCTCGAGATCGAGGGCTGGGCGGCCCCGACGGGGCTCGGCGCTCTGGTCAGCTCGCAGGCGGGCGGCATGGCCGCCTCCGAGATTGCGGGCCGATTCCACGGGGCCGACGCCGTGTCGGAGGTCGCCGCGCTCGCCCCCGGCATCCTCAGGCTTGCGGCCGAGGGCGATCCCGCCGCGGGCGAGGCCGTGTCCGAGTCGGTCCGGGAGCTCCTTGCTCTGGCCGTGTCGGTCTCGCAGAGGTTGTTTCCAGGGGAGCGTCCCAAGGGGTTCAGGGCCGCCGTCAGCGGGCACATCCTGAACCATCCCTTCCCATACGGGATCCTGTCGTCGACCTCGCCCTTTCCGCTGGCGCAGGTCGCCGAGGCCCCCATCGAGGGGGTGAGGCTTCTCCTTGCGCGGGACGCCGGGTAGCCGGGTCAGCCGAACAGGCTCCTCGGATAGGTGCCGGCCCTGACGAGCGCCTCGATGGCATCGGACACGCGCGCCCTGTCCTCCCGGTACGTGATCCCGAACCAGCTGTCCCTGCCGGGAAGGACCTCCACCGAGGCCGCGCCGACCGATATGAGGTCGGAGACCGCCACGGGAATGTACCACTCGGCCTTGGGATCGGAGCCCCTCGCCGACAGGAACGCGCGAAGGCCCGACTCGAGCAGCGGAAAGAGGGCGGGCGTGAAGCCCCAGCAGTTCATCGACACGGTCTCCATCCCGGAGAAGCGCCCTCCCGGGCCCACGTCGGAGGGCGCGATCGCCGTCTCCTCGGTGATCGACACGAGGGAGCCCCCCCGCTCGAGGCAGATTCCCCGGGACACGGTCCCGTTCTCGGAGAGCGTCCGGTCGAGGCGGAAGCCCACCATGGCGAACCGCGCTCCCTGCGCCCGGCCGAGGAAGCCCGCGAGCAGCGTGAACGAGCCGGCGCCGTAGAAGTCGTCCGCGTTGATGACCGCGAACGGCCCCTCCAGCGAGCCGCGGGCGCACCACACCGCGTGGCCCGTGCCCCAGGGCTTCTCCCTTCCGGCCGCGGGAGCGCACCCGGCGGGAAGCTCCTCCACCGACTGGTACGCGAAGCCAATGTCCACACGCCCTTCGTATCTGGAGGTCACCGCCGACCTGAAGGCCTCCTCGAAGTCCCGGCGGATCACGAACACGACGCGCCCAAACCCGGCCCGGACGGCGTCGTAGACCGCGTAGTCGAGCACGGTCTCGCCGGAAGGCCCGACCGGGTCAATCTGCTTGAGCCCGCCGTAGCGGGAGCCGCGGCCGGCGGCGAGGACGAGGAGCGTGGGGGCCATCCTGCTGCACCACGCCCCAAACGCGGCCCAGCGTCAAGCCGCGGCGGGCTACCGGCATCCCGGTAACAAGCGGGCTTCCAAAGAGGCCCCGCAGGTGCACGATCGCTCCGCCAACGATGAAGATAGCCATTGTCGAAGACGAGCGCCTCTTCCGTGACGTCCTTAGGAAGGCGTGCACGCTGGACCTCGGCCACGAGGTCGTGGGCGAGGCGGGGACCGGCGGCGAGGCCCTCCGGGTCGTCCCGGCTGCGCTTCCCGACCTCCTCGTCCTCGACATCCACCTCCCCGACATGGACGGCCTCGAGGTCCTGCGCGCGCTCCGGCGCAAGCGGGCGCTCATCAGGACGCTCGTGATTTCGTCATACTTTGACGAATACACGCTCTGCCGCGTCGAGCGGGCATCCGTCCAGGGCTTCATCGACAAGTCGACGAACACGGTGGCCGAGCTGAGCCTGGCGATCACCGCGATCGAGGCGGGCTCCACCTACTTCCCGGGGCCCTTCACCGAGGCAAGGCGCGCCCACAGCAGGAACCCGTTCTCGTACGACAAGGTGCTGACCGACCGGGAGCAGACTGTCCTGAGCCTCGTCGGCGAGCCGCTCTCCGACGCCGAGATCGCGGCCCAGCTCAGGCTCTCGCCGGAGACCGTCGAGAAGCACCGCTTCAACATCATGAGGAAGCTCGGGCTTGGCACGCGGGCCGAGTCCGCCCGGTTCGCTCGGCGGTGCGGCCTCACGCGGCCCTCCCTGGCGCGCAGGGGCGGCGCCTCCCCTTAGCCCAGGGACAATTGTTGCAGATCGCCGGAACCGGGATAACACGGTTCGGTGCAAAGTGATCCCCCAACACCAGCGGCCGGCACCGGTGCCGGCCGCACCGTGCTTGGGATCCTGGTCGCCCTCAGCGCGTCCCACCTGATCAACGACACGCTCCAGGCGCTACTGCCGGCGATCTACCCCATGCTGAAGGCCAACTTCGGCCTCACCTTCACCCAGATCGGGATGATAACGCTCAGCTACCAGCTCACGGCCTCGATCCTCCAGCCCGTCGTCGGCACGTACACCGACCGGAATCCCAAGCCCTACTCGCTCGCGACGGGGATGGCCTTCACGCTCTGCGGGCTAGCTTTCCTGTCGCTGGCGCGGAGCTACGAGGCGATCCTCCTCTCGTCGGTCCTGATCGGGATGGGCTCGTCCATATTCCACCCGGAGGCCTCCCGCGTCGCCCACATGGCGGCCGGCGACAGGCACGGATTCGCCCAGGCGCTCTTCCAGGTGGGCGGCAACCTGGGGACGTCGCTCGGGCCGCTCCTGGCCGCCCTCGTAATCGTTCCGAACGGGCAGCGGTCCATCCTGTGGTTCACGCTCCTTGCGCTGGCGGGCATCCTCCTCCTCTCCGGGGTCGGCGCCTGGTACGGCGGGAACCTCCCGCGCTTCCGCAAGCGGGCCGGAGCGACGGCCGAAACGGCGGCGGCCCACCCAAGGGTCGCCTTCTCCATCTGCATCCTGCTGGCCCTCGTTTTCTCCAAGTACTTCTACCTGGTGAGCCTCACGAACTACTACACGTTCTACCTGATCCAGAAGTTCGGGGTGTCGATCCAGGGGGCGCAGCTGCGCCTCTTCGTGTTCCTCTTCTCGGTCGCGGCCGGGACCATCCTGGGAGGCCCTCTGGGCGACCGCTTCGGCCGAAAATACGTGATCTGGGCCTCGATCCTGGGCGTGGCCCCCTTCTCCCTCGTCCTTCCGCACGTCGGGCTCAACGCCGCGGTCGTCCTCACCGTCTTCATCGGCGTCATCCTCGCGTCCGCCTTCTCGGCGATCCTGGTCTACGCCCAGGAGCTGATCCCCGGCCGGGTCGGCATGATCGCCGGGCTCTTCTTCGGCTTCGCGTTCGGGATCGGCGGGATCGCCTCGGCCGCCCTCGGCCGGCTCGCCGACATGACGAGCATCAACTTCGTGTTCAACGTGTGCGCGTTCCTGCCGCTGATCGGCGTCATCACGTGGTTCCTCCCCGACATCGAGGGAGCGAGCCAGCGCGCGCGCCGCCTGCAGAGGGAATCCTCCGTCTCCTCGCCGCATGCCGACGAAGCCTAGGATCACGACGGCGAGGCCCGCGTTCGTCTCGCGCTCGGTCCAGACGGGCACCGAATACAGGATCTACGTCGACGCCCCGGACCCGGCGCGGGCGCCCGGCCCCTGGCCGGCGGTCCTCCTCATGGACGGGGATTTCCTCTTCGACCTCGCGGTGGAGGCATGCCGCGCGCTTGTGTCGGCGGGCCGGATCCCGCCGACGGCGGTGGTCGGCGTCGGATACGGAGCCAGCTTCGGCGAGCCCGGGAACCTCCGGGGAAGGGACTACACGCCGACCGCGTCCCCCGAGGAGCCCTTGAGCGGCGGGGCGGACCGCTTCCACGGCTACCTCGCGGACTCGCTCTGGCCGGAGCTGTCGCGGCGCTATCCCCTGCGCGAGAAGGGCCGCGCGATCGCCGGCCACTCGGTCGGCTCGCTCTTCGTCCTCTACGCCCTCCTCCATGGGGAGCCCTTCTTCGACCTCGCGCTCGCGAGCGCGCCTTCAATCTGGTGGGACAACAGGAGCCTGCTCCGCCTGGCAGCCGAGAGGCGGGAGCGCTCCGCGGCCCTCGGGGGCCACCTTTATCTCTGCGTCGGCGCGGACGACACGCCGTCGATGACCGGGGACCTCGGGCTCCTCGAGGCGCAGCTGGCCGAGCGGCCCTTCAGGGGGCTGAGGGTGGAGAGCGCGACGTTCCCCGGGCGCGACCACTTCGACGTCCTTCCGACGAGCCTGCGCGAGGGCCTGGCGGCGCTCCTCGGCCAAGGGGCGCGCCAACCCGGGAATTGACCGGCCCCCGCCCGGGCGGGTATGTGTGGACGGCATGTCCGACCCCTCCTCCCCGGCCGTCTCGATGGAAGCGCTCGTCGCGCTGTGCAAGCGCCGCGGCTTCGTCTTCCAGTCCTCCGAAATCTACGGCGGGATCAACGGCTTCTTCGACTTCGGGCCCCTCGGCGCCGAGCTGAAGAAGAACATCCGCGACTGCTGGTGGAACGACATGGTCCGGCGCCGCGACGACATCGTCGGGATCGAGAGCTCGATCATCATGCACCCCAAGGTGTGGGAGGCCTCGGGCCACGTAGCCGGCTTCACGGACCCGCTCGTCGACTGCAAGGTGTCGAAGCAGCGCTACCGCGCGGACCAGCTCTTCTTCGCCGAGGTCGTCGTCGACGGCAGGACCATCGGCTACGTGAGCGCTCTCGAGGGCGAGCGCACCGCCGACGCCCTCCAGGGGGCCGCCGAGGACATGAAGCGCAAGAAGGCCGTCCAGGGGAAGCTCGAGGCCGTCCGGCCCCGCGACATGACCGAGGCCAGGCCCGAGGAGATTGCCCTCATCCCGTCGCCCGCGACCGGCGAGCCCGGCAGCCTCACGCCGCCCCGCTCCTTCAACATGATGTTCCAGACAAACGTCGGCGCGCTGACGGACGCGTCGTCGGTCGCCTACCTGCGGCCCGAGACCGCCCAGGGCATGTTCGCGGACTTCAAGTCCGTGGTGGACACGGGCCGGGTGAAGCTCCCGTTCGGGATCGCACAGATCGGAAAGTCGTTCCGAAACGAGATCACGCCGCGCAACTTCATCTTTCGATCCAGGGAGTTCGAGCAGATGGAGATGGAGTACTTCATCCACGAGGACGCGGACTGGGCCAAGTGCCACCGCGAATGGATCAACTGGTGCAAGGACTGGCTGCTCTCGATAGGCCTGCCCGCGTCCCACCTCTCCGAGTACGAGCACCCGAGGGAGAAGCTCGCGTTCTATTCCAGGGGCACGACCGACATCATGTTCAGGTACCCCTTCGGCGTCCAGGAGCTCTGGGGCATCGCCGCGCGCGGCGACTACGACCTGAAGCAGCACGAGAAGCACAGCGGAGTCCCGCAGGCGATCTTCGACGAGGCCACAAAGAGGAAGTTCACGCCGCACGTCATCGAGCCCGCGGTGGGTGTCGACCGGATCTTCCTCGCGCTCCTGTGCGCGGGGTACGCGGAGGAGGACGTCACGGACGAGAAGGGCAACACGGAAAAGCGCACCGTCCTGCGCCTGAGCCCGAGGATCGCGCCCGTGAAGGTCGCCGTCCTGCCGCTCCTCAAGAACAAGCCCGAGCTCGTCGCGAGGGCGGACGCCATCTACAGGAGGCTCAAGCGAAGGTACGCCGCCTTCTATGACGAGTCGGGCGCCATCGGCAGGCGCTACCGGCGCCAGGACGAGATCGGGACCCCCTGGTGCGTGACGATTGACTTCGAGACGATCGAGAAGGACGGGACGTTCACGCTGCGCGAGCGCGACTCGATGAAGCAGACCCGGATCGGCGAGGCGGAGCTCTTCGCCCTCCTCGAGGAGAAGGTGTACTAGGCTCCCGGCGGAATCGAAGCGCAGCGATGAAGACCGTAGCCGAGTGCCCCACGAGCGACGAGGCCCGCCTCGTGCAGTCGCTCCTTGCGAGCTTCGGCCTCTCCGCCTACCTGCCGGACGAGCTCTCGGTGGCCTATCCCCCCATCGTCTCCGGCGTACGGGTCCAGGTGGCCGACGAGGATGCCGAGTCCGCGCGCTCGATCCTCGCCGCGAGGTCGGCCTGACATGGATCCCTTCGAGCGGGCGAGGGGGCTGGTCGATGCCGCGCACTCCGCCGATCCGGGCAGGGCGCCGGACGGCCGCCCCGCGGAGCTGGCCTACGCGGACAGCATGGAGAAATGGGTGTCCCGCATCGTGCCGGACGCGAAGCCCATCCTCAGGCTTGCGGCGCGCTGCCAGCACCTGGAGCGCTGGACGGTCCCCCGCGGGACATTTCCCGACGGCAGGCCCGGCTACCTCGCGTGGCGCCGGTCGCTCTACGTGAAGCAGTCCGAGCGGGCCCGGGAGCTCCTCCTTTCAGCGGGAGTCTCCGCGGACGAGGCGGAGGAGGCTGCGACGTGGGTCTCGAAGGCGGAGATGCGGACAAACCCGGGTTCCCAGGCGCTCGAGGACGCCGCGGTCCTCGTGTTCCTCGAGAGCGAGATCGGCGCCTTCGCCGCGCAGCACGCGGAGTACCCCCGCGAGAAGTTCGTCGATATCCTGAGGAAGACATGGCGCAAGATGAGCCCGCGCGCGCGGGAGCTCGCCCTGGGGCTCGACCTGCCGGCCGCCATTGCCGCCCTCGTGAGGGAGGCGGCCGGGGTCACTGCCTCTTGATGATCCGCAGTTCCTTCCTCAGGTACTCGAGGAGGCGCCCCCGGAACACCACGAGGTCCGTGGCATCGGCGGCCGTGGCGCTCGCCTCCCAGAGGTTTGAGGAGTCGAGCTCGGACTGGTCGATGACGCTGCCCGCGGAGACCTGGCGGTCCGGCAGGCCCGTTGTCGAGAGCGTCAGTCCGCCCTTTCGCACGTAGAAGAATCCCCGGCTGGGGGCCCCCTGCACGAAGAGGGACTCGCCCTTCTCAAGGTGGATCGAGCGGACGACGTCCTCCGGCGGCGGCATGATCTGGCTGATGTCCCGCGGAAACACCAGGTCGAAGGTCCAGTCGATCATGACGCGCAGCTTGCGGACGAAGCCGGGGAGCTTCGCGAGGTAGATCGTCCTCCACATCCACCACGCGATGAATCCCTTGAAGTGGAACCCGAGGATCTCCGCGACCGCCTGTCGCTCGCCGATCGTGGCGAGCTGGCCGAGGTAGCGGTAGCGGAAGGGGCGCGGCTCCCCGCCCTTTAGCACGCGGAAGATGTTCTTCCCAAGAAGCTCCCCCTGGCGGAACGCGAACTGGGCCGTGGGGGGCGACACCTTTGCCTGGCCCCGGTCGTCCCAGGGGACCGCGGCCCCGTCGCCCGCGGCCCAGAGGGTAGCCTCCTTGCCGACCCGCATGGCGGCGTCCGTCGGAACGCGCCCCCTCGGAGCCTCGATCCCCAGCTGCCTGCACAGGTCCATGAGGACGGGATTGGGCGCGTTTCCGACCGTGGTGACGATCGTGTTCGCGTCGATCCCCGACCCGTCGGCGAGGACGACGCGGTAGGCCGTCACCGCGGATACGCGCGTGTTGAGGAGGACCTCCATCCCCTTTTTCTCGAGGACCGTTCGCGCATACTCCCCGAGCTTCGGGCCAATCTCCTCCAGGAGCTCCTTTCCCGCGTGCGCGAGCACCACGCGCAGCTTTGAATCCCTCAGGTTGGCATAGTAGCGATGGGCCTGGGTGATGAAGCTGAGCATCTGCCCCGCCGTCTCCACGCCCGTGTACCCGCCCCCCACCACGACGAACGTGAGGAGCCGCGTGCGGATCGCCGGGTCCTCGACAAGGTTGGCCTCCTCGAGCCTGTTGATGAGCGCGGCCCTCAGCCGGAGGGCGTCGGACACGTTCTTCATCGGCCAGCCGTATTCCGGCATTCCCGGGACAGAGCCCAGGTCCGTCACGCTGCCCAGGGCGAGGACGAGGTGCTTGAAGCCCACCTTGTGGTCCCGGGTGAACCTGCCCCCGTCCAGGGAAAGCGTCTTCGACGCCCAGTCTATCCTCTGGATGGTTCCCTGGAGGACGTTGACCCCCCGGCAGAACTGACGGAGGGGATTGACGACGTCGATGGGCGACAGGGACGAACCGGCCACCTCGGCCAGCATCGGCTGGAAGACGAGCACGTTGCGCTCCGCCACCAGGGCAATCCGCCGCTCGCCCTCCGACTTGCCAAGCGCCCTCCCCAGCGCGCGGGCGCAATAGGCCCCGGCAAAACCTCCCCCGGCTATGACGACGTCGTATTCCATGCGATTGGCCTCCTACGCTGACACCTGCGCCGACCACGGGGTGCGCGCAAGATCCACATTTCCGCCGGAAAGGATCACCCCCACCCGCTTGCCGGCGACATCGATCCCTCCCCCGGCGATCGCCGCGTAGCCCACCGCCGCGGACGGCTCGACCGCGACCTTCAGTATCTCGAAAAGCCGCACCATCGCCGCCGTGATGGCGTCGTCCGTCACCGTTGCGATCCCGCCCACGTGGCGCTGGATGACGGGGAATGTCAGGTCGCCCACGTACGCGAGGAGCCCGTCGGCGATGCTCGACGGGTGCTCCACCGGCTGCCTGTGTCCGGACGCGAGCGAGCGGCTTGCGTCCGCGGCGCCCTCCGGCTCACCAGCGAAAATGGTGATCGAGGGGCGGATGGACTTGGCCGCGATCGCCGCGCCCGCCAGGAGCCCGCCGCCGCCGACCGGGCACACCACCATGTCGAGCCCCGCCACCTCGTCCATGAGCTCCAGCACGACGGTTCCCTGGCCGGCAATGACCCTCGGCTGGTTGTAGGGGTGGATCATCGCGGCCCCAGTCTCCTCGATGATCCTCATCGCAGCCTCCTCCCTGGCCTTATGCGTGGGCTCGCACAAAACGATTTTTCCCCCGTAGCGCTCGACCGAGGCCATCTTGAACCGGCTGGCGGTCCGCGGCATGACGACCGTCGCCTTGATGCCCCTCAGGCCCGCGGCCCAGGAGACCGCGGCCGCGTGGTTGCCCGAGGAGTGGGTCGCGACCCCCCGGGACGCCTCGCTCTCCGGGAGCGAGAGGACGGCGTTGGCCGCCCCGCGCGCCTTGAAGGAGCCCGTCTTCTGGAAGTTCTCGCACTTGAAGAAGAGATGCGCGCCGGCGAGCTCGTCCAGCCGGGTGCTCGTGAGGACGGGGGTGCGCCGGATCCGGTCACGGATCCGCGCGTGAGCCTCGTGGATGTGTCCTATGAGGATTTCGTCCATGGTGGTCGGGAGGCCGGCCATGCCCGGAGGCTGGCCGGCCATCCCCGACGTTGGGCAACACTTCCCCCATCGCAACACCCGAGGCCGTCATA
>Ga0302326_10001468_pt1 | contig 60062 bp, 55 predicted proteins | sample Palsa_T0_3_FD_202264 | JGI IMG/M metagenome (GOLD analysis project Ga0302326, IMG submission 202264) | Peat permafrost microbial communities from Stordalen Mire near Abisko, Sweden - Palsa_T0_3 | ecosystem: Environmental > Terrestrial > Soil > Palsa > Peat permafrost | place: Sweden: Abisko...
TTGATCATCTGGCCCATAAACTGGCCGGCTCCAGTCTTGCTTGCGGCATGTCGGCCCTGGTGCCGGCGCTCCGGCAACTGGAACACAACGCCAAGAGCGGCCATTTGCAGGGCGCGCCGGATTGGTTTGCCCAGGTTGGAGTGCAACTGGAGGCCGTTCGCCGATACATGCATGATCATCTCGCCCAAAATCCAGGATGAAAAAAATCTTAATTGTCGAGGACGAGTTGGTTGTTCGCTCCATCTACCGCCGCAAGTTTGAAATGGCCGGCTACCAGGTCGAAACGGCGGAGGAAGGGGCCGCCGCCTTGGCCCTGTTGCCCACTTTCAAGCCTGACCTCATCCAGGTAGATATCATGATGCCTGGCATGGATGGCGTGGAGGTCATCCGCCGGATTCGGGCTTTGCCCGAATTCCAAGCGACGCCGATTCTGGTTTTGTCCAGTTTCTATCGGCCGGACCTGGCGAAGGAAGCCTGGAAGGCTGGGGCAAGCAAGTGCGTTTCCAAGATGGACTGCACGCCAAACCTGGCGCTCGAATTGGTTGAGCAATTGCTCAGCGGGCATAACACCGGATTTTTGCAAAAGTTCGGCTCCATCCCGCTGCCCAAAGGCGCCTTGGACGCGCCACCCCCATCCCAAGGGCAAGAACCGTCCGACGACGACGCGGCCAAGCTGACTTTCAAACCGGATTCGCCGGCTGCCAAATCCGTCGGCACGCCGTCCTGGCCGGCGGAAAAGGCCGCTTCCCCGGCATCGAAGCTCAAGCTTGATCTGGGTTTGCCGCCCTCGAAAGGAGCCACCCCAACGCTTCCGTCTTTCGCCAGGGAGCAGGAGGGCGTCGCTCCTGGCGCACCGGCCAAACCAGCCTTCTTCGGCAAAACCGCGCCGCCTCCTTTCAAACCGACCACGCTGCCGACCTTTGCGAATCCGGCGCTGAAATCGGCTCAGGCCGGACGAACGCTGGAGCAAGAGACGCCGGCGCCAACTGCGCCGGCGCCGAGCGCGCCGACCGAAACGCCCGACGAAGCCGGGCCGGAGTTTCGCCTCGAAATCCGCCAGGAATTCCTCAAACGATCGCCGGCCATCCAGGCGGAATTGCGCGACCGCGTGGGTGCGCTGATGAAGAGCAAAAGCTTGACCGAACAATTGAATCTCTTGAGGGATTTGGAGGCGTCCATTTCCGCCCTGGCCAGTCTCTCGGGCATTACCGGCTTCAGCCGCATCTCCCATCTTTCGGGAGCGTTGGACGCCCTGATCAAAGACCTGCACAAGAAACCGAGCCACATGACCGCGTCGGTCTTGCGCACCATCGCCCATGCCATGGATTGCATGAACGTGCTCTTCCGAGACCTCACGCGCCTGCCGCAGGACCTTCCCCAGTCCATTTTGATCCTGGCCGTTGATGACGAACCGATCTCGCGGCGGACGATTTCCGTGGCCCTTGGCAAAGCCAATCTCCGGTGCGTCGGCATAGAGGATTCAAACATGGCCCTGACGATCCTCAAAGAGAATCCATTTGACTTGATTTTTCTTGACGCGGAAATGCCCGGCTTGAGCGGGTTCGAGCTTTGCACCGAATTGCGCAAGCTGCCCACCAACAAGAACACGCCCGTGATCTTCGTCACCAGCCTGACCAAATTTGAAATCCGCGCCCAATCTTCGCTCTCAGGCGGCAACGACCTCATTGCCAAGCCTTTCCTGATGATGGAATTGGCCGTCAAGGCGCTGACTTATTTGCTTAAGCCGCCATTGAGCGTCAAGGCCAAGGTTCATGCGGCATAGCCGGCCAAAAAAGAAAAGCCGCGGAAGGCTGCGCGGCTTTTGTTCACTTCGTTAACGGCGGTAGTAATGTCCGCCCCGAAAATAACGAGGTCCCCAACCGTAACCCACTCGGGCATACGGAAAGAAGTACGGATAGGGCGCGCCATAAACCACTCGCGGCCCATAATAGTAAGCCGGACTGGCCACGACGGAGATCGGCGCCGGCGCGTAAGCGGCGGCAGGGGCGTAATATCCTGGCGCTCCATAGGCAGCCGGGGGATACGAATAATAAACCGGTTGAGAGGCGGCGGCCACCGTGGCGCCGATGGCTGTTCCCACGGCCAATCCACCCACAACACCCCCCGCAACGGCCCAACCACCTGCCCGGGCCTGAAGCGCGCCGAATGTCGTCATCGCCAGGGCCAGGGCGGCGACGCAAGAAGTTTTCATCAATGTTTTCATAGCAAGCCTTTGTTATTGTCTCTCATTTCTTCCACTTATACGGACTCTGTTGTCTCATTCATTGTTCAACCGGCGGGTTCCTGCCTCCTTGGCGTCCTTCGCTTCAAAGCAGGTTCCTGCCACCTCTCAATACGGGACGCCTTTGGGTATCTTGCAATTCATTTTTCCCCGATTCAGAGCTTTCGAGTTGTTTTTGGCGGCAAATGAGCCATCTTTAGCGCGTGACGGTCTCCGATGTCAACGGCACAAGCTCCACTGAGAAAATCCTCCTCAGGGCGCTGATTATTTCCCTTCTGCTGCACGTGCTGGTTTTTTCCCTTTGGCGCGTCGGCCTGGTCCAAGGATGGTGGACGGAAATGGCTCTGCCCCATTGGATGCAGGCGGTGTCCAAAGCCATGATGCCTGTCGTGCCCAAGAAGCCCCCGTTGGATCGTCCTTCGCAGACCGAATTAACGTTCGTCGAGATTGATCCGGCCCTGGCGACACCCGAACCGCCCAAGAAACCGATGTTCCAGGGCGCCCAGAATACTTTGGCGGCCAATCGCGGGATCAAGGTGCTTTCGGCCATGCCCAACATTGATGGCAGTCAGGAGAAATTCCTCAAAACGACCGAGAACGCCAAACCCAAACCACAACCCGCGCCAACGCCTGCGACACCGCCCCAGCCGCAAACCACCGCAGCCCAGCCGCAAACTACAGCGGCCAAACCGCAAACCACTCCGTCCCAGAGCGCTCCCAAGAAGACTTACACGCCTGGCGATCTGGCCATGGTTCGTCCGTCGGACAAAGCTCAGGAGGGCAAAGGTGAGGCGAACGTGGGCGACCAACCGCAGCCTCAGCCCCAGCCCCAGCCAGAGTACCACCGACCTCGGACTCTCCGCGAGGCGCAGGCCAGAAATGGGAATTATGGCCCGAAGACGCACCACGACGGGGGCGTCCCACACATTGACCGCGACGTTGCATTGGATGTCCAAGGCACGCCGCTGGGCGATTATATTGACGACATGGTGAGGACAGTTCAGACGCATTGGTACCAGTTGTTGGAGAATAAATCGGCGGACATCCCCGGCAAAGTAGTCTTGCACTTTCGGTTGCATCCTGACGGCCGCATATCCGATATGAAGGTGCTGCGAAATGAAGTCAGCGATTTGCTGCAAATTGCGTGCGAGCGGGCCGTGCTCGATCCCAAGTTCAAGAAATGGCCGAACGAAATGCGCCTTGCTCTGCCCAACGATTTTTACGACATCACATTTACGTTCTACTATGAGCCTTGATCAATTCTTCTTCATAGGATTGCTGGTGGCGGCCTCGATCATCGGATTGACTTTCATTATTGAGCGCGGACTGGCCTTGCGCGCCGCCAAGGTCATGCCGCCGGAAGTCCTCTCGGCGCTGGAAACCTGCCGCACGGCGGAGGACCTGCCGATGCTGCGCCGCATCTGCCAGCAGCATCCGTCCCCGCTGGGCCGCTTGCTGGTGCTGGCGGAGCAGCACCGCCATTACAGCCGCGTCGAAAACGCCGGCGGACTGGAAACGGCGGCGCGCCGCGAGGTTTCCCGCCTCGAACGCGGGTTGGTCATTCTGGAAATTATTGTGGGCGTGGCGCCCTTGCTCGGACTGCTCGGAACCGTCTATGGTTTGATCGCGCTCTTTGGCCAATTGGGCGCCAACGGCCTTGGAGACAACAGCGGCCTGTCCAGCGGCATCGCGCTGGCGCTCCGATCCACTTTTCTCGGTTTGTTGACCGCCATTCCTTCGCTCGTGGCCTGGAGTTACTACAATAAAAAGGTGGAAACCATGGCTATCGAGATGGCCTCCTTGTGCGACGGATTTTTGCGGCAACTCTATCACCAGGACGATGCCAGCGAACTGGCCGACGCGCCCGCCGGCCGCCGTTCTTGACGCGCCATGCAATTTATCATTCGCAAACGACGCCAGACGCCGACGGTCATCATCGTGGCGCTCATTGACGTGCTGATCGTGGTGCTGATTTTCTTGATGGTTTCGACCACGTTCAAAAAGCAACCCGCCCTCAAACTGGCCCTGGCTGAATCCAAGGAGGCCAAAGCCGGCGCCACGTCCGACGCCGAGGCCATCATCGTGACCATCCCCAAAAGCGGCCCGCTCTACTTCAAGACAGACCCGGTGACATTCGAGACTCTGCAGCAACGTCTCAAGCAAGCCGTCGGGAGCAATCCTCACATCAAGGCTGCCATTAGCGCCGACACCGACGCTCCTTTCGGATTGATCGTCAAGGTGCTGGACGCGACCAAGGAGGCCAAGTTTCTGCCGGAAAACGTCAGCTTTTCCGTCAAGCCCGCGGATAAGCAGCCGTGAAACTATTTGGGCTTGGCCCAAGTCATGGTCGTTTGTTTCTGGACGCTGGCGGTGACCGCGCCCTTCTCATCCAACATTTGGACTTCGATGGTGTCCGCCTTAAACACGTCGGGTGAGCGAGCTTCCTTGGGCACGGCGGTCTTGACCAGTTGCACGCCCAGGCCGGATTTGATCGCGATATCGTCGGAAGCGAACCAACCGACGGTGGCCGGGTTGGCCGAGTCATAAACCTTGAGGCGGAGCTGGGCTGAGGAACCGGAGGCTAAATTGTACCTGACGCTGACGTAACCGCTGAACAAGTCGTTCTGTTTGAAGCTCTCGATTTCGACGGTGTTTCGCCGGGCGGCCACTTCCGCCGCCGCCGGGCCGCCGCCACCGGGGATGTGCCAGACCAGAATCATCGTGCTCTGAGCGACGTAGGATTTTGCGCCGCTGGCATTCACGAGATAAATCCAGACCTTGTCCGTGGGCAGCGTGGCGCGTTTGAAGCTTTGCGCGGCGGCGGCACTGAGCTTGACAGGGAACATGGCGAAACTGCGGCTGCCGCGGCCTATGTCCATCGCGGGGCTGGAGAAAAACTCCGAGGCGCCCGGTTCGTCCGCGCTGGAGATATCCACTCCCATTTTGGGCATGGCATCTTCTTTGTTGTATTGATATTCGACGGCGATGGTCATTTCCGTGCGGTCCATGTTGCGGTTGACGACATCCACGTTGGAGATTTTGGTTTTGATGTTGGGCGCAATCGCAAACGCGGCCCTGGCGCTGGCGGCTTGGGTGGCCGGCGCGGCAGCCTTCGCTTTCTCCTCGGCGAGCCGTTTGGCTTCCGCTTCTGCACTGGCCTTTTCCTCGGCGAGCCGCTTAGCCTCGGCCTCCGCTTTGGCTTTTTCGTCAGCCACTCTCCTTGCTTCGGCTTCGGCCCTGACTTTTTCCTCGGCCAGGCGTTTGGCGTCGGCTTCGGCTTTGAGCCGGGCTTCTTCGCGGACTTTGGCTTCGGCTTCGGCTTTGGCTCTTTCTTGAGCCTGCCGTTGAGCCTCGGCCTCCAGACGAGCTTTTTCGGCGGCATCGGCCTTGGCCTTTTCTTCCGCCAGGCGCTGGGCCTCGGCTATGGCTTTGACTTTTTCATCGGCGAGGCGTTGGACCTCGGCTTCCTGGCGCGCTCTTTCTTCTGCTTGAGCTTTGAGACGGGCTTCTTCGCGCGCCTTGGCGTCGGCTTCGGCCTTGGCCTTCTCGTCGGCGAGACGCTGGGCTTCGGCTTCCTGGCGCGCTTTTTCTTGCGCTTCGGCTTTCAACTGCGCTTCTTCCTTGGCTTTGGCATCGGCTTCCTGACGGGCTTTTTCCGCGGCGCCGGCCTTGAGCAGTGCTTCTGCATGCGCTTTGGCCACGGCGTCGGCTGTGGCCTTTTCCGCGGCTTGGACTTGCGCCTGGTCCAGTGGCTGCGGAGGGGGAGGTGTGGCTGGCTTGGCATTGGGATTGCCCCAGGTGATGGTTCTGGCAAAGAGACCCTGGCTGATCATGATGTTGCCGGCGTCGCTGAGCATGAGGACTTTGACGTGGTCCGTGGTCAATTCCGGCGGCACGCCCGGATCATCGTTGAAGAACTTGACTCGAAGGGAAATGGTGCCCTTTCCGGTGCTGATGGTCACCGGGTCCGCCCCAAACCAGCCGGAGATTTTGGGTTGCTTCTTGCTCGTGATGACCGGCAGGAGGCGGGCGGTCGGGCCGTTGATGCCGTCGTAGGAAAAGTCCACCATCAGAATGGCTTCGGCGCCATCAGCGGATTGATTGCGGACGCGAAGGTTGCTGAGGCTGCTGCCGCCAAAATTCTGGTTCTGCGGCTGGATGAGGATGGGTTGAGCGCGCAGGTTGAGAGCGAGTTGAAGCACTAGCAACCCGATGGAGCATCGCTTGAGCTGATTCATGGGCGATCGTTCAACGCGCCGAGTATAAACAGACGGCGCGCACTGTCAAAACACAAATCGCAAAACAAAGTCAAGAGGCGCAAAACGCGCGCCGCCTTGGCGGCCTCAGTGGCGCGCGGTGGCGTCCTTGAGATGTTGATTTTCCTTGAAAGTCAGCGAAGCCGAATTGAGGCAAAAGCGCAGGCCGGTGGGCGGCGGGCCGTCCTCGAAAACGTGGCCGAGATGGGCGCCGCAGCGAACGCATTCGATTTCCACCCGGTCCATGCCGCCGCTATGGTCGGGCTTGCTCAGGACGTTTTCCTTGGCCACGGGTTGAAAAAAACTGGGCCAGCCGGTGCCGGAATTATACTTCGCTTCCGAAGTAAACAAGGGCAGGCCGCAACAGATGCAGTAGTAAACGCCCGGTTTATGCTGATCATAAAACGCGCCGCAGAAGGCCGGCTCGGTACCCTGGTGGCGGGCGATTTGAAACTGCTCCTTGGTCAACAGTTTGGCCCATTCGGCGTCGGTCTTGACCACTTTTGCGGAAGAAACCAGCGGACCCGGAAGTCCATTATCATCGAGGAAGCGAACTTGCACCATAGTGACTTGATTGCTGTTGGAGGTTTGGGCGGGAGCCGGAGCGGCTTGTGGCTGCGCGTCGCAGCCCGCCACTCCGGCGGCCAACGCCGCCACGAACATGAGTTTGAAACCCGTCATCACCACCAAAGGTAACACTGCGGGCAGGGGCGAAGCAAGTGTCAAATGCCGGCGCCGGGGCCTGTTCCGGTTTAAAAAAATGCGGAATTATCTGAAATTAACATGGAAATCAACGACTTACGTGAATTCGACCGCCCTTCCCGCCTTCGCCAAGGATGCGACAAATGGGACGGAGAATGGGACGGAGGGGCAAGCGTTGCCTTCCTCTTGGCTGCGGGGTTCGGCTTTTGGGCTTTTCCCCTCCCGCTTTTTCCACTGCACACTATCAAAGAACAGGCGCTTGAGCGCCTCACATATTCCACACTACCATCTTTAGATGGGAGAGCAAGTAATATTATTCAAAGTATTTTTGTTGGCCGGCGTTCGCCAGCGGGGAAACGGCTCCTTGGTCCTCCCTAAACGGCGGCGCTCCGTTCCGTTCTTAAGATTCCGCTCTTGCAGGGGCGGGCGCCATGCCGATCACGAGAAATAGAATCTGAATCCCTAGAAAGACTGAGAGTCCAAGGGGCAAATAGTTTGCCACTCCAAAGTGGAATCTTTGACTGCCGTTAAGGATGGCGGACCCGAACCAAGCCAGACTGACAATGATATTCCCCGCAATGCACATCAGCATCGTGGAACGTTCGCGTAGCAAGCGGCGGCGATGCGTCAGCGACAAGCCAATGAACCAGATGACCACGCACAACGCTCCAACTTCTCTCACGTCTCCCGTCAAGAATCTTCCGAGATGTTGGTGGGACCAGAGCATTCCCAGCACCGTTGCCACCATCACCAATCCTGCCGAAACCGGGCTAAAGAAAAGCACGGCGCGGTCCAACGATGGTTGGCGGTCCGGCGACAACGCGTGAAAGAACCGGTAACCGACATAAAGAATACCGAAGAACCCGGTAAAAAATGCCGCGCAATACCCCGCCGTTAGACTGACCACATGCGCATAAAGAAGAAGAGGATTCGGAGCAAGACCTGTTTTCGATGCCTCAAACCACAGCCTGTATGACCTGGCTATGTACACCGCCACCAAAATCATTGATACTGCATACAGCCAATAGCAGATCGTCACCGGCCACCACGCCGGGTTCTTCTTCAACTTGTTGAATTCGGTCCGCAAGGGGCCTGGACCGCCCAGGCGGGCAACAGCAAGGCGAAAGGCTTGATCGTCTGGCTTTCCAGCCAACGAGAAAGAGCGAATGTCCTCTCGCAGATGACTTTCCAGTTCATCCAAAGTCTTCGGCGTTTTGATTCCCGCCGCCTGCATTTGGCGCCGCCATTCTGAAATGGCCCGTTCAAGATCAAACATTTTGTCCTTTCCATAGACCGCTGAAGACGGAAGAAAGCAGGGTCCATTGAGCGCGTTTTTCCTTCAGAGCCTGATGGCCGTCCTTTTTGATGGAGTAGTATTTGCGCTTGCGCCCGTTCTCCATTTCCGCCCAGCGCGACTTGATCCAGCCGTTATCTTCCATGCGATGCAAGACCGGATAGAGCATTCCGTCCGTCCATTTGATTTTGTCGCCGGAAAGCCGCTTGACCTCCTGAATGAGTTCATATCCGTAGCTTTCGCCTGTGGCGAGCAAAGACAAAACCAACGGTTCGGTCGAAGCAGCCACGAGTTCTTTTTCAATCATGGCCGAAAAATACATTGCGACGCTATGTATGTCAAGCGGGAAAATTCGCCCAGGCCACTTTTTGTCCGGCGCCGTGCGGGTTGAATTTGCGTTTGGGGCTGGTTTGAGCTACGGTACGGTGAGAAGGCTGGCTTCCTATGTTGCGAGACACCATTTCAAAAATTGAGGGCCGGATTCAGAATTCCGGCGCGCTCGACGACGAGCACCGCGCGGAATTGCTCAAGCTCCTCGGTGAACTCAAAACCGAAATCACCGCATTGTCCAAAACGCACCAGGAACAGGCCGAGAGCATCGCTTCCTTTGCCGAGGTGTCCACCCGCGAGGCGACGCGAGAGAGCAGGAATCCGCGGGTGCTCGAGCATTCGATCGGCGGGTTGCAATCGTCGGTCGGGGAATTCGAGACGAGCCATCCGCAATTGGCGGCGCTGGTCAATCGCATCGCCAGCCTGCTGGCCAACATGGGGATATGACCCAGGGAAAGAGAGATAGCAGCCATGAAGTTTCTGAAGTTGTTTTTTATGGGGGTCTGGAGCCTGGTGTTCGGCCTGAAGAAGTTGCTGGCCAGAAAGGAGAGAGCGGCGCGAAAACCGAGAATCTTTCTCAGGGGCCGGCACGCGCAAATGCTCACGGCGGCGCGCCGGGGCAATATTCAGGCCCAATTGGAATTGGCCACTTGTTATTCCGAGGGCGACGGCTTGGAGCAGAATTATGCCGAGGCAGCCCATTGGTTCGGCGAGGCGGCCCGACTCGGCGACGCCCGCGGACAATTCAGTTTGGGGATTTGTTACGCCAATGGGCAAGGGGTGGGGCAGGATTACGAGGAAGCCGCGCAGTGGTTTCGAAAGTCGGCGGAGCAAGACAACGCCGGCGCGCAAGTCAGCCTGGGGCTTTGCCTGCAAAAGGGCCTGGGTGTTTATCCCAGCCCGCAGGAAGCCGTGTACTGGTTCCGGCTCGCGGCCGAACGCGGCGATGCCGCCGGCCAAATGTGTCTGGCGTCCTGCCTGCAAAGCGGAGAGGGCGCGTCCAAGAGCGAAGTCGAGGCCCTGGGATGGTTTCGCAAAGCAGCCGACAAAGGATTGGCGGAAGCGAAGTTCAACGTAGGCAAGTGCTTCCAGAACGGCCTGGGCGCCGCTGTCAACGAAGCGGAAGCGTTCAAATGGTTCAAGGAGGCGGCGGACCAGGGCCTGGCGCAGGCGGAGTTTGAAACGGGGCTTTGCCACTGGCATGGACTCGGCACGCCGGTTGATTTGCCGGAAGCTTTTCTATGGTTGAGCCTGGCGGCGCGCCGCGCCATGCCCAACGCCCGCGAAAACTGCGAGGAACTCAAATCGGAAATGACGCCGCAGCAAATGGAAGACGCCACGGAGTTGTTGAACCTCATGGCGCCGATGGAGCCAGGCATTCCAACTCAAGCGGCGGAGGCAGAACCGGTAGCGGTGGTGCATATCTCGTCCGTTTAACCTTAAAAACGCGGTTGAAGCCACAGATGAACACAGATGGACACAGATCAGAAGGAGTCACGGAAGCAACAGGAGTCGCCCAACAGCGGAAAAGCTCCTCTGAAAAATCTGTGTTCATCTGTGTCAATCTGTGGCCTTCTTTGCATTTTTGGGATCCAACTGGCGGATTAAGGTTAAACGAATTGGCGACAACGGTGTCAAATCAAACATGAACGAATCAAAAGGCTGGAAAAAGTGCAAGAGCGTCTGGCGTGAAACCAAGCCGCTGCTTATCCTACTTGTCATCTTGACGGCGGTTCGCTCCGCGATCGCCGATTGGAACGATGTTCCGACCGGCTCGATGAACCCCACCATCGTCCAGGGCGACCGCGTGTTCGTCAATAAACTGGCTTACGATTTGAAGGTGCCATACACCACCTGGCATCTGGCTCAGTGGAGCAACCCCAAGCGGGGCGACATTGTGGTTTTCTTTTCGCCTGCGGATGGCCAGCGGCTGGTGAAACGCGTCGTCGGTCTGCCGGGAGATAAAATCGAACTGGCCAACGAAAGGCTTCTGATTAACGGAGTCCGCTCGGAATACCAGACGCTGGCGACGGACGCCGGGCGCGACGTCCCTGCGGATCAGAACGGGCCGCGCGTCTATGCGCGGGAAAAGGCGGAGGGGATGCCATCTCACGCCGTGACGATATTGCCGCAAAGGCGGGCGTTGCGCACTTTCGGGCCGATCACGGTGCCGCCGGGGAAGTATTTCATGATGGGCGACAACCGTGACAACAGCAACGACTCGCGCTTTTGGGGCACGGTGGACCGCGAGCGCATCGTCGGGCGCGCGTCCATGGTGGTCATCTCGCTGGATCGCCAGCATTATTTTGAACCGCGCTGGCATCGGTTTTTCACCGGGCTGTTTTAGAGTGACGAAGGAAGAAGGAAGAAGGAAGAAGGCTGAAAGATGAGGCGCTGTTGGTAATGCTTCCGCCTTCGTTAAACGGATGACGCGGACGAGATGACGCATACGGAGACTAAACGGAACGGAGCGCAATCCTGGCAGTGATCGGGATTTTTCCTAAACTTTAGACTTCTTCCTTCTTCCTTCTTCCTTCATCCTTCGTCCGGCGACGCTTAACTTATGAGCAACTCACATAATTTATTTGACACCCTGAAGGATTTTGACCCCGGCAACGGACAAAAAGGAAAGTTCTATTCCCTGCCTGCCCTGGAAAAGGCCGGCGTGGGCGCGATTTCCAAATTGCCCGTTTCCATCCGACTGGTGCTGGAGTCGGTGCTGCGCAATTACGACGGGCTAAAAGTCTCGGAAAGCAACGTGCGCGAACTGGCCCAATGGCAGCCTAAGGCGCCGCGCACACAGGAAATCCCCTTCATCGTGGCCCGCATCGTCTTGCAGGATTTCACCGGCGTTCCCCTGCTGGTGGATTTGGCCGCGATGCGCACGGCGGCGGTCAAGCTGGGCAAGAACCCCAAAATCATCGAGCCGCTGGTGCCCGTTGACCTGGTGGTGGACCATTCCGTCCAAGTGGATTTTGCCGGCACAGCCGACTCGATGGCGCGGAACCTGGACATGGAGTTCCAACGCAATCGCGAGCGTTACCAGTTCCTCAAATGGGGAATGCAAGCCTTCGACACTTTCAAGGTTGTCCCGCCCGGCATTGGCATCGTGCATCAGGTCAATTTGGAATATCTGGCCAAGGGCGTCTTGTGCGCGCAGCCGCCGCTCTATTATCCGGACACGCTGGTCGGCACCGATTCCCACACGACGATGATCAACGGCCTGGGCATTGTCGGCTGGGGCGTGGGCGGCATCGAAGCCGAGGCGGGGATGCTCGGCCAGCCGGTTTATTTCCTGACGCCGGACGCGGTTGGCGTGTATTTGACAGGCTCGTTGAAGGCCGGCGTCACGGCCACCGACCTCGCCCTGACCGTCACGCAGATGCTGCGCAAGGCGAAGGTGGTGGGCAAATTCGTCGAGTTTTACGGGCCGGGCGCGGCGGCCCTGGCGGTGGTGGACCGCGCCACCATTGCCAACATGGCCCCGGAATACGGCGCGACCATGGGCTTCTTTCCTATTGACAATGAATGCGTCGAGTATCTGCGCCAGACCGGCCGGAGCGAGGAGCATTGCCGGCTCTACGAAAATTATTACCACGCGCAGGGACTTTTCGGCATGCCCGTGAAGGGGGACATCGCGTATTCGACGGATTTGGAATTGGACTTGGCGACGGTCGTGCCGAGCGTGGCCGGGCCGAAACGCCCGCAGGATCGCATCGAACTGGGAAGTCTCAAGGAGGAATTTGTCCGGGCCTTTTCCAAGCCGGTGACGGAAAATGGATTTGGCAAAACGGCTGAGGACTTGAGGCGCGCCTTTGCGATCGGCGCCAACGGACGCACGGAGCAAGGGGGCGGCAGCCAGGAAACGGTCTTCCTTGAGCGGTCCCTGAAACAGAACACCAATCCGTTGACCGAAATGGAGATGGCGAATAACCGGCCCACTCCGGATTTAGTGCGGGACGATGCCGCCGCGCCGCATGGGCAGATTCATCATGGCGACGTCCTGATCGCGGCCATCACGAGTTGCACCAACACCAGCAACCCTTCGGTCATGCTGGCGGCCGGATTGCTGGCCAGGAAGGCGCTGGAGGCCGGACTCAAGCCGCATCCGCTGGTCAAAGCGTCGCTGGCCCCCGGCTCGCGCGTGGTGAGCGATTATTTGAACAAGACCGGCCTGCAAACCAGCCTGGACCAGCTTGGCTTCAATCTGGTCGGCTACGGCTGCACGACTTGCATCGGCAACTCCGGCCCCCTGGCTCCGGCGATCGAGGAGGCCGTGACTAAAAACGACGTGATTGCCGCCGCCGTTCTTTCGGGGAACCGCAATTTCGAGGCGCGCGTGCATCAAAACATCAAGGCCAACTTCCTCATGTCCCCGCCTTTGGTGGTGGCGTTCGCGCTGGCGGGCCGCGTGACAATTGATTTGACAAAGGAACCGCTCGGCCAGGGAAGCGGGGGGCGGGACGTTTATCTGAAGGACATCTGGCCCGGGCTGGATGAAATCCGCGCCGCCATGCGGTCCGCGCTCAAACCGGAGATTTTCCGCCAATTGTACCGCGATTTCGCGGCGCAGAACCCGAAGTGGAACGAAATTCCCTCCAGCGCGGGGGAAGTTTATGATTGGGACCCCAAGAGCACTTATATTCAACTGCCGCCGTTCTTCGAGAATTTCGGTTTGCAGCCGGGTCGCATCGCGGAGATCAAGGGCGCGCGGCCTTTGGGAATTTTTGGCGACAGCGTGACGACTGATCATATTTCGCCCGCGGGCAGCATCAAGAAGACTTCCCCGGCGGGGAAATATTTGGTGGAGAACGGCGTTAATTTCGTTGATTTCAACAGCTACGGCTCGCGGCGCGGCAACGACCGCGTGATGACCCGCGGCACGTTTGCGAACGTCCGCATCAAGAATCTGATGGCGCCCGGCACCGAGGGGGGAGTGACCAAATTCCAACCCGGCGGCGAGGCCATGAGCATCTTCGACGCGGCCACGAAATACGCGCAGAGCAATACGCCGCTGATCGTTTTGGCCGGCCAGGAGTACGGGACGGGCAGTTCGCGCGATTGGGCGGCCAAGGGCACGCGGCTGCTCGGCGTCAAGGCGGTCGTCGCGCAAAGTTTCGAGCGCATTCACCGCTCCAATCTCGTCGGCATGGGCGTGCTGCCCTTGCAATTCAAGGACGGCGTTTCCGCGCAGACCCTGGGCCTGGACGGCACGGAAACGTACGATGTTCTCGGCTTGGGCGATCAACTCAAGCCGCAGCAGGACGTCACGCTGGTCATCCGCCGCGCTGATGGCCGGACGGAAAACGTCCGGGTCGCCTGCCGCATTGATACGCCCATCGAGATTGAGTATTACCAGCACGGCGGAATCCTGCCGTTTGTCTTGCGGCAACTGGCCGCGCGGGCTTAAGGGCCGGCGAGGCGCGCGCGAAATTGTTGTTGTCTCGCCGCTGGCATTTGTTGATGATGCGATTGAACGATGCGCTTCAAGATTCAACTCGCCACCAACGATGACGCCCCCGCCCTCGCGGCGCTGCACAATGCGGTCGCGGAGCATCTCACCAGCCTGCACGGACGCGGCGCCTGGTCGGGCAAGGGCACTGAAAAAGGCGCGCTTTACGCCATGCGCATATCGCGCGTTTATGTGGCGCGACAAGGCGGGGAGATTGTTGGCACCTTCCGACTCGCCACCAAGAAGCCGTGGGCGATAAACACCAGCTATTTCGCGCCCTGCGGCAAACCGCTCTACCTTCTGAGCATGGCGGTTGCGCCGGCCAAGCAGCGCCAAGGAATTGGCCGGCGGTGTCTGGAAGAGGCGCGCCGGCTGGCCAAGGCCTGGCCGGCGGATGCTATTCGCCTCGATGCCTTTGCCGGCGAGGCCGGGGCCGGAGGGTTCTACGCGCGTTGTGGTTGCACTGAAGTGGGCCGCACGTCCTATCGAAATGCGGGTTTGATTTATTACGAGATTCTGCTTTCGTAGTTTGGGTTTTGTCGCCAAATTGGGAATTTTCGATTCTTGACTCGAAAAAATGGTGTTTTCACGAATCAACGCAAGTTCCTCGCCTGCAACGTTCCAGGCGGCCCCGGCCGGGTCCTTATCTAAGTATTGACAGAAAAAATGCGGCTTTTTTTGGGCGTTTTGGAAGAAAAACGGGGGGTCTACGCAAAAAAATGAAAATATTTTTTGCGTTTTTCCACATTTTTGTGTTATTGTCTTTTGCAAGTCCTTGCGCCCCAGCCGGAAGCGTCCGCCAAAACCCTCCAAAAAAAATCGTGCCTAAAAACCTACGGTAGGTTTTTCGGTTTTTTGGCTTCGTGTTTTAATCATCACCGAAATGATGAGTATCAAGCTCAAAGCTGGATGCCGGGAACGCCGCGAAGCCGCGGCCCGGATGAGGACCGGCGCGGCGCATCCCCGGATGGCCGGCGCGACCACCCAATCGCCGTTCGAGCTTGCTCCGTCCCGGCTATTTCTCCACCTATGAATCTGACTGGCGCATCGCAATTCAACCAAGCTCGCATCGAATGGGCCATCCGGCTCCGTTATTCGCCGATGCCCAATCTCTCGATGGATTGGGTCGCGGCCAACCTCAACGCCTTTCGCATAGGCGAGTTGCGCGTGGTGGGAAAAATCTGGGAGGCGATGATGGAACGGGACGGCGAACTGGCCGTCAACGCGGACAAACGCGCCTCCGATCTGGCCGGCCTGGAATGGCAGGTCGTCTCCGACGGCAGCCTGGAGGGCGACCGCCACGCCGAGGCGCTGACTTACTTTTACAAGCATTTGCGCACAACCCACGCGCTGGATCAGGACGTATCCGGCGGCGTGAGCGAGTTGCTTTACCAGATGGCCACGGCCCATTCCTACTACTATAGCGCGCATGAAATATTGCTGCGGACCGACAATCCCGCGGCGCGCGAGGTCACGGCTGAATTCCGCCACACGCCCGTCTGGTTTTTCGAGAGCCGTCGCGGCTACCTGGGCTATCTCAAACATATATTTGACGTTTATGGCCAGCCTTGCCTCCAGGGCGAATGGCTGACCGTCGTGGGCCTGGGCTGGATGCGCCCGTTGAGCGTGGCCTTTGTGCTCAAGAATCTTTCGCTGCGCGACTGGATGCTTTTCTGCCAGCGCTACGGCAGCGGCTTCCTGGAGGCGGTCACGCCCGCGCAAAAGGGTGATGCGGCCTGGGAAGAAGCCGGGGAAACCTTGCGCGCTATGGCCAACGACGGCGTGGTTGTGCATAACCAGGAACTCATCTTGAAATTTCTGGACATGCCCGCCAAGACCAACCTGCCGTTCGAGCCGCTGGTGGAACAGGTCAACCGCCTTTACGCCAAGTGTTACCGGGGCATTGACCTGGCCACGGGCAGCCGCAAGGCGGAGCCGGGCGTGGGCCACAATGTTATCGGCGCCAGCCTGCAAAAGGAGGAATCGGGCATTTTCCTGGCGCGCGACGCCGCGTGGGCGGCGGAGTACCTCAACGACCGCGTGGACCGGCCCGTCATCCGTTATCTATTTGACAAGGAGCCGCGGGCCTGGATGACAATCATGCCGCCGCTGGATGAGAACGCGGAGCAGGATTTAAGGAGCGCGCAACTGCTGGTGCCAATGGGTCTGCGCATCAGCCTCAAAGAAGCCTACAAACGGTTCCGCTGGACCCCGCCGGCGGAGGGAGAAGCGTGTTTGCAATTTCCCGCCCAAACCAACCCCGCCGGCCGGGAGGGTGGTTTTCATGATTCACACCCCGCCAACCCCGCCCTCCCGGCCTCCGCGCCGGCGCAAGATGGTTCGCAGACTCCCATCGGCGCCGGCGCGGACCCCAAACGCAATCCGCAAACCGCCAATCTGGAAATGCCGGACCCGCAAGTGGATGCCGCCGGATTTTACAGCGCCGCCTCGACGATGCCCGCGCTCGCTTACGCCATTCCCAACGAAACGCGCTGAACCCCAACCCCGCCATGGAAACATTACCCATGATCCAACACATCACGCTCCTGGCCAACGAAACCGCCCTGGACGGGGACGGATGGGCCTTAATCGCCCCCTTCGGCGAGCATCCCAAGACACGCTTCGTCAAGAAGAACGGCGCCCTGCAGCGCGAGCATTTCATCCAGGTCCTGGACCATCAATCCGCCGACCAGCTTCTCTCGCGCGAGAACTCCCTTTTCCGCCGCATCCGCCGCGCGGTGGTCGGCATCCCCGTCTATAAGGGCCACCCGGACCTGGGCGATTTTTCGCCCGAAACCGGAGCCGGCGGAGGCCGGAAGGAAATCATCGGCACGATTGACAAAGTCCGCAAAACGGAGCGCGGCCTGGAGGCGCATTTCGTCTTGACGCCCGCGGGCGCGGACGCCGTGGAAAAAGAGGGCTGCAAGTATCCCAGCGCCCTTTGGTACGTGCAGCCGGTGGGGCGTCGCGGCGGCGCGGTGCTGGCGCGGCCCTTCAAACTTTTGTCCGCGGGCCTGACGGCCCATCCGAATATTTCCGGCGTGGAATCGCTGGCCAACGCCAGGCCCGCCGGACCAACCCAAAAACCCAACCCAACAAAAGAACCCGACATGAAACTGATCGCAGGCTGGCTGCTGGCCAACGGCGCGACCCTAGCCAACGCCGACAGCCCGGCCGAATCCGAGGTTCTCGCAGCCCTGCAAATGCTCCACGCCTCCGCCGCCGGCGAGGCGGCGGCGCTGGGCAACGAGAATTCCACCCTGACCGGCGAAAACATGGATTTGAAAGCGCGGCTTTCCCATCTGCAATCCAACGCCGCCGCGCTGGAAAACGAAAAAGCCGCGCTCAAAACGCAAGCCGACGCCGAGCGCAAAGGCCGCGCCGCCGCCGTGGTGGACCTGGCCATCGCCCGCGGCAAACTGGCCGTGTCCGAGCGCCCGGCCCGCCTGCAGAGCCTGGAGAACTCGGCGGATTTCGAGCGCGAGACCGCCGCGTTGCTGGACTCGGCCGCCCGCTTCAAGACGGCCGGCAGCGCCGAGAGCGGCAAGATTCTTTCCAATCACGGCGCCAGCGGTGACGCGCGCGAGGAATACTGCGCGGCGGTGGAAAGGCACATGAAGGAAACCGGCGAGACCGACCCGGTCAAAGCACACCACAGCGTCATGCGCAATTATCCCGGCCTGGCGGAAAAGCTCAAACTCCGTTGAACCAACCCACTCCAATACTTATGCCCAAAGAAACACCCACACCCCCGACGGCCGCCGATCTGGCCGCCGAAAACGCAACCCTCAAAGCCAAAATCGCCGAATTCCAGGCGGCCAAAAAACAGGCCGAGGCCGATGAAATTCTCATCGCCGAAAAAATGGCCAAAGGACTCCGCCGCGAGCAAGCGGCGGCCGTCATCAGACGCCAGCGCGAATTCGACGCCCGGAAAGCCGCGGCCACACCCAAGAAATAACCGTCAACAAACATAATCCGAACGACAGCAAACCCAAACGTATGAAAAAACTCTTAAACTTCCTTCTTCCTTCCTTCGCCTCTTTCCTTGGGCGGAAGGAGAGACCTATCGCCCTGGCCAACCAATTGGGCGGCATCTTCGAGCGCGGATGCGAAACGCTCGAGATTGATCCTTCCACCACCTTCCCGGTGTCGAGCAAGTACTTGATCTACAAGCGTGGATCGAGTCAATACTATGCTGCCATTGCCGACGGCGTCAATCTGCCGTTAGGCCCCTCACCTGACTCGCCCTATCAGGCGGGCGACTTTCTGGACGTGGAACGGCTGGGAGCCACTGTCGGCACAAAACTGGGCTTTTCAACCGGCGCGGTCACGATTGACGACCTGGTCTATTCCGCCGCCAGCGGCCTAGTGGGCGATCTGACCACCGCCGGCCACGGCACGTTCTGGGTCATTGGCCGCGCCGTCAACACCGTCGGCGCCGCCAACCTGGAAATCACTTACATCCCGTGCTTCCCCTATCAGGTGACGCAATAAACCAAACACAGAACCCTATTCCAAAAAACTTCTCCTCAGCCCTCACCCTTAATCCCTCCCCTCGGGGGAGAGGGAAAAGAAACAGGAGAAGGAACAAACAAAAACTATGAAAGATCCCATTGCTCTCTCCAACGCAGCCCGCAAGGCCGCGCTTGAATCCCTGGGCGTGGCGTTGGGCAACGAGTTTGCCCCCAACGCCATCGCCTCCAACAACTTTGGCGCCTACCACGGACAAGTCTGTTTGGCCAACGATTCCCTGTTGCGCCAGTCGGAGTACATCGAGGAATTGACCACCTTCGCCATCAGTTACGACGGCATGGTGGGCAATCGCCTGTGCCAGTTGCGCGACGTGCTGGCGCCGCCGCGGCCCAGCAACAGCCGCATCGTGCGCCTGACCATCTATGACGAAAACGAGCCGTGGCAGACGGTGGATTACACCAGCGTCAAACGCGCGGAGCTGGCGGACTTTATGCGGGTGCGCCAGCGCGTGGCGACCAAAGTGGACCTGCAAGTGAATAACCGCGGTTTGACCGTTCTCCTGGACCGCGATCAGTTGAAGGACAAGCCTGAATGGCAGCAAGTCCACACCAAGTGGCTGCTGGACCTGATGATGCGCGCCACCGTGCTGGAAGCCGTATCGCTGCTGCAAGCTTCGGCCATTGTCTCCAGCACGACCTGGGACGCGGGCAGCAATCCAGACCTGGAGTTGAAGCAGGACATCATCAACCTGGCCAACACCACCGGTTTCTATCCGTTGGTGGCGGTCTATGGCGATCAGGCCGCGCTCAAACGGCAGAACGCTTACGAAACGCAGCTCACTGCCGGCGCCCTGGCCCGCGCGGGACAGTTTACGGAGGAGCAAGTGGCCGCCGCCGTCGGCGTGGACCGATGCCTTATTAACGCCGAGCGTTATCAGCAGGCCACCGGCACCTTCAAGCAGGAAATCATCGGCAGCAATGTGCTGCTCTTCACCAGCATCGCGGCCGACGGCCCGATGGATTCGAGCAACCTGGTGCGCCACGTGGCCAGCTCCGCTTACGGCGGCGGCGACTACGCGGTGTATGTGACCGATGTCGGCGTCAAGCTGATCGCATTGACGGTGGAGAATTACGAATACCTACACGTGCAACACACCACTGGCGTGCAGCAGGTGCAAGTTAATTAAGAAGTTAGAAGTTAGAAGTAAGAAACAAGAACTATGAATACTACCAAACCAATTATCAAAAGACTGAAAGCGAGAGGATTCTTCCTTCTGCCTACTGTCTTCTGTCTTCTGTGCGCGCAGCGCGCAGAAGCGCAGGCCACCACGCTGGTCAAGCCGCGGCAATATACGTTGTTCCAAGGCTGGCTGACCAACGGCCAGGCCATCACGACCAACGCAGCCTTGCCCGGCCAGACCATCGGCGTGTTTACCAATACGCTTACGCCCTACAGCGGATCCCATCCGCTTGGGCTGGCGGCGCTGATGAGCGTCACCAACTCCAACCCGGGTGCGTCCAACATCACGATTATCGTCTATCCGGCGTATGACAATTACGGCGGCAACACGAATGGGATCAATGAGTCCTATGGGACCAATTTCGCCACGGTGCCAATCCTGACTTGGACGCCCTCCTACAAGACGAATGCCACCGTCTTGACGAACATTGCCAGCGTCGCTTGGGAACCGGCCACGGCGATGGGTTACACCATCAGCAACGGCAGTTCCAGCAACGTCTATCTGACGTTCATTCAAAGCCAGTCGCCTTAACTTAGCGCGCACAAACGCGCCGGCGCGGTTTTGTGTCATCGCCGCGCCGGCGCCACCACTATGAATCCTAATCCTAATCCTAATCCTCTGTCGTCCACCATGCGTGCAGAAGGGCAAGCGGAGATTATGATTACGATTACGATTATGATTAAGAAAAAAAGGAATTAGTCATGTCTTGGAACACTCTCGCTACCACTGACATCACGGCGGAAATACTGCCCGATGAAGTCACCATGCTCAATACCATCCAGGGCAGCAGCTCCATCCTGGCCACGATCCTATCCACCGTGACGGCTGAGTTGCTGGCGCAGATTCTGGTGGGCGGCAACCAGATCGGCCAGGCGGGCACGGTGCCCGACCAGATTCGCGGCGACGCCATCGCCATTGTTCGATGGCGCTGGTTTTGCAGCCTGCCCAAAACCGATCTGCAGAGCCAGTTTCGGAAGGACCAGTATGAATTGGCGCAAAAGCACATTGAGAAAATTCGAAAAGGCGAAGAGAAGGTGGAGATTCCGTCCAACCCACAGAACGTCACCGGCCCCAGTTTCCGCATCGGAGCCATCCGCCGCGGCCACCGCCTCGACACCCACGCCTTTGACAAGCTCGGAGAAACATGAGCCTGGCCTCCCAAATCGAATCGGTGCAACCGGACGTTTATTACAAGCTCCTGAGCGAGCCTTGGTTTGAGAATATCGCGATTTTCAAAATCCGCGAGAAACGACTGGACACCGAAGTCAACCGCGCCCTGGCCGGATTGGCGGGGAACAACGGCAAGGGCGGCGCCAGCATCGAGGTTCTCATGCCGTCGCTCAAAACCGCCTTGGCGGATACGGCCGGCCCTGTCTGCACGCTCGAACAGAAGTTTATCGTGAAGGAGCAGCCGACCGTCAATCAAGGCGCCAACGGAACCGGCCTGAGCGTGGAGCAAATCGCGGTGAACATCGCCCAGACTTTTCAATTGTTCTATCTCGGCGGCCCGATGCAAGGCTTCTACGCCACGCCCGAGTTTTACAAATACCAGGCCGTGCCGGAGGAAGTTCCTTTCATCGCGTTGGTTGTCACTTTGCAAGCTACTTTCGCCTTGACGGCCTTGGCGCGGACCCTCGCTCCCGCCGCGTCTGCCGCCGCCGAAACGGTGACGCTGACCGACCAGCAACCCGGCGGCGGCTCCACGCTTTACTATACCACCGATGGCAGTTTCCCCGGGTCGGGAAATCCCAGCGCCATGACCTACTCAACCCCATTCACGGTCGCCAGCAACACCGTCGTTCGCGCCGCGGCTTACAACGGCACGCTGCAAGGCAGCATGGTGGATACTTTTGTAGTCACATGAATCCCATGAACCCAGTGAATAGTGGCCAGCATAAGAGAGTGGTTAGTGGCCAGCACATTAGAGCGGCCAGCACTAACCACTCCAGAATACTAGCCACTAGCCACTAAAATCCCATGAATCCCACGAACCCAGTGAATAGTGGCCAGCATTTGAGAGTGGTTAGTGGCCAGCACATCAGAGTGGCCAGCACTAACCACTCCAGAATACCTTCCGCTAGCCACTGGCCACTGATCACTAACCACTAATCTTATGGCAGTAACACGATCTCAACTTACCGGCGGGCCGGCCTTCGCCAACTTCAACGGTCAAAACATCCAGTTCGCCGAGGATTCCAGCGTCGAGACGGCCCTGGTCACGGACGTTATTGCCGCGTCTCTCTATGGTGACGTGGACGAAATCTACAAGGACATGGTCGTTAAAGCGGCCGGGCGGCCGTTGTTTTACGACACCGCCGCCCTGGCCACGATGTTCCCCTACCTCGCCGGTGTCATCGGCACCGCCTACCCAAGTAGCACCGACAAAGCTTGCGCCTGGAACAGCAATAACGGCGATGTCATCACATTGACCAGCGCATTGATCGGCAAGATGCCGGATTTGGAGTTGGGCGTGGATGGTCCCGTGCTGGGCCGCATGGAAATTTGGGGGGTCATCGGCAACGGCGACAACGCCGGCACGGCCAACAGCTACTACACGCTGCAATCGGGCCAGTCCTACAGCAACCCTGCCGTGCCCGGCACCGCCGTTCTGGGCCGGCAGGAGTTCTCCGCCGCCTGGGGCAGCGTAGGCGGTTTCACGAGCTTCCAGGCCCAGGACAAATGGACCATCAGCCATGAACTCAAGCTGGAACCCGTCGCCATCCAGGGCCGCACGCGCGCTTTCAGGCTGACCAGCTACCGTTGCATGGCCAAATGCAAGCCGCTCGGCCCGACGATGGCGCAGATTGACGCCGCTCTTTACGCGCAAGGCAGCGGGGCGGCCGGGGGCGCGCGTCTGTCAACCAACGCCGCCAATCTCGTCATAACCGGCAGCAGCAGCATGACGGTTACTCTTGGCAACGCCGCGCTCAAAACCGCCGGCTATGTCTTTGGCGGCAAACCGCTGCGCCTGGGTGAGGTGGGTTGGGTCAGCACGTTGGGCATCAGCAGCGGCGGCAGCCCATCGCAAGCCGCGCTCACTCTCGCCTAAGCCATGAATACCGAAACCAACCCTGAAGCGCCACTGCCGCGCAATGACGGCGCAAAAAGCGAGCGCATTGATCTCGGTTTGGCCCTGCTGTCGGCGGCGGCCCCGCCGCGCGCCATGTTGTCGCCCGCGGACATCGCGGCCTGGTGCGGTTGCACGCCGGCCATGATCAGCAGCATCGAGGCGCGCGCCCTGCGGCGATTGAGGGAAAAAGTGCGCGCGAAATTCCGTCTTTCGCGATCCGACATGGCAGACCGCCGCCGGTTCCTGGCCTTGCACTTTCAATCGTGAAAATCACCATTACACCGGCCGGCGGTTCCGCCGCCTTCGTGCTGGCGGACGACGCCGTGAGCGTGGTCCTGGGCGCGAATTTCAACGCCGGTACGGGAGGCCAGGTGCGGGAGGGATTTGTCAACAAACAGAAGCGCGCCGGACAGAAGTCCCCGCTGTTCAGGGCCGCTTACCTCCTGAACGTGCCCCGGTTCAATTTGGAGAACCGCCTGGCCTTCACTGTGCAGCGGAGCTTCCAGACCGTGGAAGCCTGCGTCGCGTTCATTGCTTTTCACCCGGACAACGTGCCCGTCCAGGGCGAAGTCGCCGTCACCAACCAAAGCACCACCGGCTTAATCACCCGTTATCTGCCCAACGCGGTGGTGGAGTCGGTGGAATGCACCCAGCACGCCGGCCTGAGTTGCAATTTTCGATACAGCATCCGTGGCAACGGCGCGTGGCAAATCTCACCTTAATCTATGGCCCTGACTCCACTACCCATCCGCCTGTTTTGCGATCTGGCCTCCCCAGCCAGCCTCAATGATCTTAACCGCAACAGCCAGCCGCCCTCTTTTTATCGCGGCGATGACATTGAAATTGATATTGGCCTGGGGGAAAACGGGAATCTCCTGACCAGTCTGGCTAATGTGGCCTCCGTCACGTGCCAGCTTTTCGCCGCCGAGAATGACACCAACAACCCGATGATGAGCTGCACGGTCCTGGCTGCGAGCATGAACCTCGGCCTGACGCAGGCCCAGTGGAGCAATAATACAACGCCCTATTATCACGCCGCCTTCATTTTCCCCAACAGCCAGACCGCCATCAGCTTGGGCGGCGCGGCTAGTGTCAACTACTGGCTCCGCGTCACCGCGCAGACCACGGATTCACCGGCCAAGAACATTACGCTCCTGGATGGCCCCATTACCGTGCTCGACGGCCCCATCAGCACTGCCAGCGCGCCCCAATCAACCGGGGCCTTCAGGCTTTACGTTGTGGCCGGCGAACTCGCGCCGCAACTGCTCGACACCACCACCGGTCTTTATCACACGTTGGCCATCTACAATGATGGCGGCGTGCTCACCCTACAACTATCCGACCAAGGCTACTGACGTATGAAGTTCAAAGTTCAAAGTTCAAAGTTCAAGGTTTTCAACCCCGAAAGCTTTCGGGGCAAGAGTTCAAAGTTCAAAGTTTTGGCAATCTTGGCCATCTTGTCCATTCTGTCCAACCTTTTTGCGGCGGGTGTGAGCACTAACAAGACCTTTATGGTGGGAACCAATAATGCGCTGCCCCCGGACGAGACTAATTTTTTCCAGGTTAACTCCAATCTGCTTGGCCAATTCGCCGCTCCTAGCATAGGTTGGATCACGGAGCAATTGAGCACGCCGGGAATCTATGTGGATTCCGTTTTTGGCAACGATTCCAATTCGGGCGGCCAGGGCCAGCCTTTGCAGCATCTATATGCCGTCACCGCCATCCTTGGACACAACTCCACAGTCGCAACCAACATTTACCTGAAGCGCGGTTCCAAGTTTTATGAGTCCTTTGTTGTGCCCACAAACGCTTTTCTCGGCGATTATGGCGGCGGCGGCGTCAAGCCGATCATCTCCGGGGTGACCAATCTTGCCAATGGCCTCTTTTCCCTGACGGCCGGCAAGACCAACACCTACCAAATGCCTCTCTTCGTGCCGATCGAGACCAATGTCTATCCCTCGGCCACTTTGGTTCAAAGCAATGTTTTAATGGTGTGGCAGTCGAATCAGCGCATGGGTGCGCGCTGGGACCAGAACGCCAGCTACAATAACAATACCAACACCGCGATCAACTCGGTGGACGGCAATCCCAGTTCCTTTTTTTACGACGTGACCAACCATGTTCTTTACATCAACCCGTCCACCAATGGCAACCCGGCCACCAACGGATTGATTTACGAGGCCAGCATTCGAACGCTGGCGCTGGTGGGAAGTTCTAATTGCACCGTCAGCAACATCATCGCCGAGAAAGCCTACGCGCACGACACCTTTGGCAACCAGGGTTATTCAATTCTCGGTCAATTCTCCGGCACGTTTATCAATTGCGTCGGGCGCGGCGGCTGGAACCACATTATGGGCTCGGCCCCCAGCCTGGCTTACGTCGGAACTAACACCTGGATTAACTGCTACGGTTACGACGTAGAAAGCAACATCACCTATAACGTGGCTGGGACCGTTTTCGTGGCAGACTCCGGGAGCGCCACCAATTGGGCCACCATGCCGGCCTGCGGCATTTTCAGCAACTGCCTGGCGGTGGCCACGCCGGGCGGCCTGGCCAGCGCTGTTTCGACCGAATTTACCAGCGGTTTTTACATGCACGAAATCACCAACCTGAACGTGATGATTTACAATTGTGTCGCTTCCAATTGCTACTATGGTTTCGTTTCCCAGAGCAATATCACGGTCCTGACCAATTGCGTGGCTGCGAGCTGCTACGACGGTGTTGAGGCCATAGACCCGACCGGCGACGTAGTGGATCATTTTTACGCCTACAACTGCACTAACGGCGCCGTCGGCCAATTCAGCACCACCAATCTGACTGTCAACAATTCCCAATTTTGGCAGATGAACAACGCGGGCATCTGGGGGCGCGTGACGACCAATCTTTACGCCACGAACAACATCTTTGCCGGCACCAATCATCTTTCTTACGGCATTCTGGCCAATCCCGGCACTGATCCAATCTGGTCGTGGAGCAATTCGTTTTTCGGGATTTACGGGGCCTACGTCGGCGGCATGTTCACCAATTTGTCCGGCGCCAACACGTCCGATTACAACAATTATTACAATGATACCAGGATCGCGGGGAACCAGATTCCTTCGCCGGGATACGCCCTCACTTTCTCCGCGTGGCAGAGCTTATGGCCGCTGGCGGATGTTCACGGCACGACCAGCAATCCGGCCTATCCCAACAGCGACTTCGCTTACGGGCTCGTCACGCCGTCAGGACCGGACATCAATTTCGAGGAAGGCAGCATTTTCACCAACCTGCAGGCGGCCAATATCTCAGGCACGCTCCCGGCGGCCTCCTTGCCCGAATGGGTCATCGCGCGTTTAAGTCCGCCCGGAATCTACGTGGATTCGGTCTTGGGCAGCGATACCAACTCGGGGGTTTCGCAGAACAGCCCATTGCAGCATCTCTACGCCGTGACCGCCGCTCTTGGAACCTCGATTTCACCCACCAACATTTATCTCAATCGCGGTTCCAAGTTCTACGAGTCCTTTGTCGTGCCTCCGAACGCCTTGCTTTGCGACTACGGCGTCGGCGTCAAACCAATCATCAGCGGCGTGACGAACCTGGCCAACAAGCTCTTTTCCCTCACGGCGGCCACGACCAACACCTATCAGATGCCGCTGATCGTGCCGATGGAGACCAACAGCTTTTCGGGAACCACGATCGTTCAGAGCAACGTGCTCATGGTCTGGCAGTCCAACCAACGCATGGGCGCGCGCTGGGATCAGAACGCCAGCTACAATAGCAACACCAACACCGCCATTGCCTCTGTGGACGGCAATCCGAATTCCTTTTTTTACGACCTGACCAACCACGTCCTTTACATCAATCCCTCCACCAATGGCAGCCCCGTCACCAACGGGTTGCTTTATGAGGCCAGCATCCGCACGCTCGCCCTGGTGGGAACCTCCAATTGCGTTGTGAGCAACATCATTGCTGAGAAATCATACGCCTGCAACAATGACGGCAATCAGGGCTACGCCATGCTGGGGCAGTTTTCCGGCACGTTTATTGATTGCGTGGGGCGGCATGGATGGAACGCCATTATGGGCGCCGCTCCGCCACTGGCTTACGCCGGCACGAATGCGTGGATCAACTGCTATGCTTATGACGTGGAGAGCAACATCAGCTATTTCAGCGCCGGGGTTTGCTTCATCGCCGAGGCCGCCAGCGCCACCAATTTGGCCACCATGCCGGCCTGCGGCATTTTCAGCAATTGCCTGGCGGTGGCCACGCCGGGAGGATTGGCCAGTTCGGTTTCCACGGAATTTACCAGCGGATTTTATGCCCCCGAGCAGACTAATCTGAACGTCCAGATTTATAACTGCGTCGCTTCCAATTGCTACTACGGTTTCATCTCGCAGACCAACATCACCGTCCTGACCAATTGCACGGCTGTCAACTGCTACGACGGCACCGAGGCCATAGACCCAACCGGGGATAAGGTGGATCATTTTTACGCCTACAATTGCACCAACGGCGTGGTGGGCCAATTCAGCACGACCAATCTGACCGTCAACAATTCCCAGTTTTGGCAGATGAACAACGCTGGGATTTGGGGCCGGGTGGCGACCAACCTTTACGCGACCAACAATATTTTTGCCGCCACCAACGGCCTCTCCTATGGCATCCTGGCCAATCCGGGCACCACGCCCGTCTGGTCATGGAGCAACTCGTTCGCGGGCCTGGATTCGGCTTACATCGGCGGCATGTTCACCAATTTATCCGGCGCCAACACGGCGGATTACAACAATTATTACGGTTTGACCAAGCTCGCCCAAAGCATGATTCCTTCTCCGGGGTACGCCACCGCCTTTGCCAACTGGCAGACTATGTGGCCTTTGGCGGACGTTCACGGCACGACCGCCAATCCGGCCTATCCAACCAGCGATTTCGCTTACGCCGTCATCTCGCCATCCGGGCCGGATAGCAATTCAGTCGTCGTGCAAGCCTCCAACCTTGTGGGCACGATTCCAAGCAGTTCGCTTCCTGCGGCCGTCTTGACCAACTTCAATGCCGGCGTGGCCAACCTGGCCAGCAACCTCAATGTGCAACAAACGAATTTTTCCAGTTACGGCTATGTCACCAACAATGAGACGGTCAACGGCATCCTCAAGCTTGGCGCGGATTGCCAGATGTCCGATCACAGTGGAACGATGGCTTTCTATGATCCAACCTCGACGACTTTTTTCTTCGGCGCAAGCAGCCTCGGAGCGGGGGACGGCAACGTCTATGCGGCCACGTTCAACGGCACGCCCATCGGCTCTGGGGCCGATTTGACGGCCAATACCATGCCACTTAACGTGCTGGTTGATGTCGGGCCAAACACCGTGTTGGGCAACCCCACGGGAACCGGCGCCGCCGTCACGGCGACCGGCAATCTCAACGTGACCAATCTCACTACTACGGCCAACGGCGGCATAACCACCAGCAACGTCACAGCCATTGGAACCATCTCCGCCCCGACCAACCTGGTGAACGGATTCAGCCAGGCCACGAACGCAACCTCGCCCGGAACCCAAGCCAATGTCTGGGCCAATGGGCCAATATTCAACCTTAACGGCACGAATTTCACCGCCGTCCAACAGGTCGGAAACCTTTATGTAACAGGTCTGACCAACGGAATCACTCAATGGAAGGGCAGCAATTATTTTCAATATGAGACCAATTTTACAATACTTGGCGGCGTGACGTCATACCTTTTTGGCATCACAAATTTTCCAACATGGGCCTTAGGCTTGACCGTCAAGGCGGAAGTCTTGACCGGGATTTGCGCCACGAACCAGGGCACTTATCTGCTCTACAGTCCGACGACGTGGATCGGCAGCTTGAGCTCGGGTTCTTTGACTTACATCACTTCGGCCGGCAATTCTGCCACAGCCTTGGCCTCCATCGGCCGCACATCCTCTGGATCAGTGTTTGCCATCACGACAACCGGACCCAGCGGCACGACCACCAATATGACATTCCACGCGATTTTTAACGTGTATTACCAGTGAACTTCGTCACTTTGACCTACAACGGCGTTGAAAAACCCCTGGCTGATTGGGGCATCAGCCAAGCCACGCGCGAAGTCGCCAATCAAGCCCATGACCATTTTGCCTGCGATATGATGCTGGCGGCCGACGCCGCCGATCCTTTACCTTACGGCTCCAAGATTATCTTGCGCATCGGGCGCGTTCCAACGGCTGGCACGGGCTTTACGCCGGGCGACTTGCCCATCAGCGGCATTACATCGTGGCAGGGCGGAAAAACCTTTTTCATCGGCTACCGCGTGGAAACGTTCCGTACGGGCAGCCCGGCCATTGAAAAGCTCGATTACAAATTCGCCGGGCCGTGGGAATTTTTCTTCGAGCGCCTGGTCTTTCAAAAACTGTGGTGGACGTGGAACGGCACGGAAAATGTCGCCGATTGGCGGAGCCAGGTCATCCTTGGAATGAGCGTCAACGCCGAGATCGGCGCCAACGACACCATTCCCGGCACCGACGCCACCAATCTTATGTCCATCCGCCAGCAAGTGGCCGAGATCATCGCCTACGTCGTGAACCAAACCATCACCGATTACGGCGCTGCGCAATTGCAGAGCGACAATCTCACGGCGGAAATTGACGGCGTGAATTACGATCTTTACGCCACGCCGGGCACGAACCTCATCATCCCCGATTACATCGCCGCCAGCTACCAGATCAGCGGCAAAACCAGCCAGAGCGTCAACATCAACACCGTCCTTCGCGCGCCGCTGGACAGCGTCAACGACATCACCTGCGCCGAAGCCATGCGCAAAATGCTGCGCTGGATCGGCCCGATGGGCAGCCCGGTGGTGTGGTTCGATTACACCACGCTCCTGAGCGGCCATCCCTGCCCGACGCTCCACATCAGCACGCGCGATCAACTGCCGAGTATCAATCTGCCTATAACGCCATGAAGAACCCAGTGGATAGTGGCCAGCACATGAGAGTGGCTAGTGGCCAGAATATTAGAGTGGCCAGCACTAACCACTGTCCACTAACCACTAGCCACTAGCCCTATGAACGCCGGCTTCAAAATCAAGCGCCGCGACGACCTGATTCCGTCCGCCATCGGCCTCAAATTCCGCATCAGCGGCACTTGGAACGGAGAGCAATACACCCAGGTCATCAATGACATCGCCGGGACGATTGGCGGCGCGCAATACGAAGGCATCGGTCTGACCGGCGCTTTGCTCACCGTCCAGAGCATCTTCACCGGCTCGCCCGCCTACGTCGGCGGCTCGGCCAACAGCGCCGCCATGCAGGCCCTGCAAAACGCCGCGCGCGACTTCGCCGGCGTCACCACGACGATTGACATGGAAGGGGAAAACAGCAAAACCACTTCCTGCACCATCGTCACGCTCCCCGTTGATTTAACCAGCCCGATTAACGGCGGTGGCGCGCTGGCGTTCTGGCAATGCCTCTTCCCTGAAATCGGCCAGATGACCAGCCCGGACTTCTACAACTCCGGCGGATCGGGCGGCGCGGCCGCGGCCGCCATCTCCGGCGGAACAGTCAGCAGCATCTCCGTCACCAATGGAGGCGCTGGCTACGGCACGGCGCCCGTGGTGCAATTGCAAGGCGGCGGCGGCACGGGCGCGACGGCCACGGCCACGGTCAGCGGCGGCGCGATCACGGGCTTCACCATCACCAACGCCGGCAGCGGCTACACCGGCGCGCCCAACGTCGTCATTGGCAGCGTTTCCGTGACCGATGACAATGGCAATCCCATTGACACCAGCGGCACTTACATCTACTTGCTCACGCGCGGCCAGGTCGCGCCCTGGATGCTCGGTGGCAACGGTCCGGGCGGCGCGCCGGCGCAAAGCATCCGCGCCCATGTCACTGCCACGTTCATCGGCACGGAAACCAATAGCGGCATTGCCACCGGCACGCTTCAGCACTACACCAAAAACGCCACCGTCACGCTCCTGAGCATTGCCGGCGGCACATACGTCAATCAACAAGTCACGCCCGGCGAAGCTGTCCCTTACGGATTGGCCGGCTATATCTACAACATCGAAAAAATCCCGCAATATGAAGGCACATTCACCATCCAGGAAACCGAAATCACCGACCAATGCCCCCTCGGCAATAATCTCAATCTCAGTGGAAGCCTTGCGGAATGGGCAACTATGCAGGCATCTGTTCAGCAAATCAGTTACGATCTCACCGCAGGACGCACAACGCTTACTTTTGGGCCAGCCGCTCACCTCGGAGCTAAGGACTTCGTTGAACGGCTTCGCATTAACCGGGGTCCTCGCTGGTATTACCTTAACGGAAACAACGTCCAAAACGCCCCCAACCAAAACGGCGGCGCGCAACTCGGCCAGGATGTAAGCCAGCTCAATCCCTCCCATGCCGGGCCGCTGCACTCCGTCCACATTGAGCCAATCAGCCTGCCCGATCTCGGCAACAGCTACCCTTACGGCGTGCCTGGCATGACGCATGATTTGCGCCCGGCCATCAGCGGGACCCCGCAGCAACCGAATTACGGCAATAACGTCGCATTGTCCGCGCCTGTGCTGCCAACGTGGTTCCTAGCCGGCGGCAGCGGTGGAACATTGGGCGCGTGGTGTCGCATCAGCCTCTCCGATTTGACGACCACTAACAAACAGGTGTTTTTCCAAGCCATCTCCGTCTGCGTCAGCGTGGATGGCACACCCACTAACAAAACAGCGATGGTGTTGATGACCGTGCCGGAGTGACGCATGAATCTAGTGAATAGTAGCCAGTATATTAGAGTGGCTAGTGTGGTGGAGATTGGAGTGGCCAGCACTAACCACTGGCCACTAACCACTATCCACTAGCCTTATGCCTGTCCTTCCCTTACTGGGCTTGTGCGGATGCGATTGCGGCCCGGCCGCCTGCCAGGGCAAATCCCTCATCGCCTTCATCCCCAGCCAGGCCACGCCCGACGATACCGGCTCGTTTTGCCCCGGCACGTTTGATTGCAGCGGCCCGGACGGTTGCGTAACCACCTGCGCGGCCGTCGCCAACATGGTCGCCTGGCTCGTCGCTCAATTCACCAACTTCCAGAACAACACCCTTTATCCTTGGGACACCGTCACCACCGCCTACTTCACCGATCCTTCGGCCACGACTCCTTCCTCCATCGTTGGCCCGACCACGGACTTTCCGGGATTGGCGGGCGGCTCCGGCTACACGAATAACGGAGTTCTCGTCGCCAGTGATGGGCCGCCCGCCGCGCCCGCCGGCAGCATCTGCGCCACCGCGTATTTGACGGCCATGAACATGAGCGGCAACCTCTTCATCAATCCCTATGACGTGCCCAGCGTCACCGAGCCATGTTTGATGACCGCTCCCGGCCCTTACTACATCCCTATGCCGCCCTTCGATCTTTGCGCGACTGAGACCGAAGGCATTTCACCCCTGACCAATTACGCGATCGAATACGTCCTTCAGCAAACCGGCAATAGTGACGATTGCCTGCCCGGCTATAGCGGCGGCGCCTACACCACCTGCCAAACCCCGGACCCGTTCTTTGGCAGTGACCCGCCTTAACAACTTTGAACCTTGAACTTTGAACTTCCTCAATGAAACGCGCTTTAATCACCCACTTGCACGCCGTCGCCAAAGAACGCCGAGACGGCTACCTTGAAGCCTGCCTGAAAGCAGGGAAGATTAGCCGCGACGGCCAATGGATGATCTTCGACGACGATGCCTACACCAAAATCCGACGGCAATTTAACCCAGTGAATAGTGGCCAGCAGATTGGAGTAACCAGCGCTAACCACTTGCCACTAACCACTAACCACTCCCCCGGCCTGGGCGACATCATCCACAAAATCGCCGGCCCCATCGGTCGGGCCATCCATTGGCCCTGTCTGAAAGGCGACGGCACCACCAACCTCAAGCCCAACAGCCGCTGCGACCGCGCGCGACAACGGCTGAACAAAGTGAAAATCCAGTCCAGCGCATAGGCATTGCAAACGCCGCGCACAGGCATTGCAAAATGGCCGCAATGGTCATCGTGATCAAGGATTCAAGCGCCAATTCGTCCGGCATTTTCCCGAACCTCTGTCACACCTTCCGAAACCTCGCGGCGCATTACACTGGCCGGCGCCCGCGACATTCCCCCGGCTTGACGTTTACAGTATCGCCCTGCCAATCACACGTTATCCCAAGTTGTTCAATGCAGTGGGATCCCTTCCCTGGGAGCGGGACAAATCTGACAGTATTTTGCGTTGTTATTCGCTCTATTCGTGACCCCATTCCCTAATTCGAAAGAGGGCGTGTATTTCTCTTAACCCCGCTTCGAAATCCGTGGCCCACCGCATGCCGCGCTGGCGCAGCAGGTTGGCGGTCTTTTCGTTTGGCGCGTACTCAGATCGCGTCCGCCTGTGGCCGCGCCACGAAAAATTGGCGGGACATCCAGTGGCAACTCCTGCCAGTTGCAAAGTTCGTCGCTGATGTTGTGCGTCAATTCCAGCGATTAAATGCGCGGCTTCCAAGTGGAGCGCCCATGCGAACCACATCAGGTCCCCATCAATCATGTGGCGTCCGGCTGTAGGCTTGCGCCAGTCCTTATCCGCGATTTTTGAATCACGCTCGGCGGCTGGCGGCAGCGAGTTGGTTCCACAACGGAACATCGCTTCGAGGTAATCGGCTTGGACGTTTGGATCGGCCGGATCGCCAAAGTGCTTTGCGAACAGACCTGCGACCAACGCATCCACTTCCATCACCGCCGCCGCCACGCTTGGTCCCTTCACTTCCTCGACAAACGAATGCTTGCTGTCGCCGGAGAGCGCCCAGCGCGTCCATGCGACAAATGCCGGCGGCCTCTCCTCACGAGGAAGAAAGCGGGTGAGCAGGCCGTCTTCGCCATGACCATCCCCGAAGTAGTAACGGCCTCTCGTTTCCGGGTGGTAGATATCCCAATACTCCGTCCAGGCATCCAGTTCGTGGAACCAGGCCACCCAGCGATTATCTGCCGCAGGAACGTCGATTGAATTTCCCGGCATCCCGGTCACCATCACGTTTCTTCTTACGACAACACCACGACTACAGTATCTTTGCCGCTGCCCTGAACCTGTTTGGCAAGCTGTGTTTGCACAAAAGACTGGACGCTCTTGATGGCTGCATCCGCCAACCCAGGGGTCCTCAACTTCGTGGCCGAGCTAATAATGCTGACGGCTGCACAGAATTCTGCGTACTCCCCAGTGCCCCATCCGCCCACGTGATGCAATCCGGTGTCATCAAGCACCCAATATCCAGCGTCGCTGCCAATGTTTCCGATAACAATATACATAATTTGTCCTTTCTTGGACCGTTCAGCACAGGGTTCAACTGCCTGTCTGGTTCACGGTGCGAGGAGTCTGGCAAAAACCTTTGTGGTTGTCAAGTGCCAAGTGCGTTTTGGGGCTTTTTGGGTCGTGTGTGAGCGGATTGCATCTGCCGAGGAAAGCGGGGATTTTACTGCGTTTCCGAGGCTGAGTTTTCTTTGATTGGAAAATATCCCATACAGCACGCTATCACCGTTGCTGCGGCGTCCGCCACCGTCCAAACAATCTTGAGCCAAGGATAATGGGCGATTATGATAGTATACGTGAAAAGCGCAACTGTTGCGCCGGATAAAAGAGTCCCAAGAATCACACAGACGTTTGCTTTGAATTTTGGCGCGATTGAACCTCCAAACCAGACAAAAAAGTATGCCGATGTGCCCGATTGAAGCACGCCAAGCCAGTCGCGCGACCATGTAGATTCAAAGAAAATTCCTTGGATGAAATTAAGCAAGCTCATAATAAGCGTGCCGACGAAAATGAAGGGGTCCTAGGAAATTGGTATTCATTCATTCTGTCTTTCGGTGCGTGTCCGGGAGCTGTGGTTTCGCTCTGGCTTTTTCGAATTTGCAATGGTCGCCATGATGCGATGGCAAGGAGGCATTCTGAAAAACTCTGAGGCTTGTGATTCATTTCGCCTTTTCCTTCTTTGAAGCTTCCGTCGGTCGGACGACCTGTAAAATCACCACCGAACTGCTGCAGCCCCAGGCGTCACGGGCGCCCAAGGGCGTCGGCTCCTGCCAGCGGCACCAGGAGAGGTTGTCGGAGGTTCGGCGGACATTCCACGCGGCGTCGGCATTCTTCCGCAACCATGGCTCGAAGGTCTGTTGCGCGCCGCGCTCGTTCATAAAGCGCGCAATCCAGCGCGCGCAAATACCGTTGAAGCCGGCGGCATCGCCGGACTCGCCGTAGGCCGGCAAGAGTCCGTCGCGGCCGAGGCGGTTCATGGTGTAGGTTGCGGCCAGCATGGCTTCATTGGTAAAACCGAGCAGATTGGCCGCGCCGACAAAGGTGCCTTGGTTATAAGAAAACGACATGCGATTCGTCCGCCCGCCGAGGCGGATGTTGTCACAGACCCGGCCAGTCTCCGGATCGAAGAGCATGGCTCGCTCCCAAAGAAAAATATTCGTGGCTTTGGTCAAATAAGCCGGTTCTTGACAAGCACGACCCAGGAGCGCCGCCGCGATGGCCGCCGGACCGTTCACGCAGGCGTTCTTCGACTTGTTGTCCGTTTTCCACCACAGGCCCCCGCCCAAGTCAGATGACCACGCGCGCGCAAAGCAGGCGTCGAAGTTGAACCGCGCCGCATTGCGAAACTCGGGATTGCCGCTCAACAAATACCCGCGGGCGCAGGCGATGACCATCCACATGATGTCGTCGTTGTACTCGTTTTTCGACCAGTCCTCGCTGTAATCGGCGATGAATCCGTGGAACAAGTTGGTGAACATGGTGAGTTGACGAGAGTCGGATGTCCGCTCATAGGCGTCCAGTTCCATCTCCATCATCTCGGCCCGCTTCCAAAAATCGGCCTTCCCGCCATCCGTGGTTTTCTTGAACGAGGCGCTTCCGTTGGTGACTTGGTAAAAGGCCTGGGTATGCGCCTGCAACAAAATATCCGCATCCACCAAAGTGAAAGCACGGGCTGCGGCCGCTCCGCAAAGCGCCGCCAGGCAAACGGCAACGATGCTGGCGATGCCGATGCACCCACTGATCTGCATTAAGAATATCCGCGGCATTCGCGCCATGCCGGGAGCCTGCGCCAGCCCGCCAGCCGTGTCAACGGCTCATGGGGGCTGAGGCTGGCTCGTTGCAGCAGCCAGCGCGTCAACCGCCCGTGCTCCTTGGTCCAGCCGGTGTCGTATTCAGGGGGAAAAAAATCTTGGGGCAGCTTGGTTTGAGCGCGCTCCAAAATGCCGGTTGGGTTGCCTATTGGCTTTCATTGACATAGCTTTCCACCACAACCACAGGATGCCCCCAGCGCTCCTGCCAATCGGTGTTGAGCCGTTTGAGACATAAAGCCAGCACGCGTGAAGCCAAATTGGGATAACGCTGCCGCTCGGGCAAAACCAAGAACCGGCTGTTGTTGACCACAAAAAATGACGGCGGCTTTGGCCGTGGCGGCTCAAAATGAACCTGGAAATAACTGAAATTATCATGGAAATCAACGACTTACGGAAGAAAGGAAGAAGGTAGAAGGAAGAAGGAAGAAACATGAAGAGTGGAGTGATTTTCGTGGTTTCTTCCTTTTTACTTCTTCCTTCTTCCGTTACACTCAAATCCAGTCCAATCCAGTCCGATTTTTTGGAGGTCGGATGGGCTTTTTGTGCCCATTTGCGATCCAACGACGTTGACAGGCAAAATGTGCCGCTTTTGGAGCCACGGCATGATTTTTATTTTTTTCGAAGGCTTGATTAGCCGTTACCAGACTTGATCTGCCTCTTGCCTTGCCCGCTGGCCACTGGCCACTCGCCCCTATGTCAAAGAACAGGCGCCTGAGCGCCACACAGTTACACTATAACACGTTTAGACGGGAATCCAAATATAAAAATTTACATTTCTTCAAAGCCACCCCGCTTTTTTCCGCAAAACCTCAACCTCCCTCATGGGCTTTTCTCGCGCAGGGCGCGGAGAGCGCAGCGCGGCCAGCCGCAACCAAAGAGATGATGGGGATGGAAAAAGACAAAGCGGAAAAGTGTCAGGGGAATCATGGGCAGCGGAATAATTCTGCAAAATACTTTTCCCCATTCCTCCCCCGAATGCTTTCGGGGTTCCCCTGCCAAATTCTCTTGACAATGATTGATTTTGACAAATTGCACTGCAAGGGTACAGCGTGGCAAGCCGCGCCCAAAACCCGCCCGGAAGGAAACTGTTGCGCGCAGAGGCGCTGAGGTCGCAGAGATGAAATAAACTCTGATCGTATCTTTCTTTCTCCCTGTTGTTTCTCTGCGGACTCTGCGCCTCTGCGCGGAACCGTTCCTGAGTGGATTTTTCATCGAGCGAAGCCGTCTTGCAATAAACTTGACCGCGGCGCGGAGGGTCTCGTAACGTGAGGAGGATTGATAGGCATTGTTCATGTTTGCGCAACTTAAAAGCCTGTTTTCCAACGATATCGGGATTGACTTGGGCACGGCCAACTCTCTGGTGTACGTCAGAGACCAGGGCATCGTGCTCCGCGAACCTTCTGTTGTGGCCATCGAAGCCGGCACGACCAACGTGCTGGCGGTGGGCGAGGAAGCCAAGCGCATGCTGGGTCGCACTCCGGGCAATATCGTCGCCATCCGGCCCATGAAAGACGGCGTCATCGCCGACTTTGAAATCACCGAGGCGATGCTGCGGCACTTTATTCAAAAAGTGCATCACCGCAAATTGATTGCCCCCCGGGTCGTGGTCGCGGTTCCCTCCGGCATCACCGAAGTGGAAAAGCGGGCCGTCAAAGATTCCGCAACTCACGCCGGCGCGCGCGAAGTGTATCTGATCGAACAGCCCATGGCCTCGGCCATCGGGGTCGGTCTTCCCGTCCATGAACCGGCGGGGAACATGATTGTGGATATCGGCGGAGGCACTTGCGAGATTGCAATCATTTCCCTGGCTGGAATCGTTTTCAGCCGCAGCTTGCGGGTGGGCGGAGATGAGTTTGACGAGACAATCGTGGCGCACATGAAACGAGCCTATAATCTTATGATTGGCGAACGCACAGCGGAGGAAATTAAGATCCGAGTAGGATCGGCCTTTGCGCTGGAGCAGGAATTAACGATGGAAGTCAAAGGACGTGATTTGGGCGCCGGTTTGCCCAAAACGTTGTCCATTCGTTCGGAAGAAATTCGTGAAGCCTTGAAAGAACCCCTCTCAAGCATTTTGGAAAGCATTCGCATTACCTTGGAACGTTGTCCGCCTGAATTGTCGGCCGATCTGGTCGAACGCGGCATTGTCATGGCGGGCGGCGGCGCTTTGTTGCGCGGCATTGACCGCCTGGTGGCCAAGGAAACGGGTTTGCCGGTGCATATTGCCGACGATCCGTTGAGCGCGGTGGCCGAAGGCACGGGGCGCGTATTGCAAGAGCTGGCTTTTCTCAAACGAGTGGCTTCCTCAAGGAGTTGATTCCCGTTCGCCCGAAATTTTAGCGGTCGCGCCCACGGGCGCGGCGGGGCGAGATGCTGAAGAAGTCGAATTACATATTTTTGGTTTGCGTGGTCGTGCTGGTGTTGGCGCTGTTGCAACTGCCCGGCGGGACCATGAGCAAGCTCAAGCTGGCCATCAGCGGCCTTTTTCTGCCGCTTTTTGGCCTCTCCAACTCAACCCATGAATGGCTCGGCCAGGCCGGCGGGGGGCTGCTCCCCAGAGGCGAGTTGCTCCGGCAAAATGCGCAATTGCGCCATGACAACCAGGAACTCCAAATCCGCCTGGCGCAAGACGCGGCGCTTTGGGCCGAAAACGCCCGCCTGCGCACCGAAGTCGGTTGGACGCGGCAAACACGATGGAGAGTCAAGCTGGCGCGCGTCATTGGCCGCGACCCGGCCAATTGGTGGCGCAGCGTGGAAATAGACCTCGGCTCGCGCGACGGGCTGCGCGCCAACCTGGCCGTGCTGACTCCCGATGGGTTGGTGGGCAAAGTGCAAAGCGCGGGCGAGACACGTTCGCAGGTCGTCCTTTTGGGCGACCCAAACCTGCGCGTGTCCGCCGTGGTCAACAACAACGAGACGGGCATCATCACCGCCAACTCCTCCGCGACGCTGGACGATGGCCTGATTGATCTCGATCAGCTTTCCGGCGCCAGCGGCGCCAAGCCGGGGCAGAACGTGGTCACGTGGGGCGAGGGCGGCGTTTTTCCGCCTGGCATCATGATCGGCAAGATCGTTGATCTCCGGCCCAAGGAATACGGATTGTCCACCGAAGCGCGGGTGAAACTGGCAGCCAACTTGAGCGCGTTGGAGGAAGTTTGGGTGATGTTGCCATGAGCTGGCGTCCCACCGTATTCGTTATGACGGCGGCCTTCGTGGCGGTCTTCCTGGAAGTGTCGCCGGGCCTGTTCCGCAGTCTGCTCGGAGCGCAAATAGATCTGCTGCCGGCGTTGATGGTGTACACGGCGCTGACGCACGGTTTGGCGACGATGGTGCTGCTGGCCGTCTGCGGAGGGCTGTGGTTCGACTCGCTTTCGCTCAATCCGCTGGGCGCCAGCGTGCTGCCGCTGCTCGTGATCGGCCTGCTCATTTACCGGAGCCGCGACCTGCTCATGCGCGAACACGTTTATGCGCAGGTTGTGCTGGGCTTGATGGCCGGGGCGGCGCAACCGCTAGGGACGCTCTTCATTCTGCTCAACAAAGGAGCGACGCCGTTGCTGGGCTGGTTCTCGCTCTGGCAATGGCTGGTGATGACCGCAGGGGCCGGGGCGGCGACGCCAATCTGCTTTAAATTGTTCGACCGCCTGCGTCGGGCGTTGGAGTATCAGCCCGTGACCCAAACCAGCTTCCGGCCGGACCGGGAGATCAAGAGAGGGCGGGCGTAGCATGTTTGTATTTGACATATTCAAGGAAGACGGCCGGCGGTTGCAGGTCGTGTCGGGCGTGGTGGCCTTGGGGATGCTGGCGCTGCTGGCCGGGCTTTGGTTTGTGCAGATTGTCCGCGCCAAACAATTTGCGCGCACCTCAAAAGACAATGCGTTCCGGCACGTCCGCACGCCGGCCATTCGCGGCAGAATTCTGGACCGCAACGGCGAAGTGTTGGCGGAGGAGAAGCCGCGCTACAACGCGATCCTTTACCTGGAGGATTTGCAACCCGAGTTCACCAACCAATACGCCCGGACGCGTAAGGAATACGTCCGGATGCACCCCGAAGCGGTCAACGCCAAAGGAAGGATCAGCGTGGCTGGCAGCGTGCGGAAGCAGTTGCAGTTGGAAGCCGACTGTGCGGTCGTCAGCAACTTCACTTATCGCGTCAGCACGTCCCTGGGAGAACCACGCCTGCTCAACAACCAGGCTTTCCTGCGCCATTACCGGGAACATCCCTACGTGCCGTTCCCCATCGTGCCAGATCTGGCCCCCAAACAAGTGGCCATCATGGCCGAGCAATGGTTGGGCCAGCCCGTCATTGATTTGGAGACGCAGCCAGTGCGTTTTTATCCCTATACAAACGTGGCCGCCAATCTTTTGGGCTACGTGCAGCGCCGGGACGCTTCGGACGGCGGGGAATTCTCCTTCGACTTGCCAGATTACAAGGGAACCAGCGGCGTGGAATACGTCTATGACGACACGTTGCGCGGCCAGCCCGGGCAGAATGCGGTTTTGATCAATAACATGAATTACCGCCAGAGTGAGGAGATCGAATCCCCCAACAAGCCGGGCAACGATATCTTCTTGACCATAGACCTGGATTTGCAGCGGGCCGCCGAACGTGCTCTGGCCAAAGCCCCTTTTGCCTCATCCATCGTGCGCGGCGCGGTGGTGGTGCTGGACCCCCGCAATGGCGACATCCTGGCGCTGGCTTCGGCTCCGTCTTTCGATCCGAATCATTTCGTGCTGGGCAACTTCACCCCCGAAGAATCGGAGCGTTTGAACGATCCGAAGTACACTCCGCAATTCAACCGCGCCGTGACGGGGGCTTACCCGCCGGGTTCGACCTTCAAAATCATCACTGGCATTGCCTGCCTGGAAAGCGGCCTGGACACCAACGAAATCTTTGACAGTCCAGGCGAATACCGTGCCACGCCCACGTCGCGCCCCATCAAGGATACAGCAAAAGCCGGCAAGTACAATTTTGAGCGGGCGTTTTACCGCTCCAGCAATACTTACTTTATCGTAATGGGCAAAGACAGGCTGCGCAAAATCCTGGAAGTGGCCAAGCGCTTTCATCTCGGCGAAAAGACCGGCATTTCGATTCGTCGCGAAGTTGCGGGAAACATTCCCGGACCGGAAAGAGACGGCCCATCGCTGGGCATGAGCGCGCCCGATATTTGCATCGGCCAGGAAATCACGGCCACGCCGCTGCAATTGGCGGGCATGATTGAGGTTATCGCCAACGGCGGAACGCTTTACGTGCCGCGGGTGGTCAGCCACTCCCGCTCGCCTGACACGGGCGAAATCGAGGAATTGGTCGCGAAGGGCCGTGTTCGGGATGTCGTGCAGATGGATCCCCGCGATCTGGCCACCATCCGCCACGCCATGCTGGAGGACACAGAGCATCCGCCTGACAGCATGGGACCGGGCAGCGCCTACGCGGCATTCCATCACGCTGACGGCTCGCCGAAGCTGAAAAATTTCCGCGTGGGAGGCAAGACAGGCACTGCGGAGGTGAAATCGCCGGGCAGCACATTCGGGAGAGTGACGTGGTTCGATTCTTACGGCCCTTACGAAGACCCGCGCTACGTCGTGGTGGTCATGGTCGAGGACGGCTCGTTTGGCGGAAATACCTGCGCGCCGGTCGCGGAAGAAATATACGAGGCCATATTGAAACGGGAACAATCCAGTCAGGGGCGCCCTTCAACCCTGGCCCACAACTGAGATGTACGAACCTCAACTCAACGAACGCAAGAGCGATTACGACTGGCCGCTGGCCGCGGCGGTGCTGGGGTTGATGATCATCGGCACGGCGTTCATTTTCAGCGCGACGGAAAACCAGCCGCTTTTGCGAAATACCTATTGGCTTCAAATAGTGTGGTACGTTTTGGGCGCGGGCGCGGCCGCCGCCGCCTGCTATTTCGAGTACGGAAGCCTGGCGCGGTTGTCGGCGTTGTTCTATTGGAGTTCGATGGTGGTTTTGTTGGCGGTTTATGCCATCGGCGCCGCGCATCATGGGGCCAAACGGTGGCTTTTTGGTTTGCAGCCGTCGGAGTTTGCCAAGATAGCCTTCATCTTGTGGCTGGCCAATTACCTGAGCCGGCCGCGGGAGGAATTGCGGCGTCCCAAAGTGTTTCTGGCTGTTCTGGGTTACACCTTTCTGCCGTTTATTTTGGTCTATAAGGAGCCGGACGTGGGTTCGGCGCTGGTTTTCCTAGCCATCAGCCTGGCCATGATGTTCGTGGCCGGAGTGCCCAACCGCATGCTGGCCGGGTTGGTGGCTGGAGTGGGGCTGTTGGTGATCTTGGAGGTGGCGCTGATCCTGTATGCGCCGGCCAAGCTCAAGATTATGGAATCCTATCAGAGCGGCCGCTTGCTGGAATACTTCGGGCGGCGCAAAGGCTACAACGTCGAGCAGTCGCTCATTTCGATCGGTTCCGGGGGATTGACAGGAAAAGGCTGGAGGCAGGGCACGCAGCATTCGCTGGGTTTCCTGCCGACAGCGGGAGCGCACAATGATTTCATCTTCTCGGTCATCGCCGAGGAGGAAGGCTTTGTCGGCAGCGTCGTGGTCCTGACGCTCTACACGGTGCTCCTATTTAGCGGGATCAAAATCGCCAGCCAGGCGCGCGATCGCCTCGGCCAACTCATGGCGATAGGCGTGGTGACCCTTTTGTTCAGTCACGTCTTCATCAACATTGGCATGAATATTCGCTTAATGCCTGTGACGGGCATCCCCTTGCCTCTCCTGAGTTATGGAGGGTCCTCGGTGGTAGGCTCGTTGATCGCCATCGGCATTTTGCACAACGTCCACATTTATCGGAGGTATTATTAATTATGAGTGACAGAAACTTTTCCCGGCGCCGGCGCGGCGGCATGCGCTTTCGCCCCAGCGGCGGCTTCAACCAAAAGCCCGACCGCTCCGCCACGGAAGCCCGGGCCGAAGCCACGGGCGAAAAAAAGCCCGACGGCGTTTTTGAGCGCGCCCGGCATGACGAGGAGATTGCGCGGTCGGAAAACATCGCCGCCGGCCTGCCCCCCGAAGGCGAGCCGCGCCCGGCGGCGGCGGAGGGAGCGCCGGAGCCGGATCGCCGCGAAAGACGGGGCGCCTTTCGCAAGCCCAATCTGGAAACTCCGGCAGAGGTATCGGAGGACAAATACGAGCCGGTGCCGCTGAAGACCCAGCCGCCCACGTTCATGGAGAAGGTCAAGAAGGTGATCAAGAAATTGCTGCCCAAAAAGGAGGACAAGACCCATAAGGAGATCATCATCAACGCGGAATCCCTGGAAACCCGCATCGCTTTGCAGGAAGACGGGCGCTTGGAGGAATTCACCATTGAACGCACGACCGAGGAACGCTTGGTCGGCAGCATCTTCAAAGGCAAGGTCCGCAACCTCGAAGACGGCCTCAAGGCGGCCTTTGTGGATATTGGCTTTGAGAAGAACTCCTTCCTCCACTACTGGGACATTGTCCCTTCCAGTTTTGACAGCGGCGTGGAAGTGGTCGAACGCGGCGAAGCCAGAAGACGCGACCGCCCTCGCATCACCCAAAAAGACATCCCGCGACTTTATCCGCCCGGGAGCGAGATCGTCGTCCAAGTCACCAAAGGCCCGATTGGCACGAAGGGACCGCGCGTGACGACCAACCTGGTTCTGCCCGGACGATTCCTAGTGCTGCTGCCCAATTCCGACCAGAGCGGCATTTCGCGCAAGATTGAAAACCCCGAGGAACGCCAGCGCCTGAAAAAAATTCTGCGCGAGATGAACCTTCCCGAAGGCATGGGTGTCATCATGCGCACCGCCGGTGAGGGCCAGCAAAAGCGCTACTTTATCCTGGACCTGGCCATCCTCCTGGAACAATGGAAGGAAATCCAGCAAAACATCAAGAGCCAGCCGCCCGCCTCCTGTGTTTTCCAGGAGCCGGACCTGATCGAACGCACCGTGCGCGATTTCCTGACGGAGGACGTTTCGCGCGTGGTGGTGGATACCGCGCCGGCCTATGACCGCATGCGCGCCATGATTTCGCGCATCAATCCGCACGCGGCCAGGAAAATCCAGCTTTACAGCGAACACCAGCCGATCTTCGACCGCTTCAACGTCACGCGCCAGTTGGAGAACGCCTTCTCGCGCCAGGTCCACTTGCGCAGCGGCGGTTACATTGTCATTGACGAGACCGAGGCCTTGGTGGCCATTGACGTCAACACCGGCCGACACAAGAGCAGCCGGGATCATGATTCGACCATTGTGAAGGTCAACCTGGAGGCGGCGGACGAAATCTGCCGCCAGCTTCGCTTGCGCAACATGGGCGGACTCATTGTGCTTGACTTTATTGACATGAAATCGCGCCGCGACCAGCAGTCGGTCTATCAGCGCATCAAGGAGGGCCTGCGGCGCGACAAGGCCAAGACGCACGTCCTGCCGATTTCGCAATTGGGTTTGATGGAAATGACCCGCCAGCGCCATTCCGAGAGTGTGCGCGCGGCCGTTTATGACGATTGCCCGTATTGCAAGGGGCGCGGCAAGGTCAAGAGCGCCATCACCATGAGCGTCGAAATCCAGCGCAAGCTCAACGAAATCCTCAAAAAGCGTCCGCGCGACGACTCGGATTTCCAACTGCGCATCGCGGTGCATCCGACGGTCCTGGAACGGTTGCGCACAGAGGACGAGAAGTTGATCATCGAAATGGAGAAGCGGTATTTCGGCAAACTGTCCTTCCGCCCGGAACCGACCTTCCACGCCGAACAGTTCAAGATCGTCAACGTGGCCACCAACGAGGAACTGGCCAACGTCGGTTCCTAAGATCGAGCAGATCAGTTTTTGCTGATGACTTTGCCGGCGGCGTCGGAACGCAGGCCGATGAACCAGGCGGTGTTGTTCTTGTCGTTGCCGCCCAACACCAGCCAGGTGTGGGGCAGCAACGTGTCCGCCCTTTTATGCACTTCCTTGCCTTCGCCGATGCAATTGATTTCCACGCGGGAGCCGCCGAGGTTCTTGATGCGAAGCGTGCAGCGATCGCTCATCTTGAGGTCGCGGGTCTTGTTCTCGGGAATGTCCGCCACTTGATTGGTGATCTCGAAATAGTTCTTCCACTTGAACATCCGGTGCAGATTGGCGGACAATTCCGCATCCACCGGCTTGCAGTCGGGTCCGCCCTTTTCATCGTTGGTGCCCCACACCAGCCGGGCTTCCAGGTTCATGTCGGCGGCGCTGGCGGCGCTGGCGGCAAGAAGGCAAGCGGATAGCAAAAGAGAGGCGGCACTACGCATAAAAATGGCGTCTCACGAATAAGTGATCACATGTCGCTCACAGGAACTGGCCTATCCGGGCTTAGGACGGGATCCTGGACTGGAATGTTTGCCGCCGACGCCGGGGTGTTGTCTTGCAGCCAGACGACGGTCATTTGGGAGGTTTGGTCGTGAAAGGTGACCGCTTCCATGCCATCAATGGTGGAGGAAATTTCATCAAAAGTCGGAGGCCCGTTTTGCCGGACGGCCATCACCAGCACACAGGCCAGTGCGGCCACGCCTGCCGCCGGCGCCAGGTATCTGCGCCAGCGCGCATACCAAGGCGTGCCGGCGCCGCGGCGCAGGCCGGCTTCGCGCTGAATCTGGCGTTCGATCTTGCTCCAATAAAATTCACGGCTTTCACCCGGAGCGGCGGCGGCTTCGTTGCGGAACATGGCTTTTTTGATGCAGCCCAATTCGGCCGCCAAAGCCGAGGCCTCGGCGTCGCGGGCGATCCACTCGGCGATCTGCCGGGCTTCACGGTCCGGCAATTCTCCATCCAACCAAGCCTGAACCTTCAACTGCAAATCATGTTTCATTCTGAGCTTTCTCGTTTTAAACCTGCCAACAACGACGCCATCCGGCGCCGCGCGTAAAACAACCGGGACATCACTGTCCCTATAGAGCACTTCATCCGTTTGGCAATTTCCTTATACTCCAATTCCTCAAATTCATGCAGAACCAGGACTGTGCGGTGCTCGTGCGACAACTGCACCAGCGCCCGGTCAATCCGTTCCCGCAACTCCGCCCGTTCCAATCCAAGCGTGGGATTGGGCTGAACCACAGGCATGCGCCGTTCAATCCCGCCCCCGTCGTTCTCTTCCATCGCCTCAATGGACTCCGCCCGCTGCCGCTTTTGTTTGCGCAACTGATCCAGGCACAAATTGATGACGATGCGCGTCATCCAAGTAATGAAACTGGAATCACCCTGAAATTGCGCCAGCCTTTGCCAGCCTTTGACCCAAGCATCCTGAGAAAGATCAAGCGCCTCTTCTTCGTGGCGCATCATGCTATAAGCCCGCGCATATATCTTGTCCCGATACCGCCCCACCAATTCCTCGAACGACACCATGTCTCCGCGTTGGGCCATTCGCACCAAGTCCGCCTCTGCCAAGGCCGACTTATCAGGTTCCATTGACATAGGATTGGACGGGGCAGGGCGGAAACTATTCAGTCAAACTCACAATCGCCCTTTGGTGCTCGGGAGCAGTCCCGCGATTCGCATATCCCGTTGACATGCAACGTCTAACGCACGGGCAAAGGCCTTGAAAAGCGCCTCGACGATGTGGTGTGGCTCGTCCCCGTAGAGCAGTTCCAGGTGAAGGTTGCAGCGGGCTTCGTTGGCGAAGGCCTGGAAAAACTCCCGCGCCAAGCCAAACCGAAAGGCCGACGAGGCATCCTGGTTCTTCTCCTCCGTGGTGATTTTCTTGTGGGCTCCAGCCTGCAATCCGCGCCAGGCCAAATGCGGGCGGCCGCTGAAATCCACCACGCACCGCGCCAGGCATTCGTCCATAGGCACGTAGGCCTCGCCGGTGAATGGGTTGCCGGGATGAAAACCGGCTCCGTACCGGTGAATCCCCTTTTTATCCCCCAGAGCCTGCAGGAAAGCCTGGCCCAACGCCAAGCCGCAATCCTCCACCGTGTGGTGGGCATCAACCTCCAGATCCCCCTGGCATCGCAACTTCAAGTCCATGGTCGCGTGCTTGGCCAGCAGCGTGAGCATGTGATCGAAAAACGGCACACCGGTCCGCACCGACGCTTTGCCCACGCCGTCGAGATTGAGCGTCACAGCGATCCGCGTTTCCCGTGTGCCCCGCTTGATGGTGGCCTGACGATTTTTCATGTCTGTACTTATTAAACCGGTTCATTCGGATAAAACAAAGCGCAATTCTCCACGTTGGCCTTGGTCAGGCGCGTGTTCGGTGAACAAAGGCATCGCCTTGCTATAAGGCGAATTAAGAATTTAACATGCGGAGGAAATTGAGAAAGGCCCCGATTGGTCAAGGAGCTTAAGTATCCGGGAGCGATTGAATGTCGGCGAGGTCCAATTCCAATCCCGGCAGGATCTTCGACACCAGCTTTCCTTTTTCCGTGGCCGCACAATGCCGTTGATAGCTCCCGTCCCGCAGTGTGAGTATTTCCATCGCTTTGTTCGCCGGATCGCCGATCCAGTATTCTTTCACGCCAAAACGGGCATAGAGGGCTTTCTTGAGGTGGCGGTCGCGGCGAATACTGGAAGAGGAGAGCAATTCGACCAGCAAATCCGGCGCGCCGAAAATCGCGCGCTTTTCGATGATTCCTTTGTTGGCCGCCGCAACGAAAATAAGGTCCGGCTGCACGGTGTTTTCAGAATCCAAAACAACATCGAATGGAGCGATGAACAAACGGCCTGCTTTTCTCTTGGCAAGATGCTGACGCAGAAGAAAATAGAGATTGCCATTCCAATCCTGGTGCCAGACATCGGGGGAGGGTGCCATAAGAAGATCGCCATCAATGATTTCATACCGCTGGCCGTCGTCGAGTTTGTAGTATTCCTCGTAGGTCCAACGTTTGGCTTGTTTCTCGATCACGCTTGCCACATTGCCAATTTAACCAAAGCCAGCCCGCAAGCCAAATGGAAAATGGGGGCCGCGCGGAACGAATGCGTTCAGGCTCGGAAAAACTTGCGCACGATCTCCTTCGGCGTTGCGATAACGGGAGCGCCAACCTCAAATGGCGCCAACTCGAAAGAAAGGCGTTGGAAATCAATGGCACGCAAATGTTCGTCACTGGTTAGGAGCACGGAGCAACCGAGAGCGGCGGATTCGGCGAGAATTTGAGCGTCGTTAACCTCGGAAGATGGGAGGAGGGCCGCTTGCACGAGGCGTTCGGCGATTCTTGCGACATACGCATCGCCCAACGGCACTGTGTGGAGCAATTGAAATCCCCATGTCCGGTGTCTGCGAAGGAATGCGCGTGCGGCCTCGCGTTCCTGGATTTCATCGGCGTGTAGCGCCAGCCAGGCCAACTCCTCTGCAACCGTTGGCGGAACCAGCAGCGAACAATCAGGCAGACGGCGTCGAATGGTGGACACGGCGTCCAAGACCCAATCGTTGCCCTGAGCCAAATCCATGCCGACATTGGAGTCACCGGCGAGGACTTGGGGGGCTTTCAGATTCATGGCCAAAGGCAATCTGCATGGCACGATCTCGCAACTGCCGGCGTTGTGCTGGCGTCAACTTATTCATTCGGGGACGGTACTTTTCTACGATTAATGCGCCGGCAGTCTTTTTTTCCACGACTTTGCTCATGACTTTCACACATGGTTTATCCCATCGACATGGCCGGATGTCAATCTCGCTGGTCAAGTTTGTCGCTCAAGAATCCGGGGAAATACCGCTTTCTCACAGCTTAGTCTTCCCCCTTGCGGGAAGAATTTTTGTATCGCCACAACCTCCGCGCCGCGTTAACCAGTCGGCATGAACGGCCAAAAGAGAGTCGAGGCATGAAAACGATCCTTCTTTTTCTTCTGCGCCTGGTCTTCGGCTTTCGCGCGGAAAACATGGCCGTGCTGCGAACGCCCGGGCCGGTCATGCTTTTGCCCAACCATGTCTCCTGGTTTGATTGGCTGTTTGTCGCCGTGTGCCTCGACGCGGACTGGCGCTTCGTGACCTCGAAGGAAGGCGCGGAGGTCAGTTGGGTGCATCGGCTGCTGATGATCAATCGCTTCACATTTCCGGTGGAAACTGATTCTCCCTACGCGATCAAACGCGTCGCCCAATATTTGCAAACCGGGGGCAAGCTGGTGATTTTTCCTGAAGGCCGCCTTTCCCGCACCGGCTCGTTGATGAAGTTGTTCGAGGGGACGGGCTTTCTGCTGCTGAAAGCCAACGCCAAAGCCATCACCTGCTATGTGCGCGGCGCGTCCCGCCTGCCTTTTTCGAAGAATCCAAACCGCAAGCAATGGTTTCCGCGCGTTTCCGCCCACTTCAGCAACGTCTTGACTCCGCCCAAATTCGAGGGGATCAGCGCGTTGCGCGCCCGCCAGAAATTGACCCGCTGGCTCTACGACATGATGGTGCGGCAGCAGTTTGACCTGGAAATGGCCGCGTGCCCCGCCAACATTCCGGCCGCCATCGTCGAAACAGCGCGGCGTTGCCCGTCGGCGGTGGCCTTGGAGGATGCCGCCCGCAAAAAACTGAGCTACCGCCGATTGCTGGCGGGAAGCGCGGCCCTGGCGGCGCGGTGGGCTTCAGTGCTGCCCGACGGCGGCGGACGGCGCGTGGGGGTGCTGCTGCCCAATGCCAACGCCGTGCCCGTCACGCTGTTAAGCTTGTGGGCTGCGGACAAGGTGCCGGCCATTTTCAATTTTTCCATCGGTGTGCCCGCCATGCTGGCCTGCGCCCAATTGGCGGAAGTCACGCATGTGATTACCTCCAGACTTTTTCTGGAGCGGGCAAGGTTGAACGTGCAACCGATGAAGGACGCGGGCATCGAATTCATCTTTTTGGAGGATATGCGCGCCGGGATTTCGCGCGGGCGGCAATGGAGCGCGCTGGGACAAACCATGCTCAATCCACACTCCATCGTGGGGCCGCAGCAACGGGACAGTCCGGCCGTCATTCTTTTCACCAGCGGTTCCGAGGGGCCGCCCAAGGGAGTCGAACTGACCCACGGCAATCTGCTGGCCAACATGCGCCAGATGCTGGCGGTGAATGATTTTGTGGACTGCGACCGGGTCTTCAACACCCTGCCGCTCTTCCACAGTTTCGGTTTGATGGGGTTGCTCCTGCCGCTGACGCGCGGGATGTATGTTTATCTTTATCCGTCGCCGCTGCATTATCGGGTCATTCCCACGCGGCTTTACGATTTGGATTGCACCATCTTTTTCGGCACCAACACGTTTCTCAACGGCTACGCCCGCAAGGCAAACCCGTATGATTTCCGCAGCCTGCGCATGTTGATTACGGGAGGGGAGAGGCTTCAGGAAGCGACGGCTAATGCCTGGGCGCGGCAATTTGGCGTGCGGGTCCTGGAAGGTTACGGGGCCACGGAATGCAGCCCGGTCGTCACCATCAACACCTGGCTCAATCCGCGTTATGGATCGGCGGGGACGTTTCTTCCGGGCGTGGAATATAAGTTCGAACCGGTGGAAGGCGTGGCTGAAGGAGGGCGCCTATGGGTGCGCGGCCCCAACATTATGCGCGGCTACGTCAACGCGGAGCCAAACGCCAGCTTCCAGGCGCACGGTGGATGGTACGACACCGGCGACATCGCGCGAGTGGACGAGGATGGCTTTCTCTACATCTTGGGCCGGTTGAAGCGGTTTGCCAAGGTCAGCGGCGAAATGGTCAGCCTGACAGCCGTCGAAGAGGCGCTGGAGGGAGCATTTCCTCAATACGGTCCCCGTTTTCAAGCCGCCGTCATCACCCGGCCCGACGCGGACCGGGGCGAGGCCTTGATTGCCGTCTCCAACGAGGCGAAATTTAACCTGGCGGAAATCCGCGCCGCGATCAAGGCCAAGGGATTGAGCAACCTTTGCGTGCCTCGGGAAGTGAAGTATCTGCGGGAGATTCCCAAACTGGGAACAGGCAAAGTCAATCATCGCGCACTGCAAGAAATGAACCTTTTAGAATAGTGGCGCGCCTTGATGCGTCTGACATTGCGATGAAACGATTCCGCTTTCTGTTATGGACATGCTGCTCCCTGGCTGCGGCGGCCGCCGCGCCGGCCCAACCCCTCCCGCAGGTTAAGTTGGTCTCGACCTTCCCGGCTTTGACATTGGATCGCGCGATTTGGATGAGCGAGGCGCCGGACCAAACCGGACGCTTCTTCATTGTCGAGCAGGCGGGCCGGATTGTGATCGTGCCGAAGGGAACCGATGGGTCCGCGACCAACGAGTTTCTCAACATCTTGGAGCGCCATCCGATGGTGGACAACGAAGAGGGCCTGTTGAGCATCGCCTTCCATCCCGGCTTCAACACCAACGGACTCTTTTACATTTATTACAATCAACAGAACAGCGATGGGCACGCGCGCTTCCCTCGCCGAAGCGTCATCAGCGAAATGAAGGTTTCCGCGACCGATGCCAATCGCGCCGACCTCGCTTCCGAGCGCGTTTTGCTGGAAGTGCCCCAACCCTTCGGCAATCACAAAGGCGGCCAGATCAGCTTCGGCCCCGATGGTTATCTCTACCTCGCCTTTGGCGACGGCGGCGCGGGCTACGACCCTTACAACAGCGGCCAGAATACGTCCACCATGCTCGCCAAAATTCTGCGCATTGATGTCAATACTCGAACTGTCCTGGGTTCCGGCAAGGTGCAGGAGAAGCTGGCCTACGGCATCCCGGCCGACAATCCGTTTGCCGGCGAGCCGTACATGTTTGGCAACGGCCCGCGCCACGAGATTTACGCCTTGGGCCTGCGCAATCCGTGGCGCTTCAGTTGGGACCGCCAAACGGGCGATCTGTGGGTGGGGGATGTCGGCCAGGACTTGTGGGAGGAGGTGGATCTGGTCGTCAAGGGCGGCAACTACGGCTGGTGCGTGCGGGAAGGCGCGCATCCTTTCAAGCCCGGCCCGCCTGGCGCGCAGTTCATCGAGCCAGTCATCGAATATCCGCACGACCCGAAGTTGCTCAAAGAATCCCAATTTCCCAAACACAGCACCGGCTTGTGCGTCATCGGCGGCTACGTTTATCGCGGCACAAAGTACCCATCCTTGCAGGGCGTTTATCTCTATGCGGACTACAACCTGGGCACGATCTGGGGAATGCGCTACAAGGACGGCAAGGTGACCGATTACGGCACGCTCCTGTATCAACCAAAGAACATTGTCAGTTTCGCGGAAGATGCCGCCGGCGAGCTTTACGTCCTGGTCTTCGACGGCCACGTTTATTCGATCACGACTGCGGAACCTTGATGGTGGTGAAGCTGTCCAGGGTCTTTTGCTTTGAGAGCATCATGAGTGAAGGAGGTTGAGGCATTGGGTTGGCCGGGAGTGTAGAGGCTCGCGGACTTGAGGGAGCGATTGGGTTGGGGCTTGGTCGGGTCCATAGTAGCAACAACGCGTTGCGGATGGGCGCGGGCGCCGGGCGCGAATCTTTCGTTTGCTTTTCCCCGGCGACGTGTCAAACATGAGCCCGGCAAAACACTGAACCCAATCACATTATGGAAAAAATCGGATTTGTCGGAGTGGGCCGGATGGGCGCGAACATGGCTCGCCGCTTGCGCGACCAAGGCTTTCCCATCGCGGCCGTTTATGATGTCCAACCGGAGACGGCCAAAACCCTGGCCCAGGAATTGGGCTGCGAAGCCGCCGCCGCATTGAATCAAGTCACCAAATTGTCGGATGTCATCATCACCGTCGTAACCGACGACAAAGCGATGAGAAGCGTTTTCACCGGCGGCCTGCTGCACCACAGCCGGGGCAAGTTATTCATCAATTGCGCCACCGTTTCACCCGCCGTCCACGTGTGGGTTGAGCAAAAGGCGGACAAGACCGGCGCGCAAGCCTTGGAGGCTTGCATGGCCTCAAGCATCACCCAGGCGCGGGAGGGCACGCTTTACTTGATGTGCGGCGGACGCGAGGAGGTCTTCAATCGCGCCAAACCAATCCTGGAAAAGTTGTCGGCCTCGATGCGCTACATCGGCCCCGCCGGCAAAGCGGCGCAGGTCAAGGCGCTGGTCAACATGGTCATGAACATCAACACCGCCGGGCTGGCCGAAGGCCTCGGCCTGGGCGCGGCGTTGGGCCTGGACCTGGCCCTTTTGCGCGAGGTCTTTTCGCAGACCGGCGCCAATTCGCGCGTGTTGCAAACCGACGGCGAGGACATGCAAAACCGCGAGCATAGCTGCTTTTTCTCCGCCGCGCACGCGGCCAAGGATTCCGGCATCGCCTTGCGCCTGGCGAAGGAACAAGGGCTGAACCTGCCGCTGGCCGTGGCCACGAAAAAACAGTTCGACAAAATGGTCGCGGAAGGATTGGGCGGGCTGGACAAATCGGGCATCGCCGAACTCACTTTCAAAGGCCGGCATTTGCACAAATAACCAGGCGCTTTGGACTGGGGAGCGCTGGCCCGCTGAGCCGCATCCATGCAGTCGAAGAGCACGACAGGAACATGAGACGCCGTCGGGACGAAGTAAAATTCCAGAACGCGATTTGGCCAAAATGAGGCTCCCTCCCTTCAAAATCAACGGGTTACGTCACGATTTTTCCGTTAGGGGAGGGCTGTGAATAAATCTCAATTGTGGGTCGCGCGGAAAAACCCGGCCGGTTGGCCCGCCGTTGGGATGTTCGTATAAGACAACAACGCCGACGTGGCATTGGTGCTGAAGATCGGAGCCCAGCCGGCTGGATTGGAAACATCTTGGTTGAATTGAATCGTGTAGGTGTATCCAGGTTCGGTCGGCAAATCGAAGCGCAACTGCCCGGTTGGAAGCACCGCGGCATTGATCAGTGTCAGGGCGGCATCCCTTAAACTCGAGGCGGTGGCATATTGGCAGGCGTCGAGATTTGTATTAACAAGCGTTTGAGGAAAACTTCCCGCTATCGACGTGGGGTCCGCGGTCAGTAGCTCGAATTGGATGTTGGTGATAGTGTCGCTGTCGGTCCCGAGTTGGATCAGCCCATCCAGCAATTGGGTCGGCAAGCCGTTGGTTGTTATTTCCGCTTGGAGATTCAGAACGTCATTGGTTGTGACATCGATACTAAATCCAGCGGCTTCAAACTGAGCGACAACATTGGACCTGAGGGCCGGTTCCTGGTCGAGAACGGCAGCCAGTTGGGTTTCAAATTGCACGGCGGCGGTCATTTGGGCATTGTCCCAATAAACATTGCTGGCGGCAGCGGCCCCTTGGGCGCGGTTGATGGAAGTGTCCAAGGCGGAACTAAAGCCCGCGGACTGCGAAAGATTGGTCAGCCAGGCGTTAAAAGCGCCGGCCGCCGGTTGGGTAATGCCGCCCCCGGCGGACAGGGGTGAAACGGGCGTCGCCACCGCTTGGGCGAGGACCGTGTAATTGGTGTCCACAGGGTCCAGGGCTTCGTCCAAATCCTGATTCGCCTGGGAATCCGTGGCCACCGCCGCGACGAGCAATGGACTGGCTTCGCCGGCCGTAACAGTCGAGAGGAAATACAAAAACAAAGTCTTCGCGTTTGCAAGATCGGCTGCGGAGGAAGCTAAAAAGCTCGCTTTTTGCCGAGCTGTGAATCGCCAGGGAATATTTGTCGGCGTGAGCTGCAGGGTGAAACTGAAGGTTGCAGAGCCCGGACCCACGGCCTCTTCTGCGTCACACCCAGCCTGGAGCAGCGTCAATGATCCCTTCGCAAGAGTGCCACTCATCGTTGATGCCCCTCTACCAACGATGGTGGAGGTGCCAAACGTCACGAAATCCTCGATCAGCTCTTGCCCCCCTTGGTTGCTGCAAGAGGAGGAAAACTCGTAATGGGCATCCTGGTCGATTGTGAAAACCGTATACAGCGACAAACCAGCACCGGTTAATTGTGAGACATCTCCGTTTAGATCGACGCCAGGTTTAATTGCGATAGCACCTTGCGCTTCTATCCTGGCCCCTTTGAAGGTGCACGTGTACGCTGACGCCGCCGAGCTTTTGTCGCTCGAAACCCCGCTTTCGTTGGCAGAGGAATATAGGGACGACGAGTCCGCACTATTATCGAACACCTGATCGCCCAGCACAAAAGGAACAACGGCCTCCCAATCTACTCCTTCCGGGAATGTGATTGTTTGGGCAACGCAGTTATGGCTGGCGAACACTGCCAAGACACCGCCCAGCAGAATCCTGCTCAAATGACGGTTCAAATGAGGTTTTTTTCATAAGATTCTGACGCTCGGACAACGGCGCGCAAATTAGCACGCGTTCCCGGCTTTGTCAACCCTCTGATTACCACACCGCCACCACCGGGCGCATCGCTTTCTTGTTGTTTCTCTTACGTGCGCTAATGTGCGGCAATTGTGCGAAGAAAGCAAGCACAAAACATACAAAGAGTTGTAAAGTGCTTATTTACAGCAGTATTAAGCAGACTGTAAATCCTGTTAATCCTGTCAAAATTCAGTTCTTGAACTGCTTCGTTCGGGCAGAAGCGGGCTGACCGCGCTCCAGAAGAAGTCGCTCAAGATTAGGCGGTGGCGTTGTTGACGCAGATATTCCTTGCTGACATATTCTGCCGAAATGAACGCCCAACATGAATGCAAAACAAGTCCACCATGAAAGAGTTTGCGGTTGTAACGGTTATCGGCCGCGACAAGACGGGTGTCATTGCGCGCATTACCAATTTCCTTTTCGAAGAAAAGGCCAATATCGAGGCCCTGGAGGAACAGGTCACGCGGGGCCAATTCAGCATGACGTTGCAGGCTTCCTGGACGGGCGGCTTGAAGAATAAGACCACCCTGGCGGCGGGTCTCGACCGTCTGGCCGGGGATTTGGGCATGGAAATCAAAGTGCGCTGGACCGATCCCCGGCGGCGCCAGCGCATGGCGGTCATGGTCACGGGCGAAGCGCATGGGGCGCTGGCGCTCTTGCAGGCGGTCCAGAGCGGACGCATCAAGGCCGATCCGGCGGTCATGCTCTCCAACCGGCGCGACCTGCACCTGTTGGCGCGGCGGTTCAACATTCCCTTCACCTTCATTCCGTGGCACGATCGCGCCTTGGCGGAAAAGCGCGCCTTGCGTTTGCTGGAAGAATTCGAGATTGATTTTTTGGTGCTGGCGCGTTTCATGAAAATTCTCTCGCCCAATCTGGTCTGGCGTTACAAGAACAAGATCATCAATATTCATCCCTCTCTTTTGCCGAGTTTTCCCGGCCCGCAGGCCTATCGCCAGGCTTACGAATACGGGGTGAAAATCATCGGTGTCACGGCGCATTTCGTGAGCATGCACCTGGATGAAGGGCCGATCATCGCCCAGGCCAGCGCGGCCATTCCCGCCAGCGCCACCCTCAAACAAATCGTGGCCGCCGGCCAGAAAATGGAATCCGCCGTGTTGGTCAAGGCGGTGCGCCTTTACCTGACCAAACGGCTGGACGTTTATTGGGGCGTGGTCAAGGAAGTGTGAATTTGGGCTTGGACGCCGCCGCCGCCGGATTTATACTAAGATTGTGAGTGGTTTATTAGCTGGTCTCCTGGGCGCCGTGGTGGCGACCAATACGCCCCAGGCCGTGAGCAATCTGGTCGCCGAAAAGACCGGCCTTTCCATCCCGGTCATCAATACGAACGACCCGGTCGAGAACGAGTACTACCGCATTCTCCTTGACGACGACACCGCCGAGAAGGAAGTCCTGGGCTGGATGGACAACGCCGACGCTTTTGCCAAGGCGGGCGGCACCAAACCCAGCGTGACGCTGAACAGCAAAGTCCAGCAGCGTCTGGATGGCATCAAAAAGGAGTACCAGGATTTCATCCAGTTGCATCCCAACCACGTCAATATCCGGCTGGCTTTCGGCAGTTTTCTGAACGACAACAATGACGAAGAGGGCGCCTTGACGCAATGGGAGACGGCCCGGCAATTGGCCCCGACCAATCCGGCGGCCTGGGACAATCTTGGCAATTTTTACGCTTTTGGTCACACCGGCCAGGTCAAAAAGGCCTTCGAGTGCTACGACAAAGCCATCGAATTGAACGCGGGCCAGTCGGTTTATTACCACAATCTGGCGGTGACCGTTTATATGTTCCGCAAAGATGCAGGCGAGTATTATCATTTGGAGGAACCGCAGGTCTTCGACAAGGCGCTGGCCCTTTACCGGCAAGCCATCAAGCTGGACCCGGATAATTTTATTCTCTTCACCGATTACGCCGAGTCCTTCTACGGCACCAATCCGCCCCGCTGGAAGGACGGCCTGGCCGCGTGGACGGAGGCGTTGAAGATCGCGCACGACGACGTAGAGCGGGAAGGCGTGTACATTCACCTGGCGCGCATCCATCTCAAATTGGGGGATTACGACCAGACGCGGGCGAATCTGGACGAGGTGACCAACGCCAACTACGCGGAGTTTAAAGCGCGGCTGATGCGCAACTTGAAGGCGGCGCTGGACAAGGCCAGGACCAACGCCCCGCCGCCCGCGGTAGAGGGGAAATGAGCGGGGTGTCCTCTTCTTAATCGTAATCTTAATCCTAATCTTAATCTCTTCTTATCGTTCAGAGGAGAGATTAAGATTACGATTAAGATTAGGATTAGGAATCAGCCGCGCCGCCGACCCGGAATGCGAGCTACTTGATCGGCACGGTCGCGATGGTCTGAAGGATGCGGCTGGCGATCTTATAGGGATCGCCGGCGGAATTGGGCCGGCGGTCCTCCAAATAGCCGCGATAACCGTTTTTCGGGAAGCTCTGCGGCACACGAACCGACGCGCCGCGGTTGCCCACGCCATAGTTGAACTTGTCAATGGATTGAGTCTCATGCAGGCCGGTCAGACGGAGATGGTTGTCCGGGCCATACACGGCAATGTGCTCGTTCTTGTACTTGTCAAACGCGGCCATCAGCGCCTCGAAGTATTCCTTGCCGCCGACTTCGCGCATGTGTTTGGTCGAGAAGTTGGTGTGCATGCCCGAACCATTCCAATCCACATCCATCCCCAGGGGCTTGCAGTGCCAGACGACTGTGACCTGATATTTCTCGCACAGGCGCATCAGGAGGTAGCGGGCCATCCACATTTGGTCGGCGGCGGTCTTGGAGCCTTTGCCGAAGATTTGAAATTCCCACTGGCCTTTGGCCACTTCGGCGTTGATGCCCTCGTGATTGATGCCGCAGTCCAGGCACAGGTCCAAATGGGTGTCAACGATCTCGCGGGCCAGGTCGCCCACGTTCTCATAGCCCACGCCCGTGTAATACTTGCCCTGCGGAAACGGGTAACCGTTTTTGGGAAAGCCCAGCGGGACGCCGTCCTTGAACAGAAAGTATTCCTGCTCGAAGCCGAACCAGGTGTCGGGATCGTCAAGGATGGTGGCGCGGGCGTTGGTGGGGTGGGGAGTGCCATCGGGCCAATAGACCTCGCTCAGGACCAAGACGCCGTTTTTTTTGGTGGGATCAGGATACACAGCCACGGGTTTAAGGACGCAATCGGAACTGTGCCCCTCGGCCTGCCGGGTGGAACTGCCGTCAAAGGCCCAGTTGGGGAGTTGGGCCAAAGTCGGAAAACTGTCGAAGTCTTTGACCAAGGTCTTGCCGCGGAGGTTTGCGACGGGTGAATAACCGTCGAGCCAGATGTATTCCAGTTTATATTTAGCCATGTGCGTGATCTCAAATGTTTGATTTCAGTCTTGGTGCGGATTTTTTTCCAGATTCAATAATTTATTTCAGTCCCACTGGTCTGAGCAGTAGTAATGCCATGACGATGGCAATCCTCTTCTTTTGACCATTGGACCAATTAAGCGCAGTATTCATCCAACATGCTGCAAGTCAAGGACACTTTGCGCGCCACGGTCCAATTGAGTTTCGATGGCCGTGTGTTCAAGACTTACCACGGCCCGGATGCCCATGAGCGATTCGAAAAGGAGGTGCGCGTTCTGCGCTTGCTGGCAGCGCGCGGCTGCGGCTTTGTGCCTCGTTTGCTGGAAGCCGATCCTTCGCGACCACGCATCGTCACCACCCAGTGCGGCACGCGCGTCGAGCACCTGGATGCCGAACGGGCCAAGGATTTGTTTGCAGAATTGGAACTTTACGGAATCCGTCACGACGATCCCGACGTCCGCAACGTGACCTACCGCCAGTCCGACGGACGCTTTTGCGTGGTTGATTTTGAATTCGCCACCATCCTGACCCCTTGACCCATTCCTACCATGCCTCCCCCGCCTGTGCCGGATTAAAATGGTCCGGTTGGACCGATCGCGGTCCGTCGCGCCCCAATAACGAGGATGCCTTTTTGGGCGTTTGCTTTGATGCCAGAGAAATCCATTATTTGGGCCGATTTGGCCAGGCGCCCTCCGGCAGCATGGATTTCGCTTTTGCCGTCAGCGACGGCATGGGCGGAGCCAAGGCCGGAGAGTACGCCAGCCGCATCGCGACGGAGAAATTGGCCGTGTTGTTGCCGCGTGCCTTCCAGCAATCCGCCGCCGGGCTGGAAGCCGGGTTTGCCGACGTGCTGGAGGAGCTTTTCGACCAAATTCACCGCGCGCTGGCGATGTTGGGGAGCAGCTACCTGGAATGCGCCGGGATGGAAGCCACCCTGAGCCTGTGCTGGTTCACTCCGGGCTGGCTCTACTTCGGCCATATTGGTGACAGCCGGATTTATTATTTGCCGCGGCGGGAAAACGCGGTCAAACAGCTCACCCAGGACGACACGCACGTGGGCTGGTTGCTGCGCCAGGGCCACATCAACGAACGGGAGGCTCGCGACCATCCGCGCCGCAACGTCCTGCAAAAGGCCCTGGGTGGGTCCAATCAATTCGTGGACCCGCAAGTCGGCGCGGTTGCGTATGAGGCGGGCGACCTTTTTCTGCTCTGCACGGATGGCTTGGTGGAAGGCCTCCGCGACCACCGTCTGGCCGAGTTCATGCGCCCGCCTGCACCCGGCGGAGCCGAGCCCAGCGCGGCGCGACGCCTGGTGGAAGCTTCGCTGGCCCATGGCGCGCGCGACAATGTGACCGCGCTGGTTATCGAGGTGATATAGATTAAGATTAAGAAAGCGTGGCCAGCGGTTTGA
>Ga0302326_10001469_pt1 | contig 60028 bp, 31 predicted proteins | sample Palsa_T0_3_FD_202264 | JGI IMG/M metagenome (GOLD analysis project Ga0302326, IMG submission 202264) | Peat permafrost microbial communities from Stordalen Mire near Abisko, Sweden - Palsa_T0_3 | ecosystem: Environmental > Terrestrial > Soil > Palsa > Peat permafrost | place: Sweden: Abisko...
AAATCATTCAAGAATCAGACAGACACAGCAACAATACAGACGCTTATCACCCCAACCTCCGGAGGCCGGCCGCAACGCCGGCCTCCTTTTCATTTTTCCTGTTCGCAATCCCTGCCCGTCAACCTGACCCGGCGCGGCGCCTCATTGCCCCAGCGCGCGGACCAACTCCCGCGCGGGCTCCCGATACCGTGAATAGCTATGCGCAATCTCCCGCGCCAGCCCCAACGCCTTATTCTCCGCCTCCGCGGCATCAACATCACTCCTTTTCAGCCAGGCCAACGCCAGATACCAGCGCCCGTCCTCATACAACATATCCCCGGGTTTTGTCCTCAGCACTACTCCCTCCAACTCCCTCACCGCGTTCCGCCCATCGCCCGTCGCCAAATATGAAAGGCCCACATATAACCGCATATAATCCCTCAAGAGCAGCGCCCGCAGCCCGACCCCCATCACCGCAGAGTCCCCCGCCGCCAGGACCGCTGCATAATTCCCTGTCCTGTAATCCTGGTAATATGCCCTCACCCCCACCGGGTCATCGCCACGCATATAGGGCTTGTACAACCTCGAGTACATGCTATCCGCCAACCCCTCCTTCCCGCCTGCGACGGCAGCACCGACACCCGCACCCCTTCCGGCCACTCCGCTGCCCACGCCCGCTCCCGACGCGGCCGAATCCGCCCCATTCCCTGTCCCCACCGGCCTATTACCCGCCTTTCCCGCTGCGGAATCCACCCCATTTCCTCTGTTCGCTTTGCCGCTATCCACCGCTGTTGTCGCCACTGTCCTATCCCAAAACCCTTCACGCCTGAATAGTATAAACATGACCACTCCCGCAACGATCAGTAGCAGCGCCGTCACCCCAACCATCCAGCCGCTTCCCAAAAAGCCACCCCTCGCCGGAACTTCGCGATCCTTCTCCGGCATCTCCTCACGTTCACCAACACCCGCACCCTGAACGACTTCCTCCGACTCGCCTATTCCCCCTGCGCCCGTATCATCCAATACACTCATTTCTTTCTCAACAGTATCGCCAGCCGGCCCGCCGGACCCGCCGGGATTCTCCGTGTCGGTTACCGGCTCCACTGTCCCGCCGGCACTCGGTCCCTTTCCCGCCCTGTTCATCAGGGCGTCCACATACTGTAGCCGAAGCTCGTCATCCTCACCCAGTGCCCGCTTAAAAGCCTCCCTCTCCTCCGGGGAAAGCCTGTTTTCCAGGTATAAGACGATCCGCAACGCATTTTCTGTTTGGTGATCATTCATATCTTTACTTTGTTATTTTATTGATCCGTCTCCCCTCCGCATACCCCGGCGTCCTGGCCTGTTCTTCCGGCCTGACGACAGGAGTAGTGTTTTTCACCATACAATAAAAATATCAAAAAAAAATGTATCTTAGGCCCTGAAACCTGCCACACTGCCATTATGCTGCCTCTGTCTCGCATCAGCGATTAAACAAACAACATAAACAAAACCTGTGTACATGAAAAAGTCAGCGCTTTTTACCATTGCTTTATTGGTGATTTCCTTTTTTTCTGCAGTCAGTGTGCGGGCCCAGGCCTTCCAGGTTGGCACTAACGTTATCAGCGCCGGTATCGGCCTGGGTAGCTCTCTCGCCAGCGGCTATACTTACGGCACCCAAAGCCCCGGATTCAGCGTCTCCTATGAACACGGCTTCTGGGAAGCAGGTCCCGGCGTCATCAGCCTCGGCGCCTATGTAGGCATAAAGGACTACAAATACGGGTTCGAGAACGGTGGCTACTCGTATAATTACAAATGGAATTACACCATCGTCGGCGTTCGCGGCGCCTATCACTTCACCGGTCTGAATGTTGACAACCTCGATTTGTACGCCGGTGTTATGCTGGGGTATAACGATCTCAGCTTTTCTTACACCGACAACGCCGGCTACGGAGGCCCCGCAGGCAGCTACGGCAGCGATCTCGGACTTTCGGTCTTCGCCGGCGCAAGATATTATTTCGCAGGCAACCTGGCTGTCTATGGGGAACTGGGCTACGGTGTGTCCATTCTCAGTATTGGATTGGCCTACAAATTCTAATTCCCAAACCGGATAAAAATCATCACAGCGAAGCAGGTTATCGCAATGCCTGCTTCGCTTTTTATGCCCGCACATCCTCCCTCACTACCCAACCTCCTCCCCGCATCCAACAACACCCTGCCCACAAAATCATCGCAACGCTCCCGCCACCGCCGGCACAAAGACATCCGGATCCAATTTCCGCCCATTCTCCAGCGCCAGCCTCACCAGCACCAGGTCCTTCGATGGGATCACCCAGATATACTGCCCCTCATAACCCTCGCAGCCAAAGGCGTCCTCAGGGATATGCGGATGACGACGGTTTCTGTTCAGCCACCACAAAGCGCCATAAGAATCCCCATTCCGCGTAAAATCCACCCACCCTTCCGGAAGGATCCTTTGCCCGTTCCATACCCCATCCTGCAGATATAACAGGCCAAACCGCGCCCAATCCCTCGCCGTAGCATAACAATACGAAGAACCTACAAACGTCCCCCCCGCATCCGGCTCCAACACCGCACTATACATCCCGGTCCGGTAGAACAGCTGCTGATACGGATAACGATAGTAGTCCTGCTCACCCACCGTCCGCCGAATAATAAAAGAAAGAATATTGGCCGTCCCGCTGGAATAATGAAAGACCTCACCCGGCTTATCGGCAGCAGGGGACTTCATCGCAAATTCTCCCATATCTTTTTCCTTGTACAACATCTGCGTCGCATCGCTGGGACCACCATAGAATTCCCACCACTTCAGCCCGCTATTCATCCGCAACAGGTTCGCCAGCGTGATCTTGCTACGGTCATCCTGCTGCCAGACGTCTACCGGCGCAGGCTGGAAAATATTCAGCTTGCCCTCTTTCACCAGGATCCCGATCAACGCATTGGTAACACCCTTTGTCATCGACCAGCCCGTAAGCCTCGTATGCCGGTCAAACCCCGGAGCATAGCGCTCGGCAATGATCCGCCCATGATACACGACGATCACCGCCCTGGTCCCCGTCGCCCTGACACTCCCCTCCCCAAAAGCCATCCCCACCGCCGCCCGCAGCGCTACCGTATCAACCCCAAAGGCAGAATCCTCACCCGATCCACCACCTGTCCGGCCCGGCCTACCAACTTCTCCACCCGACCCACCACCTGCTCCACCCGGCCCGCCACCCAACGGGTCCCCACCGGGAACGTTTCCCGCAAGCCGGTCCCCTGAAGGCCAATCAACCGTATCCTGATCGACAACCGGCACCACCGCCCGCTCCACCCGCTGTTCCCTCAACTCCTCTTCGGTCACTCCGCTCAACAACGTAGCCCCCAGCCCATACCGGTAAATCGCTTTTCGCGACGCCATCCCCCATACCGTTCCCGTGACAGAACTATCCGCCCTGTCTACGGTATACGTACCCAGATTCAGCGGAAAGCCCGCCAGATCGTCTTTTATTACTTGTTCAGGATTACGCCCGGCGACAAATACACCGGAACAAAGGACTTTGGCGCCATAACCACTTATAATAGGCAGACTCTCCCGGATGAGAACAAAGATGCCTAGTCCAAACACCAATATTAAAAACTTAAGGATGAGGAGGATCCTATCCCGCATACTTTTTGCGGGGAATTTACGGCTTTTTATTCAGCCGGGACCCGCCTTCAGCTACCCGATTTCCGGCTTTGGTAAAATAATCATCACACGCCGGGCCTCCAAACCTCCTCCAACACACCCCGCCCCTACATCAGCACATCCCCGATAAACGCCGGCGCCACCCGCTTCAACGTGGCCTGCTCAAAACAATAGGCCATCCCCAGCAGCTGCGGTTCCTGATAAGCCCCCGCGATAAAGGAGAAACCGACCGGCAACCCCTGCACCACACCCATCGGCACGGTAATATGCGGATAGCCGGCCATCGCCGCCGGCGAAGAGAAGGAAAAGCCGGTATCATAGTCGCCATCGATGAGATCGATACAACAGGCTACCCCATTGGTCGTCGCCGAAATAGCATCCAACCGCTGCTCCCGCATCAGCCGGTCGATAATGCCCCGGGCACTCGTACTGCGCCTCAAAGCCGCCCTATATGCCGCGCTGCCAAGCCCGCCCATCGCCTCGCTGCTTTCCAGCGTCTCCTGCTGGAAATAAGGCATGGCCGTAGCCGCATGCTGCTTGTCAAAGGCAATAATGTCCGCCAAAGTCTTGGGCAGCCCCGCAACAGACGCAGATGCACCCGCCGGCGTACCCGCACCCGCAGACCCACCCGCCGCCGAGGCCACAGCAGCGGCCAGATACCGGTTCAGCCCATCCTTAAACTCATATTGCAGCACGATAAACTCGTCTTTCCCAAGCGGATTGATATCTTTCATCAGCTCGATCTCCACTACCTCGGCGCCCAATGCCTTCAATGTCTCAATGGCGCCCTTGTACAAGGCCACCACCCCCTCATGGCCTTTCAGATAAGATTTTTCAACCCCGATCCGCTTGCCCTTCAACCCATGAAGATCCAGAAATTTCGTGTAGTCCCTGTCCCCGGGCACATGACCGGTACTCGCACGGGTCACCGGGTCCTTGTCGTCCGCCCCCGCCAGGACACCCAGCAGGATCGCCGCATCCCGGACAGTCCTGGCCATCGGTCCCGCCGTATCCTGCGTAGCAGAAATAGGGATGATACCACTACGGCTCAACAACCCCACCGTTGGCTTTATACCCACCAGCCCGTTCACCGACGACGGGGAAACCACAGAACCATCCGTCTCCGTGCCGATAGCCACAACGCATAAATTGGCCGACGTCGCGGAGCCCGAACCCGCACTGGAACCCGATGGATTACGGTCGAGGATATAGGGGCATTTTGTCTGCCGCCCCCGGCTGCTCCAGCCGCTGGTGCTCCGCGTCGAACGAAAATTCGCCCATTCGCTTAAATTGGTCTTCCCCAGCAACACCGCCCCGGCCTTACGCAGCTGCGCGATAATAAAAGCATCCCGCGCAGCGACATGACCAACCATTGCCAGCGAACCCGCCGTAGTCATCATCTTATCCCCGGTGTCGATATTATCCTTTACCAGTACCGGAATCCCATGCAACGGCCCCCTGACCTTACCCTCTTTTCTTTCCTTGTCCATCGCATCGGCAATAGCCAGGGCATCCGGGTTCACCTCGATAACGGCATGCAGCGCCGGACCGCTTTTATCGATCTTCGCGATACGCCGGAGGTACAGCTCGGTTATAGACTTTGCCGTATAAGCACCCTGCTGCATTTTCTGCTGCAAAATATCGATCGTCACTTCGTTCAGGACGAAATCGGTGGGCGCAACCGCATCCCCACTCGCGGCGCCCGCCCCCGCGCCCGCCGCCACAGCCGTATCGCTGCCCGCAGTGCTGTCCCCATTACCGGCAGACCCCCCGGGGCCATTCTTATCTTTTGTGGAACGACAGCTTGCAGCCGCAAGCGCAGTCAACGATAGCCCGGTCAACGAGCCATTACGGAGAAATTTTCGTCTATCCATACTTTACTTTCTTACGAACTCTTTACTGAGCTCGTCATAAAGATAAAGATAATCATTCGCCTTCCCGTCTTTATCAAAGATCCGCTCCCAGGTATTCAGGGGTTCCCAGATACAGGTACCCTTTCCCTTACCCCCGGCAATCGAAAAGGCAATATCATTCACCTCCTGCTTGCGCTGAGTGTACTCCACTACGATAATATCCTTCCCATACTGCCCGGCCAGATCATCCACATTGTATCTCAGATCGGCCAGACTGCCATGCCATTTGGGGTAATAGGACAACCCGATCACGTCAAAGGGCACTTGCCGCTCTAACATATTGTCCAGGAAGAAATGGGATTCGTCATTCTGACCGCCAAGCGCAATATGCAACATGACCGGACAGGCAGGGTCCACCGCCCTCACCCCACGGATACCGGCATAGATCAGTTTCGCCAGGCTGTCGGGATGACGGATACTACCCTCCGGCCAGATCATACCATGGTTGATCTCATTGCCCACCTGCACCATATCCGGAAGCGCGCCCTGCGCCCGCAGGGAATCCATGACCACTTTCGTAAAATCATACACCGATTGCAGCAGACCGGAAAAATCTTCCCCCCGCCAGGCCGCAGGCTTAAATTGCTTGCCGGGGTCCGCCCAATAATCACTATAATGGAAATCCAACAACAGTTTCAACCCCGCTGCCTTTACCCTCCTGGCCATCTGAAGCGTATGCGCCAGATCGCAGAAGCCCCTGCCCGGTGAATAACCACTGTCCCGCGCCGGATCGTTAAAGATCCGCAGCCGGATATAGTTGAACCCATGGTCCTTCAGAATGTCGATCGCATCCCGCTGCCCCTTGCTATCCGAAAATTTTATCCCCCGCTGCTCCAGCTCGGGCAGAAAAGAAATGTCGGCGCCCATCAACTTATCGACTATGCGGATCTTACTCGCCCTCACCTTCTGCCCATGCTCCACCTCACCCGCCGGCTCCCACCCCAATACCGAATGCGCTACTCCCGGCCGGATCAACGTAATATCTGTTGCCCCCTGTTGCAAACCCTCCGCCAGGGCGGAAAAATGATACATCCCCGGCCGCATCCCGGCCTGAACGATCACCTGGCAACGCCCATTGAATAAATGCCGCTCCGCCACACTGTCCTCCCCCTTGTCCGCCTCATGACTGCTCGGGTCGCCATTCCCAACGCCGATGATATGAAGATCTCCCGCCGCCGTAAACCTGATCGCATTACCCGCATCCGGCACCTCCCGCCCCTGCCGGTCCACTACGCTGATATTGATGACGGTCGCATCCTTTCCATCAGCCAGGATCGTCGTCTTATACGGCGTAACGACCACCTCATAGGGGTCACCCGTCGTTTCTATACTGGTAGAAAATTTCTTTCCCTTTTTGCTCGCCACCGCCTCCAGCGTCCCGGCGGCATACGGCACCTGCCACTCCAGATGACTGTTGCGGGGCATATCCTTCATGCCCAGGCTCTTCCCGTTTAGAAACAGCTCTACCTGTTCCGCATTCGAATTCACCCACACCGGTATCGGCTGCCCCTCTTTTCCCTTCCAGTTCCAGTGCGGTGAAACATGCAGCACATCTTCATCGGTCCACCAGGACCGGTAGTAATAATAGATATTCTTCGGAAAGCCGCACATATCCATGACCCCAAAATGACTGCTGATATCGGGCCATTTATACGGCGTCGGTTCACCCCGGTAATCAAAACCCGTCCATACAAACCCCCCGATCCACCAGGGCCGGTCCGCCGCCATCGGCCACCACTGCTCGGCCGTATTCGCCCACCAGGGCGCCGTTACATCTTCATCGGGCAAATAACACTTTACCGTGTCCTTTTCATAAATGCCCCGGGTCGTCACCGTACTGCCCATCTCCGTACCAATAATGGGCTGCCCGGGATGATCCGCATGATAAGGATCGACACCCTTGATCCGATAATTGAACCCCCGGACCGGTATCACCTGGTTGACGCCCTGATATACATTCGCCAGGTCCGCCGCATAAGTACAGGTCCGCGTCGGATCCCATTCCTTCTGCCGCGCAATCAGCGTCAGCGCTATCTGCCGGCCTACCGGCCTCGTCTGCACATAGCCTTCCTCATTTCCCAGGCTCCAGAGAAAGACGGAAGCACGGCTCCGGTCGCGAAAGATCAATCGCCGGAACTGACCCAGATATTCCGAACCGCTGTTGAGCAGCCGGTTCTCATCCACCACCAGCAGCCCCAGGCTGTCGCACGCATCCAGCCACTCCGGCGTCGGCGGATTATGACTGGTCCGGCAGGCATTGGCGCCCATCTGCTTCAACAAGCGCGCCCGATAGTATTGCAGGTAGTCCGGCAAGGCCGTACCCACCCCCGCATGATCCTGATGATTGTTCACCCCCTTGATCTTGGTGTACGCGCCATTGACATACAACCCCGTCCCGTCGATCTCGATAGTCCGGATCCCCACCCTGATTTTTTCCTCATCCACCACCGAATCCCCGGACCGGATCACCGCTCCCGCCCGGTATAAATAAGGCCGGTCCGGCGACCAGAGCTTTGGATTAACCAGCGCAATGGTCTGGCTTATCGTCCGGCTTTCCCCCGGCCCCAGGTTCACCGTCTGCGCCGCACTCCGACCCAGCAGCTTCCCTTCCCTGTCTGTGAGAAATGCAGCCACTTCCCCCACGGACGTCACCATATTGTCATTGGTAACCGTCGTCTCCACCGTCACCTCGGCCACGGTATCCCTTGCTCTGCGCCCCACCGCCGGGCCCTTCGCTACGGCTCCTTCCATCTTCGCCAGACCCTTCACCGCCGAATGCACAAATAATCCATCCTCCGCAATATGTAAATTGTTATACTGATTCAGCCACACATGACGGTAGATCCCCGCCCCCTCATAATACCAGCCCTCATACTGAGAGGCATCCACACGCACGACCAGGACATTGTCCCGCCCATACCGGATATAATCGGTGACATCACAGGAAAACCCACTATAGCCGCTGGCGTTCGCGCAGCAATAAAATCCGTTGATCCACACTTTACTGTCCCGGTAGACGCCATCGAACCGGATCACGAAGCGATGTCCCGAATCCGAAGGAGATACCGAAAACCGCTTGCGATACCAGCCTACACTGGTGGCAGGATAATGACCGCCAACCGGCTTGTACCCATGCGACATCACATCCGGATCGCTGGAATTTGCAAATGGCAGCTCGACCGCCCAATCATGAGGCACCGACAACACCCGCCAGTCCCGGTCATCAAAGTCCGGGGCAATAGCCGTACCCTCCGCCTTGCCCGACTTGGCGAAAATAGAGACCGTACGAAAATTAAAATCCTTCGCCGGATCGGCGGCATCCCCAAAATGGAATGCCCAACCTTCATCCAGCGAAAGATGCTGCCGCATTTGAGCCTGCCCCGGCAGAGCGCAAAATAAAAAAAGCCACCATTGAATAGTTTTCATTCGAGTCGCTTTTAAATGTGATCAATAAGCGAAGGCATCCATCGCCACCGTCGGCTTACCCGTATCGTCAAACGCCCCCAAACCATATCCCTGCCAGCTGTTATAAGACTCCGGCTCCCAATAAAGCACACCAAGCCCCTTGCCGCCGTTGACCGATTTCACCTTGCTGCTCAGATCGGCGATAAAGGACTCGCAGGTAGCTGCATAATCTTCAGGCATCCCTACCTCACAGATCATCACGGGCTTGCTGTACCGCGAGACCATATCGTTCATATTCGCCAGACAAGACACATTGTACGAAGCCCAATCCGTCGTAGACGGATACAACGACATCCCGATAATATCCCATTGCGCACCATTCGCTTTCAACCCGTCGAACAGCCACTCGAAATGCGCATTGTCATAGCCGTCCGACAGATGCACGATCACCTGTATCGTGTCACTCACGGATTTCACCGCCGTATAACCGGCATTGACCAGGGCGGCATAGTTCGCCATATTCGTACTCGCCTCCCCATCAGGCCATAACATCCCGTTGTCGGTTTCATTGCCCACCTGCACAAAGCTGGGCACAACCCCCGCCGCCCGTAAAGAATCCAGCACAGACTGCGTATAACTATAAACGGTACTGGTCAGGGTATCGAAACTATAGTTGGCCCAGGCAGCCGGCTTGGTCTGATGACCAGGGTCCGCCCAGGTATCGCTGTAATGGAAGTCGATCAGCACCCGGAACCCCAGGTTCTTCGCCCTCACAGCCTTGGCGACTACATCGGCCGTGCCATTATAACGGGTCGCCGGATTCACCCAAACCCGGAGCCGGATGACATTGATACCCACCCCTTGTAACACCTGCATACAGTCCATCGCCGTACCGGCGGAATCGTAAAATTTATACCCCGAATCCTCCATCTGCGTCAGCCAGCTCACGTCGGCGCCCCTTACATTCAAAGGAGCGGACGTATTGGTCGTACTGTCTCCACCGGTTGTGGATGAACCCGACCCCTTCTTGCTGCAGGCGGTAAACGATAGAACAAAAATAAAACCCAACGCCCGGAATGATGTCCTCATTTATTGTACCGTATAAGTGTTACTAAAGAAATTAACGTCGATGGTATAAGTACCCGCAACGCCCGGGCCAGGAGTATTGGAGCTCGGCACAGCGGCGTCATACAACAGCGGCCCCCCCGTGGCGCTTGCTCCTCCATACTTATTGGTCCAGTCCCCATTCACCGGCAGGAACAAATACGATCCGGTGCTTAGCAAAGGTATGCTTATCTTAAATTCCCCGGAACTGGTTTGCGTAAACTGCTGGGTCGGCACCGGCACAGGGTTAGCCCAGCCCCCTGCCGTAGCATCCCCCACCAGGAACAAATTCGTCGGTATAGCGCCGGCCACCGCAGGGGTGATCGTATACGTCCCCTTGACAAAATCAACGATGATCTGGTAAAGCCCGCTTGCTACGGGTCCATTCATATTGTTTGCCGCATCCGGCACAAATGGCCCCCCGGTCGGAGACGGATTGCCCGAGGTCACCGCATACTTATGGCTCCAGTCCCCATTGACCGGCAATAGCAAAAATTGCTCCCCGCCCACCAACTGGATCACCATCCCAAAGGTATTGGCGTCTATTTGCGTGAACTGCTGACTGGGCACGGGCACCGGATTATTCCATCCCGTAGCCGGCCCCCCCGGTGTAGCGCTGCCCACCAGGTACAAATTGGCCGGAACCGGGTACAAAGGCTGCGGAATAGTAGAATAGGGCGTCAACGTCAGGCTCACCACATTGGAAAACACCGTGGCCACCGTGGAAGCCGCCCCGGTACTCTGGTCGACATCGGCCGCTACCCGCACCTGCAACTGCCCGGCCACCGATGGTGCCAGCCCCAGCGACAAGGCTAAAGTGTTCAGCCCGGCCATGGTATAACTCATACTCAGCCCCGTAGCCAGGTTTATACTTACCGGCTTACTGAAATTTCCATTGACCGAGTCTATTTCCAATGTGTAGGTCACCGCCACCTGGGCGCCATAGGCTACCGCCGGCCAATTCAGGGTCAAGGCCGTCCCGCTACCCCCTCCTGTACTATCCAGTACCACCGTAGTGGCCGATGCAGTCAGCATCGACGTGCCCGGTGTCAGCGTCACCTGGGGTAAATTCTTTTTGCAACCCGCCAGCACGATCAGCACAGCAGCTGCAACGATCGTGAGTCTATTAAATATTGTTTTCATGACTTTACTTTTTTTCTTTTAATACCCGGGATTTTGAATCAAATTGGGATTAGCCGACAGATCCGTCGATGGCAGCGGGAACAAATTGTACTTGTCCGCTACAGCCGAACCACCCAATACCCCGCCTTTCCAGGCCCACAGATACGCACTGGTCGTAAACTCGCCATACCGGACCAGGTCGGTACGGCGGAACGCTTCATAATACAGCTCCCTTCCCCTTTCATCCAAAATAAAATTAGTCGTCAGGTCCGCAGCCGTAATATTGCCGGCCGTATTGCCCCCCCAGGCCCTCGTACGCAGCAGATTGATATAGTTCAGCGCCGTACCCGCATCACCGCCACTTCCGCCGCGTAAAACGGATTCGGCATAGATCAGGTAGATCTCGCCCAACCGGAACAGCGGAAAATCGATATCCGAAAAGTTCCCCGCCGCATCCGCATCCGGAGCAGGACCTCCCGTTCGGGTCACATTCCGGTACTTAAAGGTCGAGAACCCATCCGTACCCGTATACAGATCCTTCATGTCCAGAGTCTGGCCATTGGTATAGAACTGCGCCCGCTGGTCGGTAGCCCCGGAATTATCAGGAAAGAGGCTCACAAAGTCCTGCGTGCAACGCAGCCCTCCCCAGGTGCCATTACTGCCCGAGACGCTCCCCGGGATACCCGCCGGCCCATGCACCAGGTAGGTCGTACCACCATAGGTCTGCGTATAGGTACCGTCATAGTTGATCGTGAAAATAAATTCATCGGTATTGAGGTTGTCATCGGCCAGCACCAGATCCGGATAGGAGGGAATCAGCGAATAACCCGCCGCGATCACCTTATTGCAATAAGTAATGGCATCGGTATAGTCCGCCGTACCCGTGTATACCTGCGCATTGAGATACACCCTGGCCAGCAACGCCCACTCTGCCCCCTGATCGGCCCTGCCATATAGATTTTGTCTTGCCGGCGCCAGATCCCCATCGATGGCTTTTAGTTCCGATACGATATAATTGTACAGATCGGCACGCTGGATCTGCTTGGGTATAGCCGTGGCGATCGGGCTATTCTCGTCTACAAAAGGCGGGTTGGCATACAAATCCATCAACACCCAATATTGGAAAGCCCGCAGGAACCGCGCCTCAGCCCGGTAATGGCGGATCGTATCGGCGCTGGCGCCCGTGATCCCCCGGCTGGCAAGCAGCGCATCCGTGGACTGCCGGACAAAATCATTACACAACGTGATCTGGAAAAACGACCGATAGTATAGCCCGTCAATGATCGGGTTGATCGAAGACCAGCTCATTTCATGCAGACCCTGGATACCGGCATCATTCTCCCAGGTCCAGGCCGCCTCATCGGTAGTGAGCTCCTGCAAATTAAACCACATCCGCAGAAAATCCGAGTTCCCTTCATCCGATATGATCTGGGTGGAAATATCCGGCTGTCCTGTTCCTCCCGTATTACCCGTCAGCGCAAAGGCCCCATACACCTTGGCCATCGCCTCGGTATATCCCGCCGGCGTAGAATAGACCGCCGGAGCAGTAATGTCATTGGTCGGCGACAGATCCAGCGTCTTTTTGCAGGAACCCAGCACGACAAGGACCGCCGCAGCCGTTATGATGATTGATGATTGATTACGTTTCATAAACTTTTTTTTCAAGTGGTTTATCGTTATTTAAAAGCCAATGTTTATTCCAAGAGCAATAGTCCTTGGCCTCGGATACAGGTTGTTGTCGATGCCCGGATTACCCAGACTAACACTTCCACCCGGAGTGGGAGGCGGTGCCGCCGCCGCAATCTCGGGATCGAGTCCCTGGTACTTGGTGATCACAAAGACATTCTGCACGCTCAGGTTGAGCCTTAAGACAGCCTGGCCACGCATGATCTTTCCCGCATTGTAGCCCACATTGATATTGTCCATGCGCAGGAAGGATGCATTCGAGATATAATAATCGCTCAACAACTGCTGCCCGTTGCCCCCCTTGAACCCTGTCGTCAGGTAATTGGTAGAGGCATTGTACAATACTGAATTACCCAGTATCTGAGTGAGGTTGCCGGTCTGGCTCCAGATATTATTATAATCATAGTTGCCAAAGCTGCCCCGCAACACAAAACCCGCACTCCATTTTTTAAAAGTTACATTGGTGCTGAACCCAAGGAACACCTTCGGATCGGCCGACTTGCTCCAGACCTGGTCACTTTGGTTGATGATGCCATCCTTATTCTGGTCCACAAATACCCCTTCGATGGGTTTACCACTCTTATCATACACCTGCTGGTAAAGGAAAAATGTATTCTTCGGCCTGCCCACGGAATTCATAAAAGCAAACTGCCCCCCGATCCCGCCCGCGATATTGCCGCTCGGAAAGCCGATATAGCTCGTATCGCCCGGGATCACCGTCAGGTTGGTGATTTTATTTTCATTGTAGGTGATATTAAAGCCCACATCCCATGTGAGGTTGCGGCTTCGGATGGGCTGCGCATTGATATTGAACTCCACACCCTTATTGGTCATATTCCCCACATTGGCAATAAAAAAAGCCGAAAAATTGCTCCCCGCAGGTTGCGGGATGGTATTGAGCAGGTGCGAAGTCTTCTTCTCATACAAGTCGATGCTGCCGGTGATACGGTTATCCAAAAAGCCGTAGTCAAGCCCGATATTGCTGGTAGCCGTTTGCTCCCAGGTCAGCGCAGGATTATATCCGGCCGGTCGGTAACCCTGGTAATAGTTGCTCCCGAACTCATAGGAGGCGCTGGAATTGCTCAGCGAATAATCGGCCAGGTACCCGTAGTTGGGTATACCGTCCTGCTGCCCGGTGATCCCAAAGCCCAAACGCAGCTTCAGGTCGGATATCGACGGAACATCGCGGAGGAAGCGCTCTTCATTGATCTTCCAGGCCAGCGCCACGGAGGGGAACCAGCCCCATTGATGACCCGGAGCAAACCGCGACGAACCATCCCTTCTTACCGTTGCGGTCAGCAGGTAACGGTCCTCGAATGTATAATTCAACCTCCCGAAATAAGACAGCAGCCGATGCTCAGGCTTATCGAAGGGGAAGGCCGGCTGCGAATTGACAACCATGCTATCGTTCGCATAAAAACTCGCATAGTTATACACCTTGGACAGGTAATCGTTATAGGAATAACCTCCCACCACGTCGAGGTGACTTTTAATCTGCTTAAGATCTCTCGTATAATTCAGATAGGCTTCAAACAGGGTATTGGTCGTGGTTTGCTTATAGGGATTGTTCTCGCCGCCGGTGCCGCCGGCGATATAGGACGAGGCCGCGCTATCAGGCACAAAAGTGTAGCCCGCGCCTTTATTTATGTCATAGCCCGCATTGACCTTTGCATGCAGATCGGGTAAAAAATGAAATTTATAATCCAGCTGCAGATTGCCGATGCTGCGCTCTGGCGTGCCCCGGTTGTAAGTCTCGTTCAACAACCCCAGCGGGTTGCGCCCGGCCAGGTTCTGCAGCCCCGTAGCCGAGGTCGGATCGAGCCACTCGTAGTAGCCCCCGAAACGCGGGCTCTTGGTATACACCGGTTGGGTCGGGTCGAACGACACGGCCCCGCCAATCGCCGACTGGTTGCCGAAGCGCGCGGTCTCTGTACTCCCCCGCAGGTTCAGGTCGACCTTCAGGTGGTTATCGAAAAAGCTCGGGTTTAACGTAAAAGACAAAGTCGTCTTCCTCAGATTATCGGTCTTCAGCACCCCATTCTGATCCTGGTAGCCAAAAGATAGCCGGTACGGAAGAGCTTTTATCCCGCCACTCAGGCTAATGGTATTATTGGTGCCGATCGCCGCCTGATAGATCTGATCCTGCCAGTCGGTGCTGGCCGCCCCCATCTGCGCAATCTGCGCCGCGGTACCATTGGCATTGACGACACTGCGGAACTGCGCCGCACTTAGCACGCTCACTTTCCCCGTAATGGAACCCACAGAGTTCACGGAGTTGAGATTTACTTTCAGACTCCCGGCATGTCCTTTTTTGGTCGTAATGATGATCACACCATTGGAGGCCCTGGTCCCATAAATAGCCGCAGCCGAGGCGTCCTTCAAAACGGTGAACGACTCGACATCGTCGGCATTGATAAAACTCAACGGACTCCCCGACCCGGGAATAGCATCATTGGAAAGCGGAACGCCATCCAGTACGATCAGCGGATCATTACTCGCATTTAAGCTCGCTCCCCCGCGAATACGGATCGTACTGCCCGCACCCGGCTGCCCGCTATTGGAAATGATGGATACCCCCGGGATCTTGCCCGCGATCATCTGCTCGGGCGTCGTAATAGTCCCCTTCTGAAAATCTTTTTCACTGACAGTGGCAATCGCACCCGTCAGGTCTGTTTTCTTGGCCGTCCCATATCCGATAACCACAATCTCATTCAGCCCGGCAGCACTCCCCGTCAGCACGACCTGTATCGGGCCATCTCCCACCGGAACCTCCTGGATACCATAGCCGACAGAGGAAAAGACCAGCACTTTGACAGGCTGGTCGACAGCGATCTTAAACCGGCCGTCAACGCCCGTAATGACACCCCCGGAAACTGCCCCCTTGGCCTGGACCGTAACCCCCTGCAAGGGACTGCCGTCCTTTGAATCAGTCACCCTTCCGGTAATAGCCCTTTTCTGAGCAGCCAGCGAGCCGTGAAGAAATAGAAGCAGGAGCAGGATGACAGGCATCCTTGCAAGCAATCGTTTTTTCATTTTAATTTTGGTTTTGACAGGCCGACGACCGGCCCGGATATGCCGCACAAGGTAGAAGCCATCGCCCGGACAGGCTTGTCCTGACGTCCATTTCCTTGGTCCAAACTGACCGTTTTCCCTTTTATCTCCCCAAAAAATCAGCAATGCACCTAACTTTGAATAAATTGTTTGCCAATGCCCCCGTCCCTGACGCGCATCCCTCCCCTCACCCCGGCGGCCTTCTTCCTCTTCCTCCTGGCTACCCTCTGCCTGCCCTCCGCGCAGGCCCGCGCCCAGGCGGCCCCCACATCCACCCAGGCAGCCTCGCCATCCACCGGGGCGCCCAAACTCAACTTCACCCACCTTTCCGGCGAACAAGGCCTGTCCAATAGTACCATCGAAGCCATCTACCAGGATAGCCGCGGCTTTATCTGGATCGGCACCCGCGACGGGCTCAACCGTTTCGATGGACATGAAATGCAAGTCTATCGCTACGCCGCCGCCGATACAAACAGCATCAGCGACAGCTATATCCGCTGTATCAGCGAAGACCGCTTCCACCAGCTCTGGGTGGGTACCATGGGCGGCCTTAACCGGCTGGATCCCGCCACCAATCACTTCATCCGATACCGGCACCGGGACGGCGATGCCGGCAGCCTCAGCCACAACGGGATCAACGCTCTGTTGCAAGATTATAGCGGGCGCCTCTGGATCGCCACCGCGGGCGGCGGTCTCAACCGCTTCGACCCGGCAACCGGAACATTTCTGCATCTGAGAGAAGGACCCGCCCACATTTTTTGCATGGTGGAAGACCGCGACGGCTCGCTTTGGATCGGCGCCCAAACCGGCCTTTATCATTACCTCCCCGGAACCGGCACCCTCACTCCGATCATCAACCCGGCGGCAACCAACCCAAGCGGCAACAGGATCCTGGCCATCCAAAAAAACCGGCAGGGCAATCTCTGGCTTGGCACCGAAGACGATGGTCTCTTTCTTTTCGACCCCCTTCAAAAGACCTTCACCCGCTACGCACATTCGGACACCGCCCGCGCCAGCCTCGGTAATAATATGATCAAATGCCTGCTGACCGACCACCTCGGGCGGCTTTGGTCCGGCAGCATCAACGGCGGCCTGAACCTCTTCAACGCCCCCGCAGGTTCCTTTTTTAATTATGCCTATGAACCCGGTATCGCTTCGAGCCTCTCCCAACGGACCGTCTCGGCCTTGTTCGAAGACCGCCAGGGCAATATCTGGATCGGCACTCACCGCGGCGGCATCAATATCTATTCCCCCGGGACGGGAAAATTCAACCTCTACCGGCAGGAAGCCTCTCTCAATAGCCTTAGTTATAACGATGTCCGGACCTTCTGCGAAGACAACAGCGGCGACGGCAACATCTGGATCGGAACGGACGGCGGCGGTCTCGATCTGTTCAACCGTAACCGGCAGACCTTCCGCCATTATACGTATAACCCCTTCAACAACAAAAGCCTCGGCTCCAACGCCGTCCTCGATGTGATGCAGGACCGCGAAGGCGCACTGTGGGTCTCTACCTGGGGCGGCGGTCTCAACCTCTTCGATAAGACAAAAGGAGCATTTACCCGCTACCAGTCAAACCCCGCCGACCCGCATTCGATCAGCTCCAATTTTGTCCAGGCGACATTCGAAGACGATGAAGGCCGGCTCTGGGTCGCCACCTATTACGGCGGCCTGAATCTCTTCGACCGCAAGACCCGCCAATTCACCCGTATCACCGTTGACCCCACCGGTAAAACCAGCCTAACGGGCAACAATATCGTTTCCCTGCTGGAAGACAAGGAGGGACGTATCTGGATCGGCACCGACGACGGCGGTCTGAACTGCTATCATCAGGATACCCGGCATTTCACCCACTATTTTAATACGGAAGAAAAAATGCCCGATCTCCGCGTCCTGTTCACTGACAGCAAAGGACGACTCTGGGTTGGCCAAAAAGGCCTCTACCTGCTGGACGCAGCCCGGGATAGCTTCCGCCTGTATACCGACACCGGCGGTCTGGCAACCGAATTTATCAAGGGGATCACCGAAGACAAACAGGGTAATCTCTGGATCGCCACCTCCAATGGCCTCATTCGCTTTAATCCCGGGACGGCATCGTTCAAAAAATATAATACCGGCGATGGATTACAGGGCCTCGAATTCGAAGCCAACGCTTACCTGAAGACAAAGGACGGCGAACTGTTTTTTGGCGGCATCAACGGCTTCAATTGCTTTTACCCTGGCGCCATCCGGTCCAACCCCTTCATCCCACCCGTCTATATCACCACCTTCCAATTGTCGAACCGCAAGATCCTTCCCGGAGAAAAAGGCGGCCCCCTCGAACAGGATATCAGCCTCACCCGCGAGATCCGGCTTTCTTACCGCCAGTCTACTTTCTCCTTCAACTTTGCCGCCCTCAATTATACCACTCCGGAGAACAATCAATTCGCCTATAGGCTCGAAGGACTCGATAAAGACTGGAACTACGTCGGAAAAGAATATCGGGCAGTATATACCAACCTCGGCCCCGGCGAATATACCTTCCATGTAAAAGCCGCCAACAACGACGGGCTCTGGAACGAAAAGGGAACTTCGATCCGTATCATCATCACCCCACCCTTCTGGAAGACGGATTGGTTTATCGCCCTCCTGGCCCTGGTTGGCGCCGCCTGCCTCTATGCCTTTTTCCGGTTCCGGACCCGGCTAAAGCTAAAGGAGCTGGAGGCGGCTAAAAAAGAAGAGATCCGCCAGGTGCAATTGCAATTCTTTACCAATGTCTCCCACGAATTCCGTACCCCGCTATCCCTGATCCTTGGACCGCTGGAAAAAATGATGAAAGAAACCCTTCCTTCCTCTCCATCTCCCACCCCCGCCTTCCAGCGCTATTATCAGACCATGTACCGCAACGCGCGCCGCCTCCTCAGCCTCATCAATGAATTGATGGACTTCGGCAAGCTGGAAAGCGGCTCCCTGCATCTCAGCGTACAGCACAGCCATCTGAATACCTTTATGGAAGAAATCGCCGAAGAGTTCCGCGACTGGGCGATCCAAAAAGAGATCGATTTTACCCTGCAATTACCAACCCCCTCTCCCGACACCTGGTTCGACCGTCAGGTCGTAGAGAAAATTGTACTAAACTTATTACATAACGCTTTCAAATACACGAAAACAGGCGGTCATATCGCCCTCGAAGTGCGGACATCCCTCGATACCTTCCACCCCTCCTTCGCCAACGAACTGATCCTGAAAAATAATTTCCGCGGCGCCTCCTACGCCTATATCCGCGTAGCCGATAACGGCATCGGCATCTCAAAAGATTCCATCCACCATCTCTTCGAACGATATTACCGCATCACCGAATCCCATCTTGGCTCCGGGGTAGGCCTGGCCTTCGTCAAAAGCCTCGCGCTCCTGCACAAAGGCGATATCTATGTCTATAGCGAGCGGCTGGAAGGCACCGAGATCCTGATCGGGATCCCCATCGGCGAGAACGATTACCGAAAAGAAGAAAAAAGATCCGGCACTCCCACCGAAGGAGGCATCCGCCTCGAAAGCTCCCCCGCCGGCCTGCCCGCCTGCAACGACCCCCGCGACCCCTCCACCCCCCGCGATCCCGCCTCCGAAGATTACTCCCCCTCCGCGGCCCTCCCACCGCTCGAATCTATTTTACTCGTGGAAGATAACGACGAGCTCCGCCGGTTCCTTAAAGAACAACTTGGCGACCAATACGAAGTATTGGACGCGCCAAATGGAAAAGACGGCCTCGCCCTGGCAAAGGAAATCTCCCCCGGCTTTATCATTACAGACGTCATCATGCCGGGCATGAACGGCTTTGACCTCTGCCGGGCCGTCAAACAGGACATCGACACCAGCCATATCCCTGTCCTTATCCTGACCGCCAGAACAGCCATGTCCTCCCAGGTCGAAGGACTCGACGCCGGCGCAGACTACTATTTCGCAAAACCCCTGAATATGGAACTCCTGCTGCTGACGATCCGCAACCGCTTCGACCAGGATCGCAAGCTCAAAGAACGCTACTCCCACGATTCCCATGTCCAGGCCATGGATCTCGTCCACACCGAAAAAGACAAGGAGTTCATGACCCGCCTCCTTGAAATCATCGAGTCACAACTCGCCAACCCCGATTTCGAGATCGGTTACCTCTGCCAGGAAATGGGCATGAGCCGCACCCGCCTTTACCAAAAGATCAAAAGCATCAGCCGCCAGTCCATCGGCGATTTTATCCGCACGATCCGCCTGAAAAAAGCCGTGCAGATAATGACCCATGAAGATGTCTCCCTGACAGAAGTCATGGTCCGCATCGGCATCCAAACCCAATCCTATTTTACAAAAGCATTCAAAAAGGAATTCGGCAAGACCCCTACCCAATTCATCCAGGAAATAAAAAAATTGTAACCGACCCGTCGCGCCGGGGTTTTCTACAACACATGCTGGCCGAACTTCCTGCTGTGATACAACAAAGGTATCGCCGCAGCGCTGATCCCGACGATCAGCACCACGCCGGTCAGCAACCCGTGAAACCGTGCATTCATCGCCGGATCAGAAGACCGGTGTACATGCAGAGCTGCGATGACGCCGATTATCGTCAGCACCGCGAAAAGCGCGCTAAAAGCCACCTCACCTTTTCCGGCCGCTTGCAGAAAGCCGAAATACAACACCCCGATCACAAGAAAAAGAATATTCACCCCAAAAATAATGGAAGAGACATTGATGATATCCGAAGAGAAGAATCCGCCACTGCTGTCCCGGAAGAGCAGGTTATAGCACAAACAAAGAATAGTATCCGAAATACCAACAAACAAGGCAGTCATCAGCGCCTTGATAAAAGGGAACGACGAGGTAAAATCATCCTTATCGGACAACTGGCTGGAACGATCGTTTTCCATAATGTACTCTTTTTCAGATACAACAGAAAAAATCATGCCCGCCCTTACCACGCGGCGCCCACATCCTCACCCCTTCATCACCGCCGCCCGGTTTCCACCCCAATCCGGGAACAGCACCTTATCATTGGCGATCTGCAAATGCGCATCGGCTACCGCACTAAACACGCTCCGAAAATCCGTCGTCACCGGCAGGTCACGCCCATCTTCCAGGTTCTCTACCGCCAAAGCCGGAACATTGCCATATACTTTCCCGCCGTCGACATGATTGCCCAGGATAAAATTGCAGGAAGCACGCCCATGATCGGTGCCCCCCGTACCATTTTGATGCACCGTCCGGCCAAATTCTGTCATAGTCATCACCGTTACATCATCCTGGTAAGTATCCAGGTCTTTCCACAAAGCGGCGATGCTATTGCTGAGATCCGCTACATTCCGCGCGAAGATCCCGTTATCGGTCCCCTGGTTGAAATGGGTATCCCAACCATTGGATTCCGTAAAGGCAACCTCCAATCCGACATCCATCTTGATCAGCTGCGCGATCTGACGCAAGGAATTACCAAGCGGGGAATTAGGATACATCGCGCCGTTTGCCGGATGGTAATTGCGGATATCCGCCGACTGCAACAGCTTCATAGCCTCGAAACTTTCCTTGCCCGTCTGCTGTAACAACCCCGGAGCTGTCTGATCATACAGATCCTCGAAACTGCGCGCCGCCATATTCGCCGCCGCCGGATTCCCCTTTAGCCCGATAGCAAAATCCTGCAGATTGCTGATCGCTACCGAAGGATTATCCCCATAGAAAGATCTCGGTAAAGCCGATGTCAGACTCACCGCGGTAAAAGGAGTGGACGCATCGTGGCCCAGTAAACCAACCGCCCTGTTAAGCCAGCCGCTGGCCGTACCCTTATTGAAAGGAGTCCCCGACTCCATATAGTCCTGCGCATCGAAATGCGAACGCGTATTGTTTGGCGAGCCGATACCATGCACAATGCCCAGCCGCCCATCCCGGAAAAGAGGCTCGAACGCCTTCATCCCCGGATGCAACCCCCAGCGCCCATCCAGATCGATCAGCGGATTGCCCTGCACGCCTCGCCCGTCCTGCCCGCCCCGCGCCGCCGACAGCGACAAGCCCGGTCTGGCTGCCTGCAGATAAGCATCCTCAAAAGGTGTCACCGCCATCAGCCCATCCATCGCACCGCGCTGGAAGATACACACCAGCACCCGCTTCCGCTTGTAAGGCCGGAAGATCTTATCACTGGCGGCCGCTTGCGCCATAAAACCGGGTATGCCGCCCATTACACCAATGCCAAAAAGAGCGATACCACCTCCCTTTAAAAAACCTCTTCTTGATACCATCGTCGTATTTTTTTAAGGATTAACGTCTCTGATATTCCGGCGATCCAATAATGATCCCCACTACCTGCGCCAACATCGGTTCAACACCCGATCCGGCCTGATCCGCCATAGCCACCTCCCCCGCACCACCACTCGCCTGATCCACCCTCGTCCCAAGATCGGGAGCTGTAAGAAGCGGCGTCAGCCGCTTCACCGTCGCCTCCAAATTCCTCTCAGGTAAAAAAAGCCCCCCATATATCAGCAGCGCCGCCTGCGCACTCTCCGGCTCATGCCCGTTGTTCAGCGCCGCAAGGTCGATCCTTACACCCGGCACCTTGCCCGCCGCCAGCGCCAGACCAAAATTCATCCGGTTTAACAGACTGCCCGTATTGATCCAGTAAGACCCCTTGTCGGGAAAACCCGTCGGCGCCTGGTAATAATATTTTTTCTCCCCCATCCTGCTTACCCAGTTGTACAAAGGATAAGGCTGCTCGATCGTCGCATGCAGACTACGCACCGCCCCAATGGCCAGCTCGAAAGGCGATTTCGTCTTTTCCCGGACAGCCGCCGGACTCCAGAATTCCGGCGCAGTCACCATCGTGATCAGCACCTGCCGGATATCCCCGTCCTTCTCGAGAAAAGTTTTCGCCATTTTATCGATAAGGGGCTGTGGCGGGTCATCACTGACAAAACGAACGGCGATCTTCCGCGCGATAAACCGCGCCGTGGAAGGATGATGCGCCAACAGCTCCAGCAGCGTTACCCCTTCGTCATAACCGCCGCCTGCCGGAAACACATGACCCAATACCGTCTTCTCCCCCTTATCATGCCGGTTGGCATTGAATAAGAAATCCCCTTCATGCACAAAACCCCGACGAGCCAACTGGTCCCAGCTATAGCGGTTGAGCAGCCCCTTGCCATTATCATTCATGGGATAGACAGTCCAACCGGTCAGCACGCGCGCCGCCTGCGTCACATCCTGTTGCGTATAACCACCGTCAACGCCCAGCGTGTGCAGCTCCATCACCTCCCGCGCATAGTTTTCATTGAGCCCCCGGTTCTTCCGGGCCTGCCGGACCTGTACCGCCAGCGCCGTGTCACCCTGCCCCATAGCCGCCGCTTCCACCACCCTGCTCCCGGGATCATCCTGCCCCTCCGCCAGCGGCGCGGCACTGCTGAAATTATCAAGATAATACAACATCGCCGGCGACTTCGCCGTCTTCAGCAACAGATCGCTGAAACGCCCCAGCGAATTAGGCCGGATAACATCCCGCTCATACGCCGGAATAAATTCAGCACAGTCATTCTTCGTAATGGAAACATTAAAATGGTTAAACCAGAAATCCGTCATCACCTCCTGCAATTGATCAGGAGAATAGGCGGCACGCAGGATCTTCTGACAAAAAAATTGCCGGAACAGCTCCTGCTCCGGCTTGTACCCTTTTTCCTGCATATAGCTCCGAATGATTTCCCGATATTCTTTCCGATCCGTTTTTACAGAATCTTTGTTCACAACCCCATCCCGGACAGCCATCCGGGTCACCTGACCGGCCCTGGGATAAGTGCTGACCACCTGCTCATTGGATAGCTGCAGGGCATCGTACTGGCTCAGGCACTGTTCCAGCGAGTCGTCCGGTAAATTAGCCGCCAGCTGCTCCAAAAACCAGCTCTCCAAACCCTGCTGCACAACAGCATCGACCTGGCCAGGCATAGCGCCATAGGTGAACCGGCTCAACAAATGCGCCGCCGCCTGCCGCTCCGTTAACCCCGCCTGACGATAAGGAAGCCGGAAAGCCGGCGGCAACCGCGTTCCATCCAACACCTGCAGTGACGCCCTCGCCCCATTCAATGCCTGCAGTGATGCCCTGGCCCCACTCAACGCATGCAGCGGAGCTTCCGTCAGAAAGGAAGATAAAAGCAGATGCCCGCCGAGCAACACCAGGACAAAACCTATTAATTTGATGATTGTCTTCATAAACGATAGCGGGCTCTGATACACCCTTCCCGGGTGATTGGATACCCACCGGGTCTAAAGGTTTAATAACGCAGGTCTTAAAGCTTTTATGCAGCTTCTTTAAACCTTTTGACCGCATCGAAGTCTCACGAATTAACTATATTTGTCTGCTATGAAAAAACTTCTCTTCCTGCTAGCCCTCGCGGCCGCCTCAACCTGCCCCGCCCTCGCCCAAACTAGCGACTCCACCTCCGACCCCGGCTATACCACCGCCACACCAAAAAAAGTCATGTCCCCCACCCAGCGGGCCGCTCGCCAGCTTAACCTCCTTCAACAAAAGCTGAACCTCAACCAGGACCAGGTCATACAGCTCCGCATGATCCTCTTGAATCTTAACGTCTCCCTCGATAGCCTCCGCACCAACCCTTCAGGAGATAAAAAGGCGGATAACAAAGCCCGCCGCATGATCACCCAGGAAGCAGATGGCAAAATCTACGCTTTGCTCACTACCGAACAGCAGTTGCAATACGCTCAATGGAAGACCGAACAAAAGCAAAAAGCCATGGAAAAAAGACTGAGTCAGGCGGCAGATAGCAGCGCAATCCCCGCCGCCGGCGCCGCCACTCCGCCCCCACAAAAACCATAAGCCTAAAACAACCCTACTTCAACCCACAGCGCCGCCTTCCATCCCTCCCGCACCACTCCATTAAGCTGCGTCTCATCCGATCCGCCGGCACTGAGATACAACTGGTCGATACCCGTTCCCGTCTGCCAGTTGAAATACCCCCCGCGAAGCCCAACCCCTATCCGGTGACCAGCCGCATACCGCAACCCCGCCCCCGCTTCGAGACCATAACCATCGGCCGTGTGCCGGAAACTCACCGGCTGCGCAAAAGTCGGGATCAGATTCCAGTCAGCTGTGGCATGATATTTCACCTGGTGATAGTCCGCATCGGCTACCACCTGCCAGCGCGCCGATAACTGCCAGGCGGCCTCCCCCCTGAACAGCGGCCCCAGCCATTTGGCAGAATAGGAACTATTCAACTGACCGAAAGGACCGCCGGGACCGCCCGGATCGACGACAGGAAAGTATTGTGCATCGATACCATAACCGATAAAAGGCGTCACCCTCCACCGGCCGCCGCAAAGCAAATAGCCAACACCCGCCGAAGCAGCCTCGCTATGCCCTGTGCCGGCATTGAATTGCTGATGATAGATCGGATCGTAGCGGTTGTCCAGACCATAATCCGTGTCGGTAAAGCTTCCCGATCGGTTAAATACCCGGCTGCCGCTGGCAAAAATCCGCCATCGCCGCCAAGCCTTCCATTGCAGATCGACCCTGCCGGAAGGCCCGCTGACCGTACGCCATTTGAGCTCGGAATAGATATTGGGGTCCTGGCCGGCGCTGTTGCCGGCTATCGACCAGCGAAAATCCTGACGCTCATAGCCCGCCGATACCCGCACCAACAATTTTTCTTCCTCTTGCTGCGCCCTGAGACCCGGACCCGCCAACAACAACAGCAGCAAGATCCCCCCGGCACCGAGCCGGGAGGATCGATTATTATTTTCCATTAATTGACAACGCTATAGGTAAACTCTTCCCATCCCTGTGCCTGCAGCCGGTTACAATACATCGGCCCTGCCCCGTTACTGCTCGTGACATAATCACCGTTCGTGCCCTGCAGAGAAATGGTTCCGTCCGGGTTGCTGATCCATCGGAACTGCTCCCAGGCCTGCGCCGTCGTCCGGTTACATTCCATCGCCGAGTCGGCGTTATTGCTCGTGACATACAGCCCGTTACTACCTTTGAGGGTGATCAGCCCGTTACCCGCATCACCAACCGTAAACTGCTCCCAGGCCTGCGCCGTCTGCCTGTCACAGGCCATGGCGGAATCGGCATTATTGCTCGTAACAAACAACCCGTTATCGCCCTTTAACGTTATCACCTGCCCTACGGGAGGTGATGCGCTGGTGATATTGTACACATGCACATAGTCCACGAGCATGGAAGTCGGCAACGCCCCGGTATTGACAGTCGAACCCGATAAAGTACCCCCGACCGCCAGGTTCAGAATGATATAAAACGGATTTTGAAAGGCCCCGGTGTTGTTGATATTATTGCTGATATTCCCCGTTACATACAGGGTATTGTCGACATACCAGTTGATGCTCTGGCTGTTCCACTCCACGGCATAGATATGAAAATCCGCCGGCGTGTTGTCAGTCGAAGTGCTGCTGCCATACTGCGTATTCCCGCCATCATACCAATGCATCGTACCCAGGATGGTATTGTTGGTGTTGACCTGCTCCATGATGTCGATCTCCCCGCATTCCGGCCATCCCACAGAATTGATATCGGTACCCAGCATCCAAAAAGCCGGCCACATCCCCTGCACCATCGGCAATGCCATACGAGCCTCGATACGCCCATAGGTGGTCGAGAATTTCCCGGAGGTTTCGATTTTACCTGACGTATACGGCTGCCCCGCCACCGACTGGTTCTTTGCCGTGATGACCAGGTTGCCGCCGGTCTCCGTGACATTGGACGCCTGGTAATATTCCTGCTCGTTGTTGACACCCGGATTTCCAACATCGATGTTCCAGTTGCTGGTATTGAGGCTCGTTCCGTTGAACTCGTCGGACCAGACCAACTGATACGCAATGGCCCGCGGTACCGTCGATTTGCCGGAATCCCCATCGCTGGCTTTTAAATTCTTTTTACAAGAGACTAAGGCAATGATCAGCAGGAAGATCAGCCCTGCGCCGGAAGTGGCGCGGAAAAGGTTTTTGTTCATAAAGGCAAACATTTAGGTGATAAGATTTTGTTAAAATTCAAACAATTGACACAAGAATCAGCGCATCCATACCCCCTAAATGGCGAATTCGTGGAAAACTTTTCTTTACTCAGGCTCTACCGCAGTTTAACTTCACCTATGCACCGACTCCTCCTCCCCCTCCTCATCGCCACCCAAAACACTCTCGCCCAACCCCTGAACGTGAGCCTGGACTCCTTCTTTCATACGCTACCTCCCAACCAACCCGGTATCGCCCTCGCGATCCGGAAGAACGGAGATCTTATCTATTACAACGCCGCGGGCATCGCCGACCTCCGTACGACAACCCCGCTGGATAGCAACTCCAACTTCCGCATGGCCTCCGTGACCAAACAATTTACCGCCATGGGCATCCTCCTCCTCGCCCGCGACAGCATCCTGCACCTCGACGACCCCATCGGCCGCTGGCTCCCCGAACTATCTCGGCATATCGGCACGACGGTCCTCATCCGCCATCTGCTCACCCATTCCTCCGGCCTCCTCGACTACGAATCCCTGATCCCCGCAGGCCAGAAGACCCAGGTCCTGGATGAAGACGTCCTGAAACTGCTGTCAACAAACGACAGCACCTATTTTGCGCCCGGGAGCAAATTCCAATACAGCAACTCCGGTTTCTGCCTTCTGGCCCTCATCATCGAGCGGGCCTCCCATCAGTCTTACGCCCAATTTATAAAACAACGCATCTTCACCCCCCTCCACATGGATAGCTCCACCGTGTACGCAGCCGGCCAATACATCCCCCACCGGGCCATGGGCTATGCCAAAGACAGCACCGGCGCCATCATCCCCTCCGACCAAAGCGTCACCAGCGCCACCAAAGGCGATGGCGGCGTCTACACCTCACTGACCGATTATTCCAAATGGATCCGCGCCTTGCAGCAAAACCGGCTGATCAATCTCCCCGCCACCCTGCGCCGCCTCCGCTTCCCGATCGCCAATATACCCGGCAGGTATTACGCCGCAGGCTGGTTCATCACCGGTAATTCCCCGACGATCCTCTTCCATTCCGGCAGCACCTGCGGCTTCACCAATTTCGTCATCCAGATCCCGGGCGACGAATGGAGCATCGTCTGTTTCTCCAACCTTGCCGATAACAACACCCCCTTCCGGGAAATCGTAAAATTATTAAAGGCCAGCGGCATGGAAGACCTCTCCCCGGCGCTGGCCCTGAAAGACCTGACAAATTAATCTCACTACCCAAAAACTCTATCGGCCCAATAAAGCCAGCATCCCCTGCGCATACCACCGCGCCAGATAGTCATTGGGATGCAGCGGATTGACGATACAGTCCTTCGCTTTCTTGCGCCGGTAGATCGCATCGCTCAGCGTGGTCATATCGAACATAACGATGCCGGCCCCCTCCATCTCCCGCAACACATCGCGATAACCCGCCAGGTTACCCGTGTAAAAAGCCTTGGCAGAATCAGTATCCAGCACATAGTCGGGGTCGAATTTCATATTGGCCAATAACAGGAACTCCGTCGCCGGCCGGACCGCCCGCACCTGCCGGATTATACTGCGCACCGAATCCCCGAATTCCGCCGGCGGCATCCGCCAGAAATCATTCATCCCGAAATCGATGACCACAAGATCGGGATGCAGAGGATTGACATATTGCTGCACATACTGCGCACCCCAGGCTACCGTTGAACCCGGCAACCCCGCATTAAAAAACCTGACCAGCGCACGCCCACTCCGCTGCCGCAACCCATCCACGAACAAATCCATATACGAAGGCATATATGGCGCTACCCCATCATATCCGCTGACATTGAACCCCCGCGTAATGCTCATCCCATAGGCGACAATCCGTATCTCCGTCGGACCGGCGGCGCCCCTCTCCGCCGGACCGTTGGCGCCCCTCTGCCTTGGGCGCCCGTCCGGCTTCCGCCCGTCCGACTTCCGCAGCCTCCCCATCGTCCTGGGCAGCTGATCCCCCTTATACCCTGGAACCGGCCCTTCCCATTTGTCATGATGCGTATACGTGACCACCACCCACCGCGACTGCAGGTTATACCAGGCCAGATCCTTCTTACCATCGAACAAGCTGTCTGCAACCCACGGCATCGGCGACCCCGCCAACCGGGTGATCGTCCTGTCATTAACCCGATAATCGGTGCCCTCCCGATAAGTCGTGTCCAATGCGAAATTTCGCACCGACAGGATCCTGTCCGGCTGATACAACAGCCGCCCACCAGCCACCGCGCCGGCCGCCGAATACAACAGCACCGTTTCATTATAGATCGTATCGGAATGCCAAAAGGGCTTCATATATTGTCGCAAATTGCACAGCGGCGCATGCGGGACGCCCGTCTCCCCGATATTGGGCTCTATCTTCCAGTCACCGACCTGCAACATCCCACCTGCCTCGCCCTTCCCCGCCCCATCCTTCCCCCCAACCCCCTCCTTCCCCGCCCCGATCATCACATACTTCGTGCCGGCCGGCGTCTCGGTGTAATTGCCCGCTTCCTCATATTTGCCCGTAAACGATACCGGCTCCCTATATTCCAACAGCAGCCGGTCAGCCGAATCATAACAGCGGATAAACGAATAGGCACTAACCTCCTTCGTCTCAGGCTTGAGCTTTACGTCGTAACTGATCAACGCCAACGGCCCGATCTCCACCCGTTGTGACACCTCACCGGGTTCCGGCCCGATCCACTGCATCCCTCCCGTATCCTCCTCCCCGATCTGCACTCTACCCGGGCGCACAACAAAAGGCAACCACAAATAACCCGATCGTTCAAGATCGGTCTTATTCCACCGGTCAGCCATAAACAGAAATCTATCCCCCCCCAACGGCAACACATAAGTGCTCTGTGAATGAAATGTCGTCGCCGAATCCTGCCCTACACAAGGATTCCCACCCTGCACCCATTTCCCCAGCATACTATCCGCTACAGCCACCTTCGCCGGATTCGGATCCCAGCCACTGCAAAGCGATGTAATAAGATAATATTTGCCGCCCGATCGAAAAACGGCCGGCGCCTCGCGGCGCTGACCAACCAGTATCCGCCGGTATACCGGCGTGGGCGTCAGATAATCTTTAGATAACAGACACACTTGCATCGTATTATTGTTCTCGGAAGCATACACGAGGTAAGCCCTCCCGTCATCATCGCGGAATACCGTCATATCCCTGGACATCTGCCCATTAGGCCTGACACTGCCGAGATACCGGAATGGACCCTGCGGCTTATCACTGACCGCCACCCCCGCCCGCGCATAACCGTAATCATCTTTATCGATATGCATCCACAACACAAACTGGTTCGTTTCTTCATTATAGATCACCTTAGGTCTTTCGATCACCCGGCCAATATACAGATCACTGGATGTATCGGTCGGATCAGTCGCCAGCGCAACCCCCTCATTTTTCCAATGCACCAGGTCCCGGGAAGAATAACAGGACACGCCGCCCGCATCCACCCGATAGTCTTCCCAATCCTGTCCCGGCACAAGCCGGGTCTTACCTTTCTTGATCTCGCCGTACAAATAGTACACCCCATCATGGAACAGCACCCCCGCACCATGCGCATTGATAAAATGCCCATCCGTATCCGTCCAATCGCCGCCAGATACCCCAGCACTCCCACCGCCGCCAGTCATGCCTGCCGCCGGACCGCCAGCCGCATTTTCCTCCAACACCGTCAGCCCCCATGGCTGCAACAGCACCGTCTCTCCCATCCCCACCTTTTTCCCCGTCAACAACTCCCCGGCCTGCGTATATGGGTAAACAAAAGACTTTGCTTCCCCCGAATAATTGAAATAATAATGTACCGCCCGCCCGTACCGGTTAACCCCACTGCGGACGATCAACGGGAAAGCCAGATCCTGATCCACCGTCCGCATACCCGCCTCCGTTACCGCCGCCGCCAACACCTCCCGCAACATCGCCGCCGAAGGTATCGTCCCCATATAAATAACACTTCCTTTTCCAAAATCATGATGGGTGATCGCCGCATATTTCCCCCAATACGGATGATCATACCGCGCCACCACCGTAGCCGACTCCGGCACCAGCATTTCCGCCCAGTCATGCACCTCATTTTCACCCATCCCCACGCCCATTCGCCCAATATTCGTAAAGAGCTGATACGACACCCCCGCCGCCTCCCTTAACGGCCCCGGCATCACCACCCCCCGCACCTGAACATTTTCATCGGTAAAGCCGCTCTTACAGCTATACACAATATGGCCGCCGCGCCGCACATAATCATTCAACACCCCCAGCACACTGTCGCTGACACTATACAACGGCGGTACAACCAACAGCGAATAACCGGATAGATCAGAGGTCTCATTCACCAGGTCACAACCGACATTCATCGAATAAAGCACATCGTATTCCCTCCGCAGTATATCGTTGTAGTTGAGACTATCGCTAAAGGGGAACCACCCCAGGGCCGTCAGCGAAGCATTGCTAAAAAAAATCGCCGCCTTATTTCGCTTCTGCAAGCCAACCAACCTATCGCCTATCCGCTGCCATTCCTTACCCGTTTGCCGCACCTCTTCATAAATAGGATTGGATTCGCCATCATGACTCAACACCCCCTTCCAATAGGTCTCCACCGCATTGGGCAGGGACTGCCAGGGCCAGTATTCCACCATACCCGCACCGGAAGCCAGATGACTATAGGCCTGTAGCCGCAGTTGCCCGGGATACGGCAGCTCCTGCTTCCCCGCCAGGCTCTGGGCCTGCGTCTCCATCACCAGGTAGTTTCGCCCCTTCATGCTCCGCGCCAGGTCGCCGCCAAAAGCAATCTCAGAACCTGTCAGGCGGTCCGCCGTCGCATGATAAATATCGATGCCTGCGATATCAAAAACACGTGCAGCCGCAAAATGATCCACATCCGGCTGAATACCATAAGAAGATTCACGCCACTCCAGGTCGAAGTTGTGCGTGATAAACTGATCCGGTCTCTTGAGCAACCGGATAATCCCCACCTGCCAGGCCAGATAGTCCGTCACCATCTTCCGCTGAAAAGCGGCATAGGCACAGCCCAGACTTGCGTTGATATTGCCGGCCAACGAAGGAAAAGCCGCCCAGTCATGGATAGAATTGCTCCAATAGTTTAACCCATAAGCCCGGTTCATGTTCTCAGGACTCCCAAACCGCTGCCGCAACGATTGCACGAATAACGCCTGCATCACCGGTCCCATATTGCCATACGACTTGGTCTCATTGTCTGCCTGGTAACCGATCACACCACCTCTGTTCCTCACATGCATCACCAGCCGCCGGATGATCCGCTCCGCATAGAAACGAAATACCGGGCTGACAATATCCATATTTTGCCGCGCGCCATACGTCCGCCGCCCCCCACCGGTCATGACCAGCACTTCAGGGTGCGCCTTCGCCAGCCAGGCCGGAATGGCATAGGTCGGCGTGCCGATAATGACCCGGATACCCGCCCCCTCCATCGCATCCAGCACCCTGTCCAGCTTCGAAAAATCAAATACCCCATCCCTCGGCTCCCATACACCCCAGGTGGACTCCGCAATCCTCACCGTGTTGATCCCCGCCTCTTTCATCAACCGCACATCCTTTTCAAGGCGCTCCTGCGGCATATACTCATAGTAGTAAGCCGCACCATACCGTAAGGTATCCAATGCCGGAAAGGGCCGCGCCACCCCACCCCGAGCCGGCTGCGCCACCACAACCCCGCCGGCAATCAACAGCACCCACAAAAAAATCATTTTTTTCATCCGCGAAGATTTTTATTCCGACATCGGAACCACCACCCGGTACTCCGGCACCATCCTTGCCTGCTCGATCTCCGCCCGCCCCTCCGCCGATAACAAAGGCGGCCGGTCGAAATACATCCGACCCAGATCCTTCCAGGGACGAACCTCCAATTCCAGCTCCTGGCATTCCAGCGAATACCCACCCCGCTTCAAATCCATCAGCCAATCCGTATTATTATTCAAATTGTCCGCTATCAACTTCCCATCATACCGCACCGAAATCCGATCCCCCTGATATTCCACATCCAAATACAAATTATTCAACCCATCCAGGTAATTACAGGACAACGGCAATGTCCACACCCTAAAACCCGGCAACGATTCCCCACTCGCCGCCCGCCGCCCATCCGCCGCCCCCGCCGTTCCTGCCACCCCAACCATCCCCGCCACCTTCGGTGCCGCCCACCCCATCGGAAACACCGGCTTATCTCCATACGTAGCCGGAAAATAATATTGATCCGCCACCAACCACGAAGTATCCGTAGAAAAATCCAACCGGTCCGTATTGAAATACTCCACCAACACCCGCCCCGCAAATGCCCGGTCACCCATCCCCCCCGAAACCACCTTCCCTGTCTCATACGGAAAATCCATCAACAACACATTATCCCCCTTCTCGATATACCCCGTTATATCCATCACATTCAAACTATCGGGCCGGATCGGCTGATCGACCCACCTGTCATTGATGCGCACCCTGCACCCGGACTCCGCCGCCAACACCAGCTTCGCCGACCTGATCCGGGCCGGATCACCCGCACTGAATTCCTTCTGGAATTCACGATGATAAAGCAGCGTCCCCGCATCGACACGACTGACCGAGGTGACCAGCCACTGGGCATCCTGCAAGGCCCCCTTCGGCTGAAGCACACAAACCGGCTTTTTTTCCGGTTGCTGCCGCTGCGTCACTATAAAATTCCCGTCCCGGCCCAATTCCTTTACTTCGAACGAAGACACCGTATCGGTCATGTAAAGACTATTACCCTTGGCATACAACGCAGCCCTTGACAAATAAAAATGTTCCTTCCCCGCACTATCCGCCAATATCCAGGACCGCCGGCCCTCCTCCCTTGACAGGATAATTATTTTTTGCCGGACCCCACCCTTCCTCGTCACCGTTATCACACAGTCACTACCCGGACGCAAACCCGAAACAAGATACGAATGCCCGACCCTGCTCACCTTCCCCGCCAATTCCATCTTACCGCCCGGTTCCTCCCTCCCCCCATACTCCACCTTATCGATGCCCTCTTCCCCCAGCGACAGCTCCGGCAACAGATCCGCATCCTGCATAAAAACCCAGACAGATCCATCTTCCTTGTGAAACAAAGGCTGCGCCGTCGCATAATCCAATTCCACCCCATCCATATCCAACCCCATCGGCCATATAAAGAGACTGCTGTCTGGTAAATCCACCGGCGCAGAAGGGAACACCAGCGTCCTGTCCCGCAACTTCACCCGAAATTGAACCTGCCGCTGAACCGGCCGCTGATTATTGCGACAGTAATTGATGCCAAATAAAAAACCGCCATTGCCCTTGACCCGCGCAGCATACTGCAAACCATCCTCCGCCGCCCTCGCCGCGCCACCACCACCCCTACCGGGCTTCCCCCCATCCTGCCGCGCCGCAAACACCGGCTCCATCGGCGCCAGCAACCGCCCAAACTCATCAAGAAAATAATTCATCCCCTTCACTGTATAATAAGACGGCGCCGGTAACCCATTTTCGCCAATCGCAGCCTGAAAATCATAGGAAATAGGCGACAGCTCGCTCCACCAGCCCGTCTCATCCTTGTCCTCCTGCATCGTACTGTAAATGCCCGGCGGATTCGAACCACCGGCAAAAATATAATAACCCAGCAGATTACCACCCGACCCAATCCGGCTGCTGATCAACGCCAACCCATCCAACGCACCAATAACAGGCCTTCGGTGGATGGAATTAAAAATGCCGACCCCCAACTCACAGGTAAAATAAGGGTCCATGGAATAATCATAACCCTCTTTCTTTTTTACCAGCGCATTGCCGATAGTCGCATCATCGCGGAATGAACTAAATGTATAATTATCGCACCGGGTGATCTTTTCAATATCGGGCGCCCAGGATTCATCCGGATAGCCGCCCCAGAGCGGGATCACCTCATTGGCCGGAATACTGCCATTCCCCCAGCCCGTCACCGTATACAAGGGCACATCCATCCCGTATTTCAGCGCCATCTGCTTCAGCCAGTAAATATAAGGTTCGCCAGCCTTGCCCTTCCAGTATTCGTTTTCCAGCTGGATACCCACGACAGGGCCGCCATCCTTATACATCAGGCCCTTTAATTGCAGCCCGATTTGCCGGAAGTATCGCTCGACATATTGCTGATACACAGGATCGAGGGACCGATCCGCAATGAATTTTTTTCGAAGTATCCAATCCGGCGTACCCCCGTTCCGCGCTTCCCCATGCGACCAGGGACCGATACGCGGATACACCAGCATACCCAGCCGCCCGCACAGCTGCACAAAGGCTCGGAGGTCTTTGTTACCGGACCAGTCGAACTCACCCTCTATCTCTTCATGATGATTCCAGAAGGAATAGGTGGCAATGACGGTGACACCGCCCGCCTTCATTTTCAAAATCTCATCCTCCCATCGCTCACGCGGCATCCTCGAATACTGCAGCTCACCCATCACAGGAATGCGCGGAATACCGCCAATCGTCAGATAACGGCTATTTATCTCCAGCCGCCTGCCTGCCGTCCCCGGACTACCCATCCTAAAATAACCCGGGCTAACCGCGGTAGCCACATGGCTGGCATCCAGTGAATACACAGACTGAGCATCCGCACCAGGGCCTGCCACCAAACCGGCGGCGACACCCATCACAGAAATTCCTATTCTTATTCGCATAATTTCGCTAATACCCCACCGCATAAACTCTCGCCTCCAGCCTCAACTCATCTTTCTCGGCCGTAGAACATTCTATTTCCACCGGCGTAGCCGGATCGAAGGAACCATGCTTCAACTCCGCCGCGCCCCAGGACAACCCACTCCAGATCATCTTATCATATTCCACCCGCAGCGGCAACGCAACCCCCGCCTGCAACACGCGGATCTGAATCAGCTCATTCATTTTCTTCCCATCCGGCGGCGACCCACCCCAACTCCGCACCGGATTCCCATCCGACCCGAATTGCTGCACGATAATCCGCAGATCCTTCCCCGCATACCTCCCCATATCCAGCATCTCGCTCCGAACCATATTCTTCCCCTTCAAACTAAACTTCAGCCCAACCCTCTCCTGCATCAAAGGAATCCGGATCGTCTCATCGCGCCCCAGGTCATATCGCGCATCGGCATATACACCCGTCGCCACCACTACCAACTGCTCCGGCCCCACCACGATCCCCTTCCCCTCCATGGAAGGCTTATAACCGCCGTCGGAATAAAGCACACGCACTACCCCTGGGCCGCCCGGCCCTTCCTCGGTCCATGGAAACTCCACCAAAGCATACTCCTGCGACGGATTGACCATGGTATAAACCGACCCCGAAACGCCCGTCCCTTTAAACCCATAAGACAAGCCGCTGCCCGGTATGGGGCCCAGCGACCTGCACCGCTCCAACCGCTGCAAGCCGTGAAAAAGAGATTGCGCCCGCGCAAACCACCGCGCATCCGCCTCCTTCAGCAACTCCAGGTTGCCATGATAAACATTCATCCAGCCACCCCTTGCCAATTCCAGTAGCAGCATCCCCTTCCAGGCCTGCACAGCCCGGTAATAACAAGTCCCCGTCGTCCCGATCATAAAGGCGCAACTATCGATCCGTCGCAACGGCAGCCCGTTGGATTCAAACTGCCGGTTCATATGATCGGAATAGTTGTCCTGCGACCGCCAGATATTCATCATTGGCACATCCGAGAACCGTGGGTCGCCGGAATATAACGTATCGAAGACCCGCAGCCAGCGCGGGTCGACCGTCTGACGAAAAGGAGTAAACGTATTTTCCATCTCCCCGCCAAACCCATTGTAGCCGGTGATCAGCACATCCGGATTCCGGCTGCGGAAGCTCGACAGCATATCCCGGAAAGCAGCCTTATTCTTATCCTTCACCTCTTCCGGACTATATTTATCCTTTGACGCCGGCGTTACCGCCTCGAAATAAGCGAAATCGAATTTAAACAGCCGGACCCCCTTGTCATACCAGCCTTGTAAGGTACCCGCAAGATGCGCAAGATACCCGCCCTCAAACAAACAGAGGATGTTGGAATCCGTACCGACCGAATCCTGCCACTCGGGCACCGGCTCCAAAAAACGCCCGTCATGAGTCGCGATAAGATTGGTGGAGAACCACATCCCCGGCCGCACCTGATTCGCCAGGCAGGTTTCCAGCCATTTGCCCGGTCCGTTCGGCCAATGCTCCTTGCTCCACGTGCGATACCCCCCCATCTTGTCAAACCAGAAAGCATCCATTACGTAGTAGTCGATCTGTACCCCGCTCTTCCTCAACCGAAAGATCTCGTTCAACTCCCGCATCGCCAGTTCCTCCGTCTGCACCACCTTATCCGACAACTCGTCATAAGCCGACCAGTTATTATACACAAATACCGGCTTTCGCGGCCCCGCCAACAAAACCCCATCCTCCGCCGTCCCCTCACGGTCCGCAAAAACCCCCGCAGCCATCGCCGCACCCCCCATCCCCAAGGCCACCGCCGGGGCTACCACCCCCAACGCTGCTGTCTTAAAAAAAAATCGTCTCTTCATAACTATTAATTAAAACTCGCCCCAATCCCTAACCGCGGAGCGGCGCCACCATTAAAATCCCGCGCCCCCACATCGATCCCCAAAGACCGCAAATCCACCCCACCGCGGAAGAGCGCCGACCCCACCGAAACCTTATATTTACCAAAACCCTTCATCGCCTTCACATCCGTCACCCTTGTGCCACCGGCATCTTTAAAATCCGGCTTGAAATAATATCCCTTATCTCCGACCGCAGCACCACCCTTGCGAAGCACCCACCAGTCATTGCCATCAAAAATATCCACCCCCCTGTCACCCCGGATAAGACTATCCGCACCCACAAAAATATTATTGTAAAAAGCAAACTGTTTCCGCGCACTCGTCGTCGAAAAGCTGATAGCAGCCTCGGCTGAATTATAAACCGTATTGTTATAGACCAAACAATCATAAAACTGACCCGCATCACCCGAACTGTTCCACACATAAATGCCAGCCCGCGAATCCGAAACACCCCCATCATCTTCGCTGATGTTCCACCGGATAATATTGTGATACCAGGGACTGGCGCCCCAATATTGAAAGATACAATACCCGCTGCCCTGGTTGCCATAAGACAGACAATACTGGATAACGGAATTGGTGACCCCACCATCCAGATCGAACCCACCCCCATCGGCGCCGCCAACAGAAGTCTTATTGCGATAGGCCAGACAATGCTGGATCGTGACACTGTCGGCTTCATAACACCAGATACCCACCGGACCATTGCCGATCCGCGGCATATCCCAACCATTATTGGTCGCGGAACAATAGTCGATCAACAGGTTGGTGCAATGACCCGCGACAATGCCATTGCCGCTATGATTGGTGAGATTGGTCGGGTCACCGGGGTTATCATCCGTCCGGCAATGCAGGATCCGCAAATTCCTGGACTCCCGCTTACCGGAAGACCCCTCCACGGCAATCCCTGCTGCCCCATTCTCATGCGCATCCACGGCATCCAGCACAACATCCGTAGAGGAATAGATCAGCAGCCCGGATTTTTGAAAGCCCGTAATGTCCAAATCACTGACCCGGATATGATGCGATTCTATAATCCCCAACCCATCTTTCACATTACCCGTTTTCCTGCCCGCACCAACCAGCCGAAGACCCTTGACATTAACCCATCGGGCATCATAAAATACCACCGCCGAAGAATCTCCGCCATTGATCGTCGCTTCCCCCCCGCCATAAGACCCAACCCACACCGGATGCCCCTCACTCCCCCCATAACGGATCCTCAATGTGCCGGCAAACGACTGGCCGCCCCGGAACAGCACCGAATCACCCATCCCCAGCTCAACGCGGCTAACCGCCTCCACCGTTTTCCACGGATGCCAAAGACTCCCATCCTGCCCGTCGCTTCCGCTCCCGTCAATATAATAGTTCCTCCCCCCCATACGGGGTATCCCCGCGACCCCCAACCCAATGCTCAATAACAATAGTACGTTTATCCATTTCATGATCGATCAATGAGTAAATTAAAGTGTTTCAACTCTAAGTTCTCGGAGAACCGGACGTGAGGCTCTCGCCTCATCCGGCTCCTATTATCCAACCGATGGCAGTGCGCCAATGGTCCAGTGGGCGAACAAATTGGGCTGTTTCTGGCTGACTCTTTTCAGCCATTTTAGTCCTTTGAGTTCGCTAACCCGGACCTTTAGGTATTTGCTCCTTGCCCATTTTACGATTCTGTAATTGATTGCTTGCATAAAGTTTCTCAGTTTTGATATGTAAAATTTACCGTAGTAGTTGATCCACCCTCTGATTACCGGATTGATCTCCAAGGCAATATCCTCGATCTGGCATCCGGCCGTCTTGAGTGTTCCCCACTTTCTCATCTTTTCCCGCATCGACTTCATCGATTTGTCACTGACCGCTGGCAAACAGTTCGTGAACCACACCTTCCGTATGCTGTTCTGGGCCATCCTCGGCTTAAACGTGTAGCCAAGGAAGTCGAACTGTACGTGAGGGTAGTTCCTTCTCCGGTTGCTGTCCTTACAGTAGACTATCTTTGTCTTCTCTGCGTGCATTTCCAGCCCACATTCTTTTAATCTTCCTTCCAGCGCCTCTTTCACCTTGGCCGCCTCTGCTTCTGTCCGGCAGTGAATTACACTATCATCCGCAAATCGCTCGAATGGACAGTTCGGATATTTCCTTTTCAGCCATTCGTCCATTGCGTAATGCAGGTAGAGGTTGGACAGCACCGGTCCGACTACAGATCCTTGCGGAACCCCTTTCGTCCGGGCGACTATCGTACCGTCTTCCTTCTGCAATGGAGCCACCAGCCATCTTTCGATGTACAATAGCACCCATTTACAGTCTGTGTGCTTCCTCACCGCCCTCATCAACAGATCGTGCGGCAGGTTATCGAAGAAACTCCGGATATCCATGTCCAGCACCCAGTCATACTTCCAGCACCGCTCTCTGGTCTTCTCTAAAGCCTGGATCGCTGATTTCCTCGGTCGATATCCGTACGAGTCTTCATGAAACACCGGCTCTACTGCCTTTTCTAATAAACCTGCTACTACCGTCTGGGCAATTCGATCGGCCACTGTCGGAATGCCTAACGGTCTGATGCCGCCGTTCTTCTTCGGTATTTCTACCAGCTTAACAGGCGGTGGCATATAGCTTCCAGAGCTCATGCGGTTCCATAAACGGTACAGATGGTTCTGCCAGTCCTTTTCGAACTCTGCCAAACTTACCCCGTCTACTCCCCCGACTCCTCTGTTCGCTTCTACCCTTCCGTAGGCTTCCATGACCCATCTCCTTTCAATCCTAAATGGTTTTGTCTCGCTCATCTTTGTACCTCCTGAGGTCGCCCTCAGTTTTCTCGGATGATTAAAAACTGGATAATACAACCCCTTCGCTCCACCTTCATTACAAAGGCTTCTTCACTACTACGGGTTGTTCTGCCACCGTGCCACGCATCCGTACTTTCCCTCTTGCCGGTTCACCGGCTTGAGGTTTTCCTTTAGCATCGTGACGACGGCTTCTCACGTTCCTTGTAAAAGCCTGCTGTATGATCACGCCTCCTGTGCGCCGGATGCCGCAAGAGCTTAAACAGGTAGTTCTCTTGCTTATCCCGGGTTGATATTGCACCCGGTTACGACATCGTCTAACCCTTTCGACACCTCATCGGAGGTTTACTTGCGTTCGTCTTCTTACAGCCCACCTGACACCTTTAACGATGCCTTTTCTTCTATCGCTCCCCACCACGGCTACTTAACCGCAGCAGCATAGAAGTAGTTTGATACCAGCGCCTGCACGCCGATACCGGGAGGCCGACTCCCATCTCTTACAAAGCACCAAATTTCAAATTCAAAGAACTCGACATTTGTTCGTGACGCCTAATAACCCGGGTTTTGTTGTAACGAAGGATTCAAAATGATCTCCTGCTGCGGAATGGGAAAATATTCATTCGTGCCTTTGACAAAATTAGCGCTCGACAACACGCTGCCGACATTCCTCGTCTTCTCGACGGATAAAAAGTTATTCAGGTAAGTAGCCGCGTTCCCCCAACGCACCTCGTCGAAAAACCGATGCCCTTCTTCCGCAAATTCGAGCCGCCGCTCAAATTGTATCGCCGCCATCGCATAACTCTGGCTGGTCCACGGCGTATTATACAGGCTCATAGAATAATTAGCCGACGGCGCACCCGAAGAATTGTCGATAGCCACGGTACAACCACTCATCGCCCTCGAGCGCACCATGTTGACATAAGTCCTTGCCTGATCCACACTCCCCGCCTCGGCTTCGGCCTCCGCAGCCCACAACAGCACATCTGCATAACGGATGATATTGTAGTTGACGGCGCTGTTACCCACATAATAATAGCTGCTGATAATACCGCCAAAACCTTCCCCTTCCTCACTCTGTTTGAACATATTTTTTATATTTAGGTAGGGGCCGCCAAAAGCCTGACTGGCTACCCAGTTCGCTCCCGGATCCACCCCCCAGTCTAAATAGGGTACGCCGCGCCGCCCAACCGACCAGTCCAACCGGGGATCCACCGTCCCCTGGTAAGGAATAAAAGGCGAAGAAGAAGAAATCCCGTCATCATTGGTCATATTGGTGACATTGGACGTGTCATTGCCCGAAGCATCCATCATCGGCAGCCCATTGACGTCCGTCTTAAAAGCATTTACGACGCTAAAGGAAGGCTGTTTCCAATACCCATAAGTCACATCCGCTGCCGTGCCGACCGGCGATACCCCCGTCTCCCCTAAATTGGCATTGTCCGGCAGACTGGTCGGATCGACCGAAAAATTGATCTGTAACACGGATTCCATATTGTTTTCCGTTCCGACATCAAAATTGTCATGATAACAGGGCGTCAGCCCATACTTTACCCCCTGCGCATTCACGCCGCTGGCAATGATCGTATCCACCAACGCCAATGCCTGCGAAAATTTCTGTTCGAATAGATAACATTTGACCAGATAACACGCAGCCGCCCACTTATTCGCCTGGCCCGCCAGGGGCTGCACCACGTTCATATTGTTATAGGCAAACCGAAAGTCCGCTTCTATCTGGGGCCAGATATTCGCCGTATTGGCAATATGAAGGAAATTGGTCACGGTCTCATCCACGTATGGAACATTGTTCCACATCTTCTTGGCATCAAAATGGAAATGTCCCCGCAGGAACCGGGCTTCCGCAATGACCTCACTTTGTTCTGTGGCGGACATACCGGTTGCCGCTTCAGCCGCCAGGATAACCGCATTGGCCCGCGCGACGCCATCATAGTCCGCCGTCCATTTATCATCCAGGAAACCAGTCGTCGACAGGTCCTCGTAGTTCTCGATATTCAGCGCATCCGGCACCTGGTGCGGCAGCCCACTGGTACCCGCTCCCCCTATATAAGTATCCCCGGAGGTGATATCCCCATAAATCCAATTGGTCCCCGAAGTCCCCCACCAGGTACTTTTCACATCGATACCCGTCAGGTCATGATAGGCGCCGATCAGCAATAGCTGAACGCCGGCGCTGTCATAGAACTCATTCAGGGTGGTACTGCCATTACCTTGTGGCGGCACGGTGAGGAAGGTTTTATTGCAGGCGCCGCAGAATAGCAGCAATCCCGCTATTGCTATATTAAATGATTTTTTCATATTGAAAGTCTTTGAAATAATTGTTGATGGTTTACAGGCCAAAATTGACGCCCACCAGGTATTTTTTGGAGATCGGATAGGCCGTGCCATAATCGATCCCTAAATCATGAGGATCCCCGTCATTGACTTCCGGATCGCGCCCACTGTAATGCGTAAAGGTGAACAGGTTATATGCCTGCACATAGACCCGCATCCGGCGGATACCCTTCAGGTGCGGGATGGTATAGCCCAGCTGCACCTGCTTGACTCGCATATAGGACCCGCTCTCGACATAGAAGCTGGATGGCGAAAGATCGTTGGCGCTCAGATCCTGCGTAAAGATGGGCAGCTTGGCATTGGGGTTTTCCGGTGACCACGTATTCAGCGCCGCCGGGAATAACCCGCCCTGGCCACCGACGGCGCCATTCGGCATTTCCGAGAGCACACGCGAGTAGTTGTAGATCTTATTTCCATATACCCCCTGCAATAACACGCCAAAATCGAAATTGCCATAATACAGGTTCAGGTTGTACCCGTACGTAAATTTAGGATTTGGATTCCCCAGGTAAGTCTCATCCTGCGTATTAATGACCCCATCATGGTTGAGGTCTTTATATTGCACATGCCCAACTCCGTTGGACTTGGTGATGCCAAAAAAGGACTCGTCGGGTGCTGCATTCAGCTGCGCCTGACTGGTGATCAATCCCTGGTAAACATATCCGTAAAAGCTGGATACCGGCTTGCCCACCGTGCTGCGGGTGAGATAATTGGCCCCGTTCGACCCATATACGCCACCCTGGATGAACGCGCTGTCCAGCCCATCGATATAGTTGACATTATTGCGATACGTGGCAATATTGAAGGCCATCTCAAACCGCAACTTCCCGATATGCTGGTTATACCCCATCTCCAGTTCAACACCCTTGTTCGTAAAGTTCATAACATTTTCATAGGGTGAAAGCGCTGACCCCGCTGTTCCGGGCGAAGGCGGCGCATATAAGAGCCCCTTGGTCTCCTTATTGAACCAGTTAAAACTGGCCGTCAGGCTGTTGTTAAAGACTGCCGCATCGAAACCGATATTCGTCGAAATATTTGATTCCCAGTGCAAGCTGGGGTTGCCAAGCTGATAAGGATAATACCCGGCCATGGAAGTGAGATTCGTGCCGGCCAGATCATAATCCCCGAAACCGCCGGACGATAGCGTAGCCAGGTAAAGCCCGGTGCCGATCGCATCATTCCCGGTAGAACCATAGCTGGCCCGAAGCTTCAGATCGTTCAGCCAGCCGATACTCTTCATAAAGTTTTCCTGGGAGATCCGCCAGCCAAGACTGCCCGCGCCAAAGTTGCCATATTGCCTGTCCGGACCAAATTTCGAAGATCCATCCCGGCGATAGGTCGCCGTCGCCAGGTACTTGTCCATTAAGGCGTAGGTGATATTTCCAAAGTAGGAAATATTGGTCGCCTTATCCCCGCCGCCCCCTACCGTGGGGACATAGGCACTCCCACTGCCCGTGTTGCCATTGCTCAGATACTCGGTACTGGAAGAAGGAAAGCCGATATTACCGGTCGTACCATAATAAGAGCGCACACTATATTGCCGGGCTTCATAACCTGCAAACGCACTGATCTTATGAATACCCGCCATCGTGGTCGAATAAGCCAGCTTATTAAGCCATCGCCAGTCCGTCGTATAACTCCCGCCTTCCGTCAAAAGATTGGTCGGCGCCGGGATGGGCTCCTGGTACTCCACCGGCGTATATGCACGAAATTCATTCGGGAACAACTGGAACCCGATCTGGTTGGTATAGATCAATCCCTTGACAGGCTCGAATTCGGCATAGGCCGCTCCGACAATGGATTGAGTATAATCCTTAGCGCCCTTTGACAAAACCTGGGCAGTGTAGGGATTACCCGTATTCCCCAGCACCAGCGCCTTGTTCACGCCGGCCAGGTTGCCCGCGATATCGTATTTCGGCAACAACGGGGACAATGCATATAAATCGCTGATCACATTCGTCGGATTGCGTGTCACCGTACTTTGCGTCGAATAGGACATCTCCACGTTCTCGCCGACCCGGAACCAAGGCTTTATTTTAAATTGCGTATTCACGCGGAGGGACAACCGCTGAAAATAGGTGTTTAACATGGTCCCCTGGTCATCCACGTAACCCATGCTGATAGCATAATTGCTCCGGTCGGTAGCGCCGCTGACCGACATTTCGTGATTCTGCGTCAATGCCGGCTGGAATATTGCGTTCCACCAGTTGGTGCCGGCCTGGTTGGCCTTCAGGATGCGGTAGTTCTGGTAGTTATAGAGTGAAGGGTTTGCCAGGGGACTGTTCGCCGGTACACCCAGGTTGTTGGTATTGGTGCCTTCGACAATGTAATAAGGCAGGAGCACACTCCCGGTGCTGGTATCGTACATACTCTCGTCGGCAAATTGCATATTCGCGATGCTATAGGAGGAATAAAGGGCATTCGCCTGCTGCTGCGGCGTGATGGTGGCCGGAAGATGCCTGGGCGCTTCCTGACCGACATAAAAATTGTAGTCAAAACGCGGCGCGCCCAATTTCCCCGTCTTTGTCGTAATGACGACAACCCCGTTACTGCCCTCTGCCCCATATAACGCTATAAGCGAAGGGTCTTTCAAAATAGTTATGCTTTCAATCTGGCCCGGGTCCAGCAAATTGGAAATATTCAGACTCGCATTAGCCTGGCCTACCCTGATCTGCACCCCATCGATCACATACAGCGGGTCATTGTTCCCCAAGGTGCCCACACCCCGGATCCGGATGGTTTGCGCATTGCCCGGTCCACCCTGTCCATCTACACTGACACCCGCTACCCGTCCCTGTAATACACTTTCCACACTGGTCACCGGAGTCTGTGCGATGGCATCCGCCGAAATAGTCGAAGCCGCCCCCGTCACATCCCGCTTGCTCTGCCGCGAATACCCCGTGACTACCACCTCATTCAGCGCATTGCCACCGGTCTTCAACTGAAAATTCATTTCCAGCACCTGCCCGTCCGCAATGGTAATATCCCGCACAATGCTCTGATAACCGATAGCCGAGACCTGGACACTATACTTGCCCGGCTTGATCCCCGCCAGGGTAAAGTCCCCGGTCAGCCCCGCAGAAGTACCCTTGTCCATGCCGGATAATAACACCGATGCACCGACCACCGGCTCGCCTTTGTCATTGGTGATTTTCCCCTTGATCGTACCCCCGTCCAACGCGTCAGCCAGGGCCTGCATCTCCCCCGCAGTCCGCCCCGCCATCGAATCATCCGCCCGATAGATGATAATCTTATTGTTCACCCGGCGGAACATAAGCCGCGTATTGACCAGCATCAGCTCCAACGCCTTCTCCACGGTATAGTCACCCCGCGAAATACTAACGCTCCGGTAATTGTCTACCTGCTGACGGTTATAGGCAAACCGGAAGTCGGTCTGCTGCTCGATCTTTGTAAAAGCAGTCCGTAAGGGCTCATTCCGCAACTCCAGCGAGACCCTTACATCATTGAGTTCCTGGCTGTTACCGGTATTGGCCATCAACAGCTGCAGACCGGTGCAACCCATAGCGACAAGCAGGCAAGTTAGCTTCATAATCCAACCTTTGTAATGAGTAGGACAGACAGCCGGAAATAGGCGTACAATTCCCAGCTGTGGAAATGAAAATTCCATAGTTTTGGCAAGTTTTAGATAGTTACACCATAATTGTTTAAAACAACCCGCATCCCGGCTCCACCCGGGATGTTTTTATATAAACCCGACACCTCCGCCGGTCAATTACATCCTTTCCCATCGATCCTAACCGTATACCCCTGTATAACAAAATTCGATTGGTTCACCCCGCAAATCACCGTCATGATCTGATCCAGATCATCCTCCATGTAAAAAGTAGCCGTCACCCGGCAATCCTTCAACGCCGGATTGACAAAAGAAAAAGCCACATTGAACCGCAGCCCGATCTGCCGCGCCGCTTCCTCCATTGTGATATCGTCATAACTGATCTCCACAGGCTTCCAGGCCATCACCGGCTTCACATTTACCTTCTTCGAGCTATAGCTCTCCGTCCCCCGGTCAAACCGGATCTGTTGTTTGTCAGACAACATCCCCATACTCGTCCCGCCTTTCAACACCTGCACCTTTCCATGGTCCACCGTCACCTCGATCGACGACTCTGTAGCATAGGCTTTTATATTAAACGCCGTCCCCAGCACTCGGGTCACGATACCGCCCGTATGCACCAGGAAAGGCTGCCCCGAACGATGAACGATATCAAAATAGGCTTCCCCGTTTAGCGTTACTTCCCGTGCACCGGACGGGCCGAAAGCCGTGTAATCCAGTGTACTGTACTTGTTCAGCATAACCATGCTGCCATCCGGCAAATGAATGACCTTCTTGTTTTCCGCCGTCTGTCCATGACCGCCGGCCCCCGTCCCGCGGCCAGCTTTCACCGCTACCCCGGCCGGTTTCACCCTTGACGGACCCGCCATCCCAACTCCGGCAGGGTTCCTATGAATCATCACTGACCAATAGGCCGCCGTGGCAGCCAGCAACAAAAAGACAGCCGAAACAGCGCGCCAGCCAATCGTATGCCAGTCCATCCGGGCTAATAGCCCACCCTCCCGGCTGAACATCCCATCTCCCCCGCCGCCCCGGCTGAATATCCCCCCCCTCCGCCGCTTCAGCGCCGACAGATCTTCTTCCACCTGGCTGACCTGCCGGTACATCTTTCCCCAGTCCACCGGATATTCGGCAGGCCTTGCCTTCAGCTCCTCCCACAAATTGCGCATCGGCCCGGACAACGCCTCTTCAGCATCTGCCTGCCCCAGCAGCAACACCAATTCCTGCACCTCCGCAGGCTGAATGTCTCGCTGGAGATACCGGGAAAAAAGTTCTTTTAATCGTTGAGAAGGGTCCATACCAGCCAGACACCTGGAAGGAGAAGAAGGACTAATGGAGAAGAAAATAAATCATTATGGCCAGCACAGACCCATGCTCCCCTAAATAATGGCGGATAAACCGCAACGCCTCCACCATATGATTCTTGACGGTATTGCGCGAAAGATGCAGCTGATGGGCGATCTCCTCATGGTTCATCCCGCCATCCCTGCTCAGTTTGTATACCAGCCGGCGTTGCGGTGACAAACGAGAAAGCGCATCCCGTAGCAGCCGGTCATATTCCGCCACAAGGGCACGCTCTTCCACATTATTATTGTTATTCTGCTGCGGCATCGCCAGCTCCTGTAATTCCCGGAGCAGCTTCGCATCGTTTGCCGCCTTACGCAGGTGATTGAGCGTTCGGTTACGCGCGATCGTAAAAATATACCCGTCCAGGTTGTCCACCTCATGCAGGATGTCCCGGCACAGCCAGAGCTTAATAAAGATTTCCTGCGTAATTTCTTCAGCCGTATAAGGCGAGCGCGCTATGGCCAGCACATAGCCATAAAGGCGGTTTTTATAGCTGTCAAAAAGACGTTTAAAAGACTCGTCACGAAAAAAGGAATGCTCCTCGGATGACATGGCAGCAATTTTTAATTGTCAGCAATCGTTGCCTAAAAGTAAGGATTTCCCCCTAAATGATCACCCTTCAATTACTACAACCACCTTTCCCCGGGTCTTCCCCGTCTCCACCTGCAAATGCGCCGCCGCCATTTCTGTAAAAGGAAACACCTTCGAAACCTCCGATCGCAATACCCCCTCCTCCAACAGTTGAGCAATATGTTGCATATCTTCCCCGCTCGATTGCACCATCATCGTCAACCCCAGGATCCCTTTCGCTTTCGCCTTTTCCCCGACCAATTCGTTCGTCCCGCGCGTGATGCTCACGATCGTCCCCCCTTTTTTCATCAGCGCCAGGCTCCGGTCGATATTGTCCCCGCCAATCGGGTCCAGCACAAAATCGATATTTCTGACCGTTGATTCCAACTGCTGTGTAGTATAATCGATACACTCATTCGCGCCAAGCCCCAGCACAAACTCCCTGTTCCCCGCTGATGCCGTACCGATGACATAGGCGCCCGTATGCCGGGCGATCTGCACCGCATAATGCCCCACCCCGCCGGCAGCCGCATGGATCAATACCCGCTGACCGGGCCTCAGTCTTCCGTAATCGGAAAAAGCCTGCCAGGCCGTCAACGCCGCCAACGTAGCCGCCGCCGCCTGCTCGTGAGTGACATTGTCCGGCTTTAATACCAATTGGTCCGCAGGAGCAGCGACATATTCCGCATACGTTTTCCCATTATCCGGAAAATTAACCATCCCAAATACCTCATCCCCTACTTCAAACAATGGAGACTTCGATTCCTTCACCACTCCGGAAATATCCCAGCCCAAAATCATAGGCTGGTCTTCCTTCAACCGCGCGGCTTGCCCCCTCCCCGCCCTCGTTTTCGCATCCACCGGGTTAATACTGATCGCTCTCGTCTGTATTAACACTTCCCCATCTGTAATTTCAGGTACCGGCAACTCCGCCTGCTGCAGCTGCTCTACCCCGCCAAAGTCTTTCAAAATGATTGCTTTCATCCGATAGTTTTGTTTTGAACAGCAAAACTAACATAATATCACTAAATTTAAATATGCTCAAAAACTATCTCAAACTCGCCTTCCGCCATCTAATCCGAAAAAAAACTTTTTCCTTTATCAATATCTCCGGGCTGACCCTCGGCCTCATCAGCTGCATCCTGATCGGCCTTTTTATCGCCGACGAGCTCAGCTTCGATACCTTCCACGTGAACGCCGCCCGCATCGCCCGCGTGACATCTGAATTTTCCGAGGCCGGCACCATCAACACCTTCGCCGAAACCGGCACCCGCGTGGGCCCCCGATTCAAATCAGTTTTTCCCGCCGTGGCAGCGTTCACCCGCACCTTTGTCAGCCGCACCATCGTGAGCTACGGCCCAACCCACTTCGAAGAAAATAATTTCCTCTTCGCGGACTCCTCCTTCTTCCGCATCTTCACCTTCCCCCTCCTTAAAGGCGATCCCGATGCCCTGAACAGCAAAGATAACCTCGTGCTGACCGCCTCGGCAGCTAAAAAATATTTCGGTCAGGCAGACCCCATCGGCAAAGTGCTCCGGATACGGGACGAAAAAAACTACCGCGTAGCCGCCATCGTCGCCGACCCTCCCGGCAACTCACAGCTGCAATTCGATTTTGTAACCCGCTTCGATAACCTGGGAAAACCGGAGGAATGGTGGACCGCCAACTGGATCACTTACCTGTTGCTGAACGATCCTGGACAGTTCGCTCCCCTGGAAAAGCAAATCAGCGCTTATATGAAGAGCCCGGTTATCCGGGCCGAAACCGGGACGAAGGGCAGCAATTACCTGGTCTACCACCTGGAACCCATCACCCGTGTGCATCTTTACTCCAAGCTGGAAGGCTTTACACCAAATGGCAGCATCATCACAGTCTATGTGCTGACCATCATCGCCATCCTGATCATGGCTATCGCCTGCTTCAACTACACTAACCTGGCTATCGCCCAGTCCGCCGCCCGTATCGGCGAGATCGGCGTGCGAAAAGTACTCGGCGCCCCCACCGGCCAGCTCTTCCTGCAATTCACCGGCGAATCCCTGCTGATCACGTTCATCGCACTGATCCTGGCCGTGCTCATCAGCACACAACTCCTGCCCCTGTTCGATACCCTCACCGGCAAACACCTGACCGCAGGATTCCTCTTCCAGCCGGAGCCGCTGTCCATCATCCTTGCCAATGGCATCGTGATCGGCCTGCTGGCAGGCACCTATCCAGCCCTCGTTCTCGCCAATACCCGCCTGGCGAACATCCTTCGCTCCGGGTTCCGTATCACCGGCGGCCAGGGGGGGTTACGCCGTTCCCTGGTCGTCCTGCAATTCGCCATCTCCCTGTTCCTGATCACCACGACGATCGTTGTCCTTGAGCAGATGACTTTTATCCGCCATAAAGACCTGGGCTTCGACAGGGACCATATAGTGGTGCTGCCCCTCGACTATCATATCCTCAACCGGTACTACGCCGTAAAAACCGCCATTGCCGGACTGCCCGGCATCATGAACGTTTCAGGCAGCTATAACCTGCCCGTATCCGTAGGCTGGACCGACGGAATAACCGCCTACAACGGACGAGAAGAAATACGGGTGTCCATCCACGCCATCCCCACCGACCTGCAGTTCATCCCGACCATGCATATGCACCTGCTCGCCGGCAACGATTTCACCGCCGCCGACTTCCCCGAAAACACCGGCAAAGACAGCACCCGGCCGCTATATCATTTCATCATGAACGAATCCGCCGTTCGCCAGATCGGCTGGACTCCGGCGGAGGCAATCGGTAAAAAGGTATCCAAAGGCCAAACCGGTGTCATCGTGGGCGTTGTACGAGATTTCAATTTTGCTTCCATGCACGAACCTATCGGCCCGCTCGTGATCTTCCCGGATACCAGCCTGGTCCGTTACATGCTGGTCCGCGTCAGCGGCGCCCAACTGCCCGCACAACTCGATCGGCTGCAGGCTGTTTGGAAGCAGTACATCCCCGACAGACCCTTCGACTACCATTTTCTTGACGAAGACTACAACCGCCTCTATCAGTCCGAACAACGCACGGGCCAGCTGTTCACCCTCTTCTCCGTGCTGGCTATCTTCCTGGCCCTGCTGGGCCTCTTCGGCCTGTCTGCCCTCAGCACTATCCAACGCACCAAGGAGATCGGTATCCGCAAAGTCCTGGGTGCCGATCTGCTGAATATCTCTTTATTGCTGGCTCGGAATTTCCTGCTGCTGATCATGATCTCCTTCTGCATCGCCACGCCCCTGGCCTGGCTGGCCACCGTCAAATGGCTAAATCAATTCAGCTATCGCATCACTCTGCCGATATGGACCTTCCCCCTCGCCGGCGCAGCCGTGCTGGTCGTCGCCTTTGCCACCGTCAGCTTCCACACCCTGCGAGCCGCCCGCATGAACCCCGCAGAAAGCCTGAAAACGGAATAACCCTTATGGAATCCCAACCCCTTCGCATCTATGGTAAAACCGCTCCATGCTTCGAAACTACCTGCTCCCGGCCTGGCGTAGCCTGAGCCGGAATAAAAGATACGCGCTGATCAACCTCTCTGGCCTGTCCATCGGCATCTGCGCCTGTGTCATCATCTATATCGTTGCCGGCTACGAATTCAGCTTCGACGACTTCCACGCAGGCGGCAACAGGATCTACCGGCTGGGAGCCCGGATACAAGAAGACATGGGCCACAGCTTTGCCGCCGAAGCCTATGGCGAAGATATCCCCGGGGCCGCCCTCTCCGCCTGCCGCCTGGAAATCCCGGCTATCGAAGCCATAACTGGCTTTTACCCCTATGCCGCCACCGTCACTGTCCCAGTGCCGGCCGGCCCCGCAGTCCACATCCCCTCTGGCCAAACCATCATCGCCGACACGGCTTATTTCTCCATCTTCCCCTATACTTGGCTCGCCGGCACTCCAAACACCGCCCTTCTCAACCCGTTCAGCCTAGTCCTCACCGCCAGCCAGGCCACCAAATATTTCGGCCCGAATAACCCGGCCTCCTGCATCGGCCGCGAATTGATCTACGACGACTCGCTCCATGTACACGTGACCGGTATCCTGCAGGACTGGCGCCGGCCAACCGACTTCCCCTATACCGATTTTATCTCGGCCGCAACGATCAGCGCGAGCTTCCTGAAGAACGATCACCAAACGGACAGCTGGCATTTCAACCCCCGCAATCATATGGTCCGGGCACTCGCCCGGCTCGCTGAAAACGCCTCCCCGCAAAAGCTGAACCCAACGCTGGCGGCTCTTACCATTAGGTACACAAGAACAGACTCCTTACTCCGCAACCTCCACTTCACCCTCGTGTCGCAACCTCTGTCGGACATCCACTTCAATGGCGAATATGACCACGACGGCATCCGAAAAGCCAACCGCCCCGTCCTTTATGCGCTAATGGCGACAGCCCTGTTCATCTTGCTAATTGCCGTCGTGAATGTCATCAACCTTTCCACGGCGCAGGCTGCACAACGCGCCAAAGAGATCGCCGTGCACAAGATCCTGGGCAGCGGCAAAACCAGGATCAGAATGCGATTCCTCCTGGAGACAGCCACGCTGACTATTCTCGCAGCCGTCATCGGCTTGTTGCTGGTACACCCCACCTTCGTAGCCTTACACGACTACCTCCCCGATACCCTGCCCATACAGCCTTTTTCGCCCGCCACGATCCTTTTCACCCTCGCCGTTACAGTCCTCACCACCCTGCTGGCCGGTTGGTACCCCGCCGGAATCCTCGCCGCCATGCCGCTGATGATCAGTGGTCAGCACTCCGGTAGCCGCTCGGCCACCGGCAAAGCACTGGTCAGAAAATCACTGATCGTTTTTCAATTCACGATCTCCCTGGTCTTCATCATCGCAGCCCTCATTACCAGCCGCCAGATCCGGTTCATGCTCGATACCAACCCCGGATTCAACGCGGACGCGGTCATCACACTCCCCTCTAACGACCCCGGTCGCATGCGGACGCTTGCCTCGGAACTTCGACGCCTACCCTCCATCGCAGATCTTACTCTGCAAACCCACGCCCCCATGGGAGCCGCCATCATCGATATCCCCGTTCAATACGAAGGCCGCAAAGACAAACAACTGTGGGTGTCCATACTGGCCGCCGACGAACACTTCCTCCCGATCTATCAGATGAAACTCCTGGCAGGACATAACATCAGACCCGGAGACAGCGCCAGCGAATTCCTGATCAACGCTACCTATGCACGCGCCCTGGGCTTCCAGGAACCTGGCCAGGCCCTCGGCAAATTCCTCACCGTGAACGGCCAGTCCCGACCTATCGTAGGCGTAGTAGCCGATTTTCACACCGCCTCTTTCCACGAATCCATCCGGCCTATCCTCATATCCCATATCCCGGAACAAGAATGGAGCATGGGCATCCGGCTGGCGCCATCCGGCCTCCGCATTACCAGCATTACCACCACCTTGGCACAGATCAGCGCTCAATGGAAGAAGATAAACCCGGACACCCCTTTTGATTACAGCTTTCTCGACCAGAACATCGCCGCACTCTATCACCAGGACCGGAAGCTGACATGGCTGATCGACGCAGCTATGGCGCTGACGATCGCCATCGCCTGCATAGGACTGATCGGTCTGATTATATTTGTCGTGGAGAAACGGCGGAAGGAAATCGCCGTACGTAAAGTCCTGGGCGCTGATGTGCTCAATATTGTAGTCCTGCTCAACGGAGAAATAATAGCCCTGGTCATCATTGCACTCCTGATTGCCTCACCTCTCGCCTGGTACGGCGCCCACTACTGGCTGCAAAATTTCGCCTATCGTATCCCGATGCCCTGGTGTCTATTCCCGCTGGCAGGCCTGTCAGCCGCGGCGATCGCCTCTTTTACGATCAGCATCCAGGTGATCCGCGCAGCCCTCGCCAATCCGGTGAAAAGCCTCAAACAATAAAGCGCCAGCCCCCCCGCCCAGCGATCCGGGCTCCAAACCAAAAAGTTCGCATTTTTGCGAACTTCTCCACCCATTTCTTTCATGTCCCCGCGCCGACATCCCCCGCCACGCCGGCGGCGCGTCATCGCACCAGCGTCACCGCACCAGCGTCACCGCACCAATATCACCGTTCCCTTTGCCATCTCAATCCGCTTGGTCAGGGGATTTTCATATACCAGCTCCCAGACATATACCCCCGCCGGCTGCTGATGCCCATTCCAGTTGCCATCCCAACCCACACTGACATTGGCCGTCGCAAAAACCAATGCCCCCAGACGGTTGTATACGGCCAGCCGCTGGATCGTCACCGGGACCGACGGCGGCACCCGGAACAAATCATTGCGGCCATCACCATTCGGCGTAAAAGCACCCGGCATCGCCAGCTTATAAAAGACGCCTACGATCTCCGTCGCCGACGCCTTACACCCATTCGTCGATACCACCGTCAGTTGATAGTCAGTAGTACCCATAGGCGTCGCCAGCGGATCCGGCGAAGCGGGACTGTCCAGCCAGGTCGCAGGACTCCATTGATAAGAAGCGATATTACCCGTAACAATCGGATTTAACGTAAGGCTTTGCCCCCCCGCAATGACCGTATCCGGGGTCAGCGTAATAACCGGAACCGGATAGACGATCATCGTAATGGGCTGGGTCGCCGTCACCGGCATTGAACAGGTGAGGCTTGACGTCATAACACAGCTGACGATATCACCGTTGTTTAGCCCGGCATCCGTAAAGACAGCCGAATCAGCACCCGCATCTGCCCCGTTCACCGTCCACTGATAAGCAGGGTCCACGCCGCCGTTGAACGGAGTCGCCGTAAAGCTCACAGGGCTGTCCTGGCAGATATTATTCCCCGAGCCGGCTATTGCAACGGAACTAACGGGAATGGGAGTAACAACGATCGACAGATTATTGGATATAACAACAGGGTTCAGCACACAAGCCGCATCACTGGTCATCGTACAGCTGACCACATCGCTGCTGCTGAGAACAGAACTCGTATACATCGCCCCCCCCGACCCTACACCAGCCCCATCGACCATCCATTGATACAATGGACTGGCGCCGCCACTATCGGGCGTCGCCGTAAAACTAACCGGTGTTCCCGCACAACTGCTATCCACACTGGCAGCAATCGTCACCGCCGGATTAGGGATAGGGAGCACATTGACCAATATCGGCGCCGAAGCCACCTCACAAGAAGAAAGACCGATATTCCCGGCCTGCGCGACGGTCAGCCGGTACTCGTAAGACCCGACAGCCGACGATGGCCGGGTATAAGAGGATGCAATGGCCCCCGGAATATCCGTCCAGGTCGTCCCCCCATCGATACTCTGCTCCCATTGATAGACCGTCGTAGGATAACAATTTTCAATGGTCGCGCTGAAACCAAGCGTGCGGGTATCATTCTGGCAAAGCGTAACGGTGTCAGCCGAAAAGCCGATCACACTTGCCTGGATAGCCGGCCCCGCGGCCCGGAACGTGATATCATCCAAAGCCAGATCATTCCCATCACCCCCGCTGGCATTATTGGTCATCCGCAACACCACCGAGGAAACACCCGGAGGTGTATTGAAATAAAAACCATACTGTACCCAATCGACAGCAGCCGACGCCGGGATATTGCCGGTCGAATAGGTTTGTAATACCGTACCGTTCGGATTCTCGATCGTAAAAGTGATATTTGGCAGGATAAGCCCCTGCTCATCCACCATGTTCAGGATCCAGGCGGCGAACTGATAAGTCGTCCCCGCACACAAGCCATTGATCGTCTGTACATAAAAATCGCTGGGCTGATAGCTGGCGTTGATCAGCATAAAATAACCATCGGGATTGCCGGTATGATCGCCCGGCACATTGAGCCAGGTGCCGCCAAAGCAACCCGAAGTCGAATTGACGATCGTATAAGAACCATCCTCCGGGCACTGACTCGCGATATAACTCATATTGGTGATGCCGGCCGCCAGCGGAGGCCCAAACCCCGTTCCCGAGCCGAAAGTGATATCGACAATGGGATCACCCAGGCTGCCGGCGCAGATCTGCGCGCCCGCACGCTCGCAGCACAGGACCAATAGGGCAATGATTAATTTCTTCATACTGGCATCGCTTCTTTCTTAAAGACACCGACAGTTCCATTTTCTACTCCTTTACACCCGTGGTATTGGCCGGTTTATCAAAATTCCACTCGCTCTTATCCAACACCCGCTGGCCGGGATAAAGCTCATTACAGGTATTGCCGTCATACAGCCGGCCATTTTTCATCACATAGACGACCGAATTGGTATTGCGGATATTCTCCAGGGGATTCTTGTCGAGGATCACAAGATCGGCCAGCTTGCCCGGCTTCAGACTGCCGAGATCCCGATCCAGCCCCAGCCCCGTAGCACCCAGGATCGTGGCGACACGCAGCACATCGAAGGGCTTCATCCCCCCCGACTGCATGGCCCACATTTCCCAATGATAGCCCAGCCCCTGAAACTCACCATGACTGCCGATACCGGCAAGCGAGCCGGCCTCGACCAAAGCCTTCATGGTCTTGGCATGTTTCGGGAAGACCTGCTCTTCGGGCATGAACCAGCCTTCTTTATCACGCCGGGTCTTGCCGGCCAGCTCTTCGTAGGGCATAAAATACTGCACCTTGGCATCATGATAGGGGTTCTCCGTCTCCCACCAATAATTCTCGGCAAAAGGGCCGCCATAAGACACGATCAGGGTCGGAGTGACGCACATCTGCGAAAAAGCGATGGATTTGATCAGATCGCCGTACAACGGATAGATAGGGATCGCATGCTCATGGCCCGGATACCCGTCCAACAGATTGGTTATATTGAGCTTGACATTCAGGCCGCCTTCAGTAGTGGGCATCAGCTGCTGGTTGCGCGCAGCCATAATGATCCATTCACGCTGCTTCCTGTTTCCTGTCAGATACATCTTGATGTAATGGGTGTTGTAGTATTTGCTGTACTGGCGGAGGATGTCTTCTGCCTGCGCGGAGTCCTTCACGTTGTAATCCCAAAAGCCTACGCCCGGTCCCGTCGAATAAATCCGCGGACCGAAAACGGCACCGGCATCCACTTCGTCACCATAGGTCAGCACATCGGTGGTAGCCGTCTGAGGATCGCGCGTAGTGGTGACGCCATAGGCCAGGTTGATCGCATATTTCCACACCTGGTTCTTGTGGATGCCCCACTGCGGCCACATATGGGCGTGAGTATCAACGAAGCCGGGCACAATGGTCTTGCCGGATACATCGTAGACCTTTGCGCCCGCCGGCACAGCCAGCGTGCCCGTCGCACCGATCGCCTTGATCCGGTTGTTCTCCACCAGGATGTCACCGCTTTCGATAACCTGGTCACCCTCCATGCTGATGATCCGCGCTCCTTTCAGCAGAACGATGCCCTGCGGTTCATCCCGGGAGTAATATACTTTTACAGCCGTTTCGACGGGCATATATTGAGCCGGTTTCTTCCCCTTGGCGAGACTATCCGTCCGGACCCTGGCCACGCTGTCGGCCTTGGCCTTTGCAGAATCGGCGGCTGTCCAGAATTTCATGGCGGCCAGGGAATCGGCCGCTCTCTTCGCCTCGGTCTTTTTGGCGAGCTTGACGCTGTCATCAAAAGCTTCCGCCGCATCGACATCATAGACAAAATGGGCATTGCCCAGGCTATAGTGAACCTTCCTGCCATCCGCCTCCCAGTAGGGGAATTCTCCGCCAAGCTGCGTCAGCTTGCGGGCAGGGAACTGCGCCGACCCGGCATCCGCAAGAGACATATTGACCGTTTTACCGGTCCGCGGAATATCCGCCACATAGAGCTCGTTGTTGATAAGAGCAAAAGCCCTCTTACCGGTAGGTGATAAAGTAATGATCGCGGCCGGAGAAGGCAGGCTCATCTCTGCAGCAGCAGCGGCAGACTCGCTCATCATCTCATTGTCCCCGACAGGCCTGCCGTTCTTATAGATACTGATCCCATAAGTGGTGATCCCCGTAATATGAGCGATGATCTTCTCGTCGGTGCCGTCCCATTTGATCGAGACCAGATCGCCATTGCCCTTGTTGAGGAAGATCCGGTCCTCGCCCTGTACAAAATGGGGATTGTAATGACCGTTGGAGCGGTCGATCACCGTAATCTCTCCGCCGCCGGCAGACATCCAGCACAATTCGTCCTCCGAGTCGTCATAACCCGTCTCGATGGCATTCTTATATTGTTGCGCCCGGGTGCGGATAAAGACGATCCTGTCGCCGCTATTATCAAATACAGGATTCTGGTACAGCGCCGGCGCCCTGCTAAGCTGCTGCGCCGCACCCCCCTGCTGTGCCGCACCCCCCCGCGACCCGGCAACCCCCGCAACCGCAACTTTATAAAGTTGCCCTCCCTGCGGGGCCCAGCTGATAAACACGAGCGATTTCCCATCCTTGCTCCATGCCGGCTCGGCTTCGGTAAAATTATTGTTCGTGAGCCGACGCGGCGTTCCTTTGGGATAGTCCATTACATACAGCCGGTCCAGAACAGTGAAGGCCAGCTTTTTTCCGTCGGGGGAAGGCACAGCATCCCGGATCTGCGTAGCCAGCCCATAGGCGCTATCGCTGACAGGGTACTTGAACTCCAGCCGCGGTCCCAGCTCCAGCTGCAGATCGGCGCTAAAGGGTATCTCCTGCGGAGCACTGCCGTCCACGGGTACCCGATGGATCTTCCCGCCATAAGAAGCAATCAGCGCCTTGCTATCAGGAGTAAAAGCCATTCCGGGTAATACGCCCATGGTGGCAATGGACTCCTGGTCGTCACGCTGAACCGGATAGGCCAGCCATTTTTCATCCCCCGTTTTCAGGTCGCGGATGACCAGGCCCGTCTTGTCTTCAAACCGGCTGCCATAGACCAGCCATTTGCCATCCGGCGACAACACCGGGGTAAACCCGGATCCATAACGGGAAGTGATCTCGGTGGTCTTGCTATTCTCCCGGTCATAGACACCTATTTCGTACTGCGGCAGCTGGGCATTGTAGCTCCAGGGGCCGATGCGCTCGGAAAAGTAGATATACCGCCCATCAGGGCTGACAGCCGGATCGATTGTCTTCAACCCCGCCGGGCTGCTGATCAGCTGAGCACCACTGCCGCCATTTTTATGGACCATATACAATTGTACCTGCAGCTTGCCCCTGGAATACACGATATAGTCCCCGTCCGGCGTCCAGGTTGCACTTGGAAAGTTCTGATCACCCTCCTTCGTCACCTGGAAAGTATCTTTTTTCTCCAGGTCGATCCACCAAAGGTTCTCCGATCCGCTGCGGTCGGAGGAGAACAATATCTTCTTCCCATCCGGACTATAGCGCGGATGGCTGTCGAAAGCGATCCCCTTGGTCAGTTGAGTCGCCTGACCGCCGCCAATGGGCAGCGTATAAAGATCGCCCATCATGTCGAAGACGATCGTCTTCCCATCCGGACTGACGTCCAGGGAAGTCCAGGTGCCTTCGGCGGTGGTGAAATGGATACTGCGCTGCGGCTTTAGGGGCAGCTCCTTAAAAGTCGAATATTTCGTACTGTCTTTTCCGGAAGAATCAACTCCCGAAATCACCGCATCAACTCTCAAAATCACCGCGGCATCTCCCGAAATCACCGCGGCAACCCCCGGTTTCAACCCGACAAAAAACAACAAAATCAACGCGGCCAGGGTACGCCAAAGCGGTGTTTTAACGAATATCTTCATTTAGCATATATTGAGGACGCGGAAATTACTAAAAAATACCCCCCGCAAACCCCCCACTCGTGTATTTTTTCGCCCGAAAGCCCAATTATTGATAAATTCATTGATCGGCTGCCTCCGGAGCCGGTTCACCAACGTAAAACTACTGCACATGAACTTTTCAAGATGTTTCTTTCCGGTCTTGCTTTCCCTGGCCCTCACCAGCCTGCAAGCCCAGAACACCCCAGCCCAAAACACCCCGCCCCAGAAACCCCCAGCCCGGTACACCCCAGCTACCCCCCCGAAT
>Ga0302326_10001471_pt1 | contig 60005 bp, 42 predicted proteins | sample Palsa_T0_3_FD_202264 | JGI IMG/M metagenome (GOLD analysis project Ga0302326, IMG submission 202264) | Peat permafrost microbial communities from Stordalen Mire near Abisko, Sweden - Palsa_T0_3 | ecosystem: Environmental > Terrestrial > Soil > Palsa > Peat permafrost | place: Sweden: Abisko...
TAATGCCTTCTGGGGTGGGAGGATTAGAAAAATGAGGAATTTCCGTTTCCGTTCGGCCGCTATACCTATTCTCGTTGTGTTCGTTGTCTTCGGTTGCCTCGCGCTATTCAGTATGCCGGTTGCGGCGCAATCCACTTTCGGTTCGCTCTCTGGAACGGTTTCCGACGCTTCCGGCGCCTCGATGGCCGGCGCCACGGTCACATTGACCAACCTCGGGACCGGCTCTACTCAGACATTGTCAACCAATCCGGACGGCTTGTATTCGTTCGTGAATCTAAATCCGGGCAACTACAGCCTCAACGTTGAGAAAACCGGATTCAAGCATTTCCGCCGCGATCCGATCGTGGTGCAAGTGCAGCAATCCGTTTCCATCGACGTTGCTATGGAAGTCGGCGCAGTCAGCCAGGTGGTGGAAGTCACTTCCGAAACGCCGCTGCTGCAGCCCACTACCTCGTCGCTGGGCCAAGTCATCGAGGAACGCACCGCCAATGAAATTCCGCTGAACGGCCGCAACGTTTTCAACCTGATCACTCTGTCGCCTGCCGCGATCGCCCAGGGTGGATCCGGCGGTTCGCCGGTCGGTCAGAACCCCTTCAGCTGGGGCAACTATCAGGTTGGTGGCTCGTTCGCCAATGAGAGCGCCGAGTATCTGGATGGCCAGCCCCTCAACATCGGCTACATCAATCTGCCTATCCTGATCCCGGATGATGACTCCGTCAACGAATTCAAAGTGCAATACAACAACCTCGGGCCGGAGTGGGGGAAGTTTTCCGGAGGCGTGGTAAACATCAGCACGAAATCGGGAACGAACGGTTTCCACGGCACCGGCTACGAATATCTGCGCAACAAGGATTTGAATTCGCGCGGAGCCTTCGCACCGGTCAACCCGCCCTACGTGCAGAACCAGTTCGGCGCCGCTGTGGGTGGCCCGGTGATTAAGGACAAGACGTTCTTCTTCTTCGGCTACGACGGCTATCGCCAGCGTACCGCATCCACCACCACTACTACCGTTCCCACGGCAGATGAGCGCACCGGTGTTTTTCCGGCCGATGTGCCGATCTTCGACCCGCTAAGCGTAAGCGCTGCCTGCATCTCCACCGCCCTGGCGGCCAACTGCGGCCGCACCCAATTCGCCGCTAATACCATACCCTCTGGCGCGATCAGTCCAGCCGCCGTAATCGAGCTGAAATATATTCCGCTGCCGACCAACAGTGCGGAAACGAATAACTTCACCGTAAACTCGAGCTCCGGCGGAAATACCAATCAGTACGTCGGACGCGTGGATCAGAACCTCACCAGTACCCAGCATCTGTTTGGCCGGTACAACTTCTTCCACCTGCTCGATTTGCCCACCGACCCCTTCGGTACCGGTCTGTGCGCGGACCGCTGCGCCGAGACGTACCAAGCCAATGCGCTTGCGCTGGACTACAACAACGCGATTCGATCCAATCTGATTCTGGACATCAACGTCAGCGGATCGCGATTCCATTATCTGCGCTCACCTAAGAATTCAGGCTTCGACCTGACCTCTTACGGATGGCCGTCCGCTTACAATACCGAGGTCCCGTCTGCCGCCCGTTCACCGTTCACCCCATGTTTTAACGGTGAGGATCCCACGGTAACTTGTTCGCAAGGCCAGAGCTTCATTACCGACCACAACACCCAATTCAACATTTCGCCGAATCTCACCTGGATCCGCGGGCACCACACCTTTATTTTTGGCGGTCAGCTCGAAGAAGGCTACGACAATTACGCACAAACCAATATCGCCAGCGGCGCCTTTTCGTTCAACGGCGGCTGGACCCAAGACAACGCCGTTACCCCAACGACTGGCACTGGCTCGTCATTCGCCGATTTCCTCCTGGGATACGGCCAAAACCAGCAAAGCGTCTACAACCATAACTTCGGCGAAGCGCAGATCCCCGCGCTGGTCGCCGCCAAACAGACCTATCGCGCTCTCTACTTCGGAGATACCTGGCGCGCTACGGCAAAGCTGACCGTGAACTATGGCTTGCGGTACGAGCTGCCAGGTACGTGGTCCGAGCGCTTCAATGACATGACTTACTGGAATCCGGCCGCGACCAATGCCTCCGTTACGGGTTGTTCCGGCGCCGGTTCGTCATGCCCTGGCGACGTTTTCCTCGTCAAGGATGGGGTGAATTCAACACGCAATAACCTCCCTCTGGATAAGAAAGCATTCTCGCCGCGCTTGGGTCTCGCCTATAGCGTCGACTCGAAGACCGTGATTCGCGCTGGCTACGGGATCTTCTTCATTCCGAACTATGTGTCGTTCGGTCTCAACCCCAACAACGATTCGATCAACCTGGCCAGCACTCTTTGGCTAGCCACTACCAACGGTGGTCTTTCGCCGGACAGCACGCTCACCGCGACCAATTGCGTTTTCAGCACCGGTAGCCTCACTTGCCCGACTAACGGACCCTTCGGACCCAATATCGTCACGCCGCTAGGACGAGGCGACGCCTCGGCCTTCGACGCGGGCGGAAACGTTACCGAAGCGCCCTATACCCATCAGAAGTATGGCTACGTGCAACAGTACAACCTCGACCTGCAGCGACAATTGCCGGGTGGTATCTTCCTGGACGTAGCTTATGCGGGTTCACATGGAGTCCACTTGGAGCAGTACGATACGCAAATCGATCAGATTCCCGACGCGGATCTCTCCCAGCAATCGGCTCTGATCGCCCAGGTGGCTAACCCATTTGTAGGCATCACCACGGTCAGTTCACTCAATCCAACCACCAATCCTACGATTAACGCGGGCCAGCTTCTTCGCCCCTATCCCGAATACGGCGGCATGAGCCTGGCGGGATATGGCTGCTGCGGAAGCACCTACAACTCACTGCAAGTAACTGCCACCAAGCGATTCCACGGCGGAGGGCAGTTCCTCGCTGCTTACACCAACGCGAAGCTATTGAGCAATACCGATACGCTTACGTCTTGGCTAGAGACTGGCGTGGGTCAGGTTCAGGATTGGAACAACCTGGGCGCCGAGAAATCCCTGTCGTCGCAAGACGTTTCTCAACGCTTGGTGTTTAGCTACGTCCTCGACTTGCCTTTTGGCCACGGCCAAAAGTACATGTCCAACGTCAGCGGTGCGATGTCTAAGGTCGTCAGCGGTTGGGGTGTGGACGGTGTCACTACCTTCCAAAAAGGTTTCCCCCTGCCCATCACCTACGCCGGATCGACGCCGTTGTCTAGCGCCGGTTTCGGCATCGGCACCCTGCGTCCAAACGTCGTGCCCGGTTGCGCAAAAGCGACCTCGGGCAGCGCCCAGCAAAGGGTCGACAGTGGCGCATGGATCAACTCCTCCTGCTTCTCGGCTCCGGCCGATTGGGGCTTCGGAGATGAATCACGAGTTGACCCGACGCTCCGCGGTGAGGGCATCAACGACTGGGAGTTCGCCGCTTTCAAGACCACGACGTTCGGTCCGGATGAGCGGTTGGGCCTCCAGTTCCGCGCGGAATTCTTCAACACCTTTAACCGCGTGCAATTCGGACCTCCGAATACGGCTTTCGGTTCGCCCAACTTCGGAATCGTCAGCGACCAGTTAAACAATCCACGCTTGATTCAATTCGCATTGAAGTTCCTGTTCTAGCTTCAGTCGGATCGGGGTGGATGCCTTCGGGCATCCACCTTCTTCCACCGTAAGCAAGTAACCGGGGTCGCTTCGCGCAAAAAATCACGGCCACCTGATGAAATCCGTTCTCCCCGCGTGCCAGTTTCAAACACCCCAAGCCTGCTACCGTGCTCTCGTTCCTGTAGACGCCGAATCCAATTCTCTGCCCATACTAAGCGTGAGTGAGTTCTGCTAGTCTTGGCCACGACCGCACATGACAGACTTTACGCGACGGGATTTTATCGCCAGGTTAGCCCTCTGGGGCGTAGCACCGGCGGTCTTCGACGCCAAGCTCCCCCGCGGCCTGGATTTTCTGCACCGCAATTCGCCCACGGCTCAAAAATATCTGATCGAAAGTATGGGAGGCGGCGTGGCCCTGCTGGACTACAACAACGACGGCCTGCTCGACATCTTGCTGGTGAATAGTGGCCGTCTCATCGATCGCGTAGCCGCTCCGGAGGAATTCGATCGCCACGATCCACAGTATTGGAACCGCCTGTACCGTCAGAATCCCGACGGCAGTTTCACCGATGTAACCGAAGCCGCCGGCCTGGCCAGCGCCGGGGACGGAAACTACGGAATGGGCGTAGCGGTGGGCGACTACGACAACGACGGTTATCCCGATATCTACATCACGAACTACGGAAAAAACACGCTCTACCACAACAATGGCAACGGCACCTTCACCGACATCACCGCCAAGGCCGGCGTCGCGGGCGGGGGCTGGTCCTGCTCCGCAGGCTTTTTCGATTACGACAACGACGGCCACCTCGATCTTTTCGTCACCCGCTACATGGAGTGGGACACCAAGCACAGCAAGATTTGCGGCGGAGAGTGGAAAACGTACTGCCCGCCCGGTGAATTTCCGGCCACCACCAACATTTTGTATCGCAATCGCGGCGACGGCACCTTCGAGGACGTCAGCCAGCCCTCCGGCATCTCCACCCTTAGAGGACGCTCCCTGGGCGTCGCCTTCGCTGACTACGACGATGACGGATTCACCGACGTCTATGTGACCAACGACGGCATGCGCCAGTTTCTATTTCACAACAATGGCAACGGCACGTTTCGCGAATGCGCGCTCGAAGTGGGCGCGTCGCTCACCGCCGATGGCAAGCCGCTCTCTGGCATGGGCGTCGTGTTTCAGGATTACGACAACGACGGCCGCCCCGACGTCCTGATCACCGTGCTGCCTCGCGAAATCTATGCGCTCTTTCACAATGATGGCGACGGATTGTTCAGCTACCGCAGCCTCGAGTCCGGCCTGGGACTGCTATCCGCTGCAAGTTCAGGCTGGGGCGTCGGCTTGGAAGACTTCGACAACGATGGCTGGAAGGATATGTTCGTCGCGCAGAGCCACGTCCTGGACAACGTCGAGCAGATCGACCACATGCTGCACTACAAACAGCCGCCTCTGCTCGCTCTCAATCACCATGGCAAGTTCGAGCGCGCTGCCGAGTCTGGCGCCGATTCTCCGCTGGCCGGCCGCGGCGCCGCGTTCGGCGACTTAAACAACGACGGCCTCATGGACGTGGTGGTCACTTCGCTCGGCGGTAAGCCGGTAGTGTTTATGAATCAAGCCGGCGCCCGTTCCGATCGCTGGCTATCGATAGCGCTTCGCGGCACCACCAGCAATCGCGACGGCCTGGGCGCGCGCGTCCGCGTAAACGGCCAAACTAGGTTCGCGACCACCTCCGGAAGTTACATTTCTGCGAACGATAAGCGCCTGCACTTCGGCCTCGGCGCAGCGGAAACAGCCAAAATCGAAATTCGCTGGCCCTCCGGCGTTCACCAGACGCTCGACGCCGTGAGAGCCAATCAATTTCTCGAACTCCGCGAGCCGGAGAAATCATGATCGTCGCCGCGCTGTCCATGTGCCTCGCGCTGCAAGCATCAACAGCGATGGAGCATGTCCGCGCCGGCGTCGAAGCTCACAAGAGCGGGCAGTTGGATTCGGCCATCGCGGAGTTCCAGAAGGCCACTGAGCTTGACCCCAAGTTAGCGCTGGCATTTGTGGATCTGGGAGCGATGTACGTCGAGAAACGTGATTTCGCCGCCGCCATCGCTCCGCTGAAACGCGCCCTCGAGCTGAATCCTGAAATCGAGGGAGTTCACCAGTTGCTTGGCTATGCGTTGCTCGGGCAGGGCTACGCTGCGGAAGCAATCCCACACTTCGAGCAAGCCCATGACGACGATACCCTGGGCATTGCGCTCCTGGAGACCGGCGATTATTCGCGCGCTGTCCCGCTCCTCCAGAAATCGCTAGGCAAGAATCCGGGCGATCCGGATTTGCTCTATTACTATGGCCGCGCTTCCGGCCTGCTCTCCAAGCAGGTTTTCGATGACCTTGAAGCGCGCTTCCCAAACTCTCCCCGTTCGCATCAGATGATGGCTCAGAATTACGCCGCGCTGCGCGACGTTCCCAACGCCGAGAAGGAATATCGTGAAGCCCTGCGGCTTCGGCCGCAGACCTCAGGTCTGCACCTTGAGCTTGGCGAGCTCTACGCTCGCGCCCAGCAATGGGACAAGGCGGAAGAAGAATACCGCGCCGAAACTCAAATCCAGCCGGGCAGCGCCGAAGCGGCCTACCGGCTGGGCGAGGCGATGGTGCAGGAAGGCAAATTCCACGAGGCGCGGCTGGCGCTTTCCAATTCCGATCGATTGAAACCAGACATGCCGGAAACGCTCTACATGTTCGGCAAGGCCGCCTCACTCGATGGCGATGACGCGCTGGCGGCAAAATGCTGGAAGCATGTCTTGGATCTCGAAAAAGATACTCCTCTAGTGGCCCAGACCCATTTTTCCCTCGCGGGACTCTACCGCAAGCAGGGAAAAACGCGGGAAGCGAGCCACGAAATGGAATTGTTTAGAGCGCTGAGCGAAGCGGCTCAAACACAAGAGCCCCCGCGGTAAGGGTTCGACGGCTCTAGGCTTTAATCTTTTCCGGGTACCCCACTCTTCACCGGTTTTGGGAGGGGTGGGCGTTCAGATCTTAGTAGTCGCAGGTCGATGCGCCACGCGTTGGGCTTACGCCCAGTTACGCTGCGAGATTGAGTAGTGATCGAGATTTGCACCGAATGGGAGAGCATATGAGCGAGACATCGATGAACAATCCAAGCGCGTTGCGCAGATTCACCGTCCTGCTAGTGATACTCATTCTTTCCAGCGTAACGCTCGCGGCGCAACCCGCCCCGCCCGCCTCCGGCGACGTGGAAAAACGAATCGATGCGATTCTCAGCCGCATGACACTGGAGGAAAAGATCGACTACATTGGCGGCGTCGACGATTTCTTCATCCGCGCTTATCCTCAGCTCGGCCTGCCCCAGCTCAAGATGGCCGATGGCCCTCTCGGAATCCGCACCGCCAGCCCCCCGGCGACCGCTATGGCCGGCGGAATCGGATTGGCGGCCTCCTGGGATCCGGCGCTGGCGGCTCGCGTTGGCAAGGAAATTGGCAGGGACGCTCGTGCGCGAGGCGTTTACTTCATGCTCGGACCCGCCATGAACATCTATCGCGCGCCCATGAACGGCCGCAACTTCGAATACCTGGGTGAAGATCCATATCTCGCCGGCCAGATTGCCGTCGGCTATATTGACGGAATGCAAAGCGAAGGTGTCAGTTCAACCGCCAAGCATTTCATGGCTAACAACTCCGACTTCGACCGCCATAACACCGATTCCATCATCGACGAGCGCACCATGCGCGAAATTTATCTTCCAGCCTTCGAGGCATGCGTCAAGCAGGCCCACGTTGGCGCGGTGATGGATTCCTACAACCTCATAAACGGAGTTCACGCCAGTCAAAACAGCCACCAGAATATCGAGATCTTGAAAGGCGAATGGGGCTTCACAGGAATTTTGATGTCCGACTGGACGTCGGTCTATGATGCCGTCGGCGCCGCCAACGGAGGTCTCGATTTGGAAATGCCCTCCGGCGTATTTATGAACCGCAAGAATTTGCTTCCCGCCATTCAGCAAGGCTCTGTCTCGGTGGCAACCATTGACGACAAAGTTCGCCGCATTCTCCGCACCGCTATCCAGTTTGGCTGGCTCGATCGCGACCAAACCGATCTTTCCATCTCCCGCTACAACCGCGAAGGTGATCAGGTAGCCCTCGATGCGGCTCGCGAAGGCGCGGTGCTCCTGAAAAACGACGGCAATTTGTTGCCGCTGCAAAAGGACGGCGTTAAATCAATACTGGTGGTAGGCCCGGATGCCTATCCGCCGGTACCGTCCGGCGGCGGCAGCGCCCGGGTAACCGGATTCGAAGCGGTAAGCGTCCTGAAAGGCATCAGCGATTATCTCGGAACCGCAGCCCAAGTTTTTTACAACCCGGGTGTACCGAGCATCGAAGACCTGGCCGCGGCCACATCCTTCTCATCGGCCGCCGCGAACGGAACGCCTAACCTGAAGGCCGAATACTTCGAGAACGAAGAGCTAACGGGTACCCCATTCCTGACGCGCGACGAGGCCCATGTGAATCTTGGCGAACCCAGCAGGAGCAGCCTTCCCGGACGGTCCCTCTCGTCCCGCTGGACGGGCTATTACACGCCCGGCGCCGCCGGTAAGTACGACGTCTTTGTTATGAGCACTGGAGAAGATGGCGGCTTCTATCGCGTCTACGTCGACGGGAAATTGGTCCTGGACGATTGGCGCGACTCCAGAGAACTCCTGGGCGTCGCACGTCTGTCTCTTGACTCCAGCGCTCACAAGGTAGTTCTCGAGCAGCATGGACATTCCCGATGGCTGGGCGGGCGCCTCCGGATGGGTATCGTTTCGCAATCGGCGTATGTGTCTTCGGAGGCCAAGGCGCTCGCGGCAAAAGCCGATGTCGTGGTGGTGGCAGTGGGATTCAATCCGGGTTCCGAAAGCGAAGGCGCCGACCGCACATTTCATTTGCCTCCAGGGCAAGATGAGCTAATTCAGGAAATGTTGGCCGCAAATAAGAATACGGTTGTGGTGCTAAGTTCCGGCGGCGGCGTCGATATGAATGTGTGGATCGATCGCACCCCCGCGCTGCTGCAGACATGGTATCCCGGACAGGAAGGCGGCAAAGCCATTGCCGAGATTCTTTTCGGTGACGTGAATCCGTCCGGACGCTTGCCGGCGACCTTCGAGCGCCACTGGGAAGATAACCCGGTGCATGACAATTACTACCCCGCAGCGGGAACCAACCGTGTCGAATACAAGGAAGGCATCTTCGTTGGCTATCGCGGCTACGAGCACAACGGCACCAAGCCGCTGTTTGCTTTTGGCTATGGCCTTTCTTATACCAGCTTCGCGTACACCAACTTGAACATCAAACCCGCCGCATCAACACCCACCGGCTCGGATTCTTCCGACCCGCTGGTTGAGGTTTCATTCGACGTAAAAAACACCGGCTCCCGCGAAGGCGCGGATGTCGCCCAAATTTACGTTGGCGATCCGCACTCGAAAGTCCCGATGCCTCCCAAGGAACTCAAGGGCTTCGCAAGAATCGATCTGAAATCCGGGGAAACGAAGAGTTCAACTGTCACTCTCGATCGGCGCGCCTTCTCTTACTACGACGTCCAAACCAAAAAGTGGAATATGCCCGCGGACGAATTTGAAATTCTCGTCGGCCGATCCAGCCAGGATATCGAGCTTCACAGCTCTGTATCTCCCGCTTCTAAAGCTCAAGCTCACTAAAGGGGGCACAAGAACTTGGCCCGAAATCTGATCGTTGCTTCATGTGCAGTATGCCTCGCCCTTTTCTCAGTCGTTCCCAACGCAGTGGCGCAAGCTTCCTCGCGCGCCATCGATTCGAAATGGGAGTTCCGCGCGGTTGGCAACACCGACCGGGCCGACGTCAAGGAATGGCACCCCGCGCAAGTGCCCGGTGTAGTTCAGACCGATCTGCTCCACGACGGTTTGATTCCCGATCCGTTCTACCAGGATAACGACACCCGCCTCCAGTGGATCGGCCTGGCCGATTGGGAATACCGCACCACATTCGACGCGGACGCGGCCACCATGGCGCACGAGCACATCGAGCTGGTCTTCGACGGCTTGGACACCTACGCCGACGTTTACGTAAACGATCAACCGGTGCTGCACAGCGACAACATGTTCCGGCGCTGGCGTGTCCCCGTGAAAACCATTCTGAAAGCGGGCACCAACGCGCTTCGAGTGGTGTTCCATTCCCCGATCGAATCGATGATCCCCAAAGTGAAAGCGTTGCCGTATCAATTGCCCTCGATAAGCTCGCATAACACCGGCAACGAGGAAGACGTCGCCACTGCTCCGTACACCCGGAAAGCTCCTTATCAGTATGGCTGGGACTGGGGACCGCGCTACGTGACCGAGGGAATCTGGCAGCCGGTTCGGCTGGAAACCTGGGACGCGCTGCGCATCGAAAATTTCCACATCCGCCAGCAAAGTATCGTGAAGGAGGCTGCCACCGTCGACGCGGAACTGGAAATCGACGCTGGCCGCGCCACCACAGCGGCAATTGAAATCAATTACTCGGAGCTGTCCGGCGCGCAAGCCGCTTCGCCCATCCGCCAGACCGTTCAACTCGATCCGGGCGTCAACCGAATCTCCGTTCCGATTCGCATCGCGAATTACAAACTGTGGTATCCCCTGGGCTACGGGGCTCAGGACCGTTATCGTTTTTCCGCCACCGTGCGCCAGGGTAAAAGCATCGCCGCGGAAGCGGCGCTCAAGACTGGGCTAAGAACGGTCGAGCTGCGCCGCGAGGTGACCCCGACGGGCAAGAGTTTCGAGTTTGTGGTGAACGGCATCAGCGTTTTCGCGAAAGGAGCCGACGTAATTCCGTTCGATAGCTTCCCGAATCACGTCACCCCCGAGAACCACCGCCAGATTCTCGAAGCGGCCCGCGACGCACACATGAATATGGTGCGCGAGTGGGGCGGCGGCTATTATGAGTCCGATGATTTTTACGATATTTGCGATGAGCTCGGCATTTTGGTTTGGCAGGAATTCATATTCGGCGGCGATATGGTTCCGGGCGGCGCGGATTTCACCAACAATGTGCGGCAAGAAGCCATCGAGCAGGTCACTCGCCTGAGCGACCATCCCAGCATCGTCCTGTGGTGCGGCAATAATGAAATCGAGACTGGCTGGGTCCACTGGGATAACCGGAAAGACTTTCAGGAATCGGTATCCCCCGCAATTCGCGACATAGTTTGGCAGGATTACGTGAATCTATTTCACGGAGTTCTTTTGAATGTGGTGGATCGCTATGGGAATTCCGTGCCCTATTGGCCGAGTTCCCCGAGCGCGAACTTTGAAAATCCGCCCGACAGCCAAACCGACGGCGACATGCACTACTGGCAAGTCTGGCACGCCCTCGCGCCGATCGAGCAATATACCCATCAATTCCCGCGATTCATGTCCGAATACGGGTTCCAATCGTTTCCGGAGATGCGCACCATTCGTTCCTTCGCCAAGCCCGCCGACATGGATATTCGCTCCGCCACCATGCAGGACCACCAGAAAAATCACGGCGGCAATGAGCGCATTTTGACCTATATGCTGCGCTGGTACCCTGAGCCCAAGGATTTCCCCTCGTTCGTTTATCTCAGCCAAGTGTTGCAGGCCGAAGCCATCAAGGTAGGTGCGGAACACTTGCGCAGGCAGCGGCCCAATACCATGGGTTCGCTCTATTGGCAGCTCAATGATTGCTGGCCGGTCGCCTCATGGGCCAGCATCGATTACTTCGGGCGGTGGAAAGCGCTGCAGTATTACGCGCGAAGATTTTACGACGATGTGCTCGTCTCGCCGTTCGAACACGACGGCAATGTCGACGTGTACGTCGTATCCGACAAGCTGCGGCCGCTCTCCGCAAAGATTCACACCCGGCTGCTCGATTTTTCCGGCAAGTTATTGCTCGACAAAACCCAGGACGTCCAGGCACCGGCTCAATCCAGCGCCGTGTACACCACGTTAGACGAGAAGGAATTGCTGGCTAACGCCGATCCGAAGAAATGTTTTCTGGTATTTGATCTCGAAGTGGGCGGACAACAAGTGTCGAGGAACCTGATTTTCTTCGAGGTCATGCACAACCTCGATTTGCCAATGGCGCCGAAAATCGAAACCTCGGTGGCAGCCTCCCCGTCGGGCTATGCCGTAACGCTGCGTTCTCCCGTCCTCGCCAGAAGCGTCTATTTGTCTTTTAGCGACCTGGACGTGCAGACTTCGGATAATTATTTCGATCTGCTGCCGGGGGAAACGGTCACCGTCAACCTGAAGACATCGTCCGCGCTCAGCCAGGTACAGAGCGCTCTGCAGGTGGTGTCTCTCACCAATGCGTTTCCGGACGCCGACACCATGCGCTAGAACGAGCGGCCTCAAGCGCGGCGGAGATGCCGCTGAATCTGCTATATTCGTCACGCATCAGATCGTTGAGTGCCAGTCACGCGTAACGTCACCACGTCACTTTGCGCGGTCTCCGCCCGGGAAAAGTCATGACCATTGAACGCGATCTCGAAAAGATTGCTTTGCAGGAAAAGCGCCTCCAATTCAAATATTTCGATGCCGACCTGGCGTGGACTCTCGGCTCCAGCTTGAAAGACGCCGCGGAAAAGCGCCGCGTCGCCGTGGCCATCGAAATCCAGATCAACGGGCATACTCTATTTTTCTTCTCCATGCCCGGCACCAGCCCGGACAACGCCGACTGGATTCGCCGTAAACGAAACACGGTCATGCGCCTCCATCGCAGCTCGTACGCCGTCGGCCTGAAGAATCAACTCGATCAAACTACTTTTCACGCCAAGACCGGCGCGGAGCTCCGCGATTTCGCCACCCAAGGCGGCGGTTTTCCGATCATCATGGTTGGCGGGACGGGATGCGTCGGCTCGATCATCGTCTCAGGGCTGCCCCAGCGCGAAGACCACATGCTGGTAGTTTCCGTGTTGGCCGAGTATTTCCATATTCCCCTGGAAGAACTCGCCTTCGACGCGGCCGCGCCAGTTTGATGGGAAACGTTTTTAAGCAGATTGCTTCATGGTTCGCACCTTTTGGGTGGTGTTTTGACTTACGGTTGTGATCTCGGTTTGACCCTTCGCTTAAAAAAATGAGCACACCCACAGATAATTCCGCCACCATTCGCGCCGTGGTTCTCGATTACGGCGAAGTCCTATGCTTTCCACCCACGCCGGAAGAAATCGCGCGTATGGCTCGCGTTTTTCAGTTGGATTCCGATCGCTTTTGGCAGATTTACCATTCCAGCCGCGCCGCCTACGATCGAGCGGATTTTACCGCCGTCGATTACTGGCACCACTTTGCGTCCCAGGCGGGCGTCCAACTCGATCCCAACATGGTCGACGATCTCCGCCAGTGGGACTTAGATATGTGGAGCCGGACCAACTCTCCGATGCTCGAATGGGTCGAGCATCTTCATTCTGCGCGAATCAAAACCGCAATCCTCTCCAACATGCCTACGGAAATGGTGACCCACGTCAGAAACAATTTCGCGTGGATGAGTCACTTCGACCATCACATTTTTTCCGCCGATGTCCGCCAAATTAAACCGGAGCCGGCCATTTATCAAACTTGTCTGCAGATCATCGGCGTTCAGCCGTCAGAAACACTTTTTGTCGATGATCGCGATGCCAACCTCGTCACCGCCCGCGCCGCCGGGATTCGCGGCATCCGCTTCCGCTCCGTCGAGCAGCTTCGCTCCGATCTGCCGTCGCTCGGGTTCTCTTCCGTCTTGCCGCGACCAACCAGCTCCCAACCGCCACGCTAGACGCTCGCGTCGCTAGGTCGTAACCACATGATTCAGAGGAGGTTATGGCAATGCTAGCCTTGAGTTCGTTGGTTTTGACGCTGCTGGCGCCTTCTACGTCTTGGTTGGCTTCCCGCCCAGGACGCCATCGAGCCGGAGATAGTTCACCACATAATCGTGGACCGCATCCTGTAGGGAAGTGACTCCACTGCTGTAGCCGGTGCGCAGCAATTTACCAATCTCCGCCTTCGTCGCGTATTGGTACTTCTCGCGAATCGCTTCCGGCATCTCCACATAATCGATCGCCACGTCCTTGCCCATCGCGCGAAAGACGCACCGCGCCAGCTCGTTCCACGTATGCGCCTCACCCGATCCCACGTTGAAAAGTCCCGCCACCGGGGCCGCAGCCAAATGCAGCGTGATCGCCACCGCGTCCTTCACGTAAAGAAAATCCCGCACCTGCTCGCCGTCGCGGTATTCCGGACGATAACTCTTGAAAAGTTTCACCCGCCCCGAATCTCGAATCTGTTGATAAGCCTTGAGGACCACGCTGCGCATATCCCCTTTATGATATTCGTTCGGTCCGAAGACGTTGAAATACTTCAGCCCAACCATCCGATCCAACGTTCCATTTTGCCAGGCGTACAAATCAAACTGCTGTTTCGATCGCGCGTAGGCATTCAGCGGCTGCAGCCGCGAAAGTTGCAGTGGATCCACGTCGTCCATTCCCTGGGTGCCATCGCCATAAGTCGCCGCCGACGACGCGTACGTAAAGCGCACGCCCTTAGCGAGCGTCCACGCCGCCAGATCCCGCGTGTACTCGAAATTGTTCCGCTGCAGGTAGGCTTCGTCGGTTTCCGTCGTCGAAGAGCAAGCTCCCAGGTGAAAAACGTGATCGAAGGCGCCCAGCGCACCCGACTCGAGCAACGCTAATAGCTGGTCGGCCTCAACGAATTTCCCGAAGCGCAAAGGCAAGAGGTTTCGCTGCTTTCCGGCGTCCGCCGGAAAATCCGCGATCGCGATATCCACGCAGCCGCGTTGATTCAGACCCCACACCAGCGCGCTGCCGATAAAGCCGGCGCCACCGGTCACCAGCACGCGCTTCCCGGCCCAGCCGTTCGCTTGAGGATTCTCAACCGTCATAAGTATTTTGCGCCGTCGTCGTATGCCATGGCCCTCTCCGGAAACCTTAGATCATCACTTCGACATCAAATCCGCAAGCACCAAAGTGGCCATGAGCGGCGACGATCGCAGGTTCATTATCTCAGCTCACTGACCGGGGCCAACGATTAGGCCAACCATCAAGGGTACAAACCCGGGAGCGCTAACCACCGCGTGGCTGATCGATCGCTCTTGACACTCGGAAACCTTTTGGTTACCTTATATGCGTAACCATATGGTTCCCAATACAAAAAGGTCCGGCGTGCGACGCCATTCTCGAGGTTCCCCAGCCCACGGGGAGGCCGTCTTCCGCGCCCTCGCCGATCCAACCCGCCGCAGAATACTCGGGCTCCTGCGCGTCTCCGGCCACTCCGTAGGCGCCCTCGCCGCGTATTTCCCTATGAGCCGCCCGGCAATCTCAAAACATCTCCGCCTGCTGGGCTCCGCCGGATTGGTGGTTTCCCACCGGCGCGGCACCGCACGGATTTGCGAGCTCAACGCCCAACCTCTCCGCTCAGTCAGCGACTGGCTTCGCGACTACCAACGTTTCTGGGCAGGAAGTCTTCGCAGACTCAAAAAGTTCGTCGAGGAGAATCCATGACCGGCGTGCAGGCAGGCGGCACCGTGGTGACCGAAATCGCCATCAAAGCTTCGGCCGCAAGAATATTTAGGGCGCTCACCGATCCCGCCGAGCAGCCGTTGTAGTGGGGCGAGGATGGCATGTATCACTGCAACCACATGGAACGCGATCTGCGCGTCGGCGGCAAGTACAAAGTAACCGGCGCCGGCGCGGACGGGAAGCAATTTTCCGTGAGCGGAGAGTATCGCGAGATCGTCCCTCCGCACGTCCTCGCTTACACCTGAAACTACGATTGGGACAAGGATGCCTCGACGACGCTGGTGCGTTACGAGCTGACCGAGCGCGGGGGCGAAACGCTGGTGCGAGTAACTCACTCAGGATTTACGGCCGAAGCGCCGCGCGCCGACCACGGCAAGGGATGGGTGCGAGTGCTAGGCTGGCTGCGCGCCTACGTAGAACGCCCGGAATAAACGGCTAAATCGCTTAACGCGATAATTAGCTATTGAAGAGGCGAACATGTTGCGCAAGTTCTTTTCCGCCATTTTGCTCATCACCGCCGCCGTGATCGGGCTGGGCGCTTTTGGTCACGCGTCCGCAATTCGCCAGGTGCACAACGCGCTCGGTCCGTTCCCAATTGACCCGCACTTCGCCGCGGTGATTGACGTCGTTTGGTATTTCGTCAGTGGATGCATGCTGGCATTCGCCATCGCAATCGTCTGCAGCTGGTTTCGCTACCGCGCTGGTAACCCCGGATCGCTCTTCGTGGCAGACCTGATCGGAGTCCTGTATGTGCTGACGGGAATCGGCGCTCCACTCCATGTTCACGGCGATCACTTCTTTTTTCTGTTCCTTGGCTTGGGCGCCGCCCTGCTGATTTCCGCGGCGGTGCCGCGCAAGAATCCAACGACCTAGGTACCTGTTTTGCCTCTGGCGTAAGGGTTGAGCCTGTTGTAGATGTTGACTGTGGTGAGGTGTCGACCGTGGTGTAGGTGTTGAAGGTGGGTGCCCCACACGCCGGGTTTACGTGTGGGGTTTTTGACGGAGCTTTTTGACTTACGCCTCTGCGGGCCTGCGAAAAGCCTCGAAGCGGCGCACTAATCGCGCGTCAAAGCCTGATATTGCGCCGCCGTCAGCGGCACCACTGAAAGCCGTCCCTGCCGCACCAGCGGCGAATCCGCAAACAGTTTGTCCGCCTTGATCTCCGCAAGAGTCTTAGGCCGCGAAATCCCCTTCCCCACCTTGATTTCCACCTTCGGATTTTTCGGATCCGATGGATCCACGGAAACAACCGTAGCCGTACCAACGGCGCTCTTGCGATCCCCGGTCTCATAAATGATCAGACGCGCGCCCGGCTTCATCTCCCGCAAATTCTTTCGCGCCACCGGATTGGAAACCCCATCCCAAAGTGTCTGCTTGTCGCGTTGCAAATCCTCAAACGAGTATGCAGAAGCCTCGGTCTTCAGCAAATAGTCCTGCGCCATGTTTACCTCCTGAATTCGACGTCGGCACCATTTTCACACATTCAAGCCAATTCGGCTCATCCACACGTAGTATTCTCAGTATCGAACTCAATCAACGATCGGACGTGGCTAACATGATCAAACAAAAACAGAAAGCCGAAGATTTTCGCCGCATGCACCAAGCGCCGCCAATCCTGGTGCTGCCGAACGCGTGGGACGTAGCCAGCGCGCGGATTTTCGCAAGCGTCGGCGCGCGCGCGATCGCCACGTCCAGTGCAGGCGTGGCCTTCGTTCTCGGATATCCCGACGGCCAAAAGATTCCGCGCCGCTTGATGATCGAATCGATCGCACGGATCGCCGCCAGCGTGGATTTACCGGTCACCGCTGACGTCGAGTCCGGCTACGGCCCAGGCGTCGCCGACGCGACCGAGACCGCGCAGGCGGTGATCGACGCGGGCGCTATCGGCCTGAATTTCGAAGACGCAACGAACGACCCCGCCCACCCTTTGTTCCGGGTAGACACGCAACGCAAGCGCATCGAAGCTGTTCGCGACGCCGCCGAGCGAGCCGGCATCCCCCTGGTGATCAACGCGCGCACCGACGTTTTCCTGGCAGAAGTCGGCGAGCCCTCCACCAGATTCGCCGAGACAGTGCGCCGCGTGAACGCCTACCGCCAATCCGGCGCAGATTGCCTGTTCATCCCGGGCGTCACCGACGCAGACACCATCCGCCGACTCGTGCGCGAACTTGCAGGCCCTCTGAATATCCTGGTAGGTCCCGGAGCACCGCCGATCGCTGAACTGCAATCGATAGGCGTTAGCCGCGTAAGCGTAGGTTCCCAGATAGCTCGAGCCACGCTAGCCACCGCCCGCGACGCCGCGCGCGAGCTCCTGGAAAAGGGCACCTACCGCGGATTTCTCGATCGCACCATCCCGTATGACGAGCTCAACAGCCTGATGGCCCGGCGCCCATAGTTGGCGCCGGTGCGCGTGCCACTCGATATGCGTGGCAGGCACCGTACAGCAACACGGGTATGGCGCCGCTAGTCCTTCGCGCCTAATCTGAAGTCACAGGACGGACCAGGCCCCAACATCTTTTCCCGAAAATCGATGGGAGGAAACGATGGCACATGCATCGGCAACAATCGACGACCGCTGCCGCAACACCACCCGACCACTCTACGTTCTTGCGGGCGGCTTGATGCTGCTCTATGGCTGGAAGCGCGGCAAGCTGCTAGGAAGCATACTCACGTTCGCGGGATCGAGCCTGATCGCAAGAGGTCTGACCGGCAAAAGCCTCCATCAGGCTTTGAACGACTGGGCGCACGACGGTTCATAACTTCCTCCGAGCCGTACGGTGTGTTCCGGCTCGGCGCGCTTTCTTGGGCGGCGGTTCAGGTGTTTGGCCCGTACCTGCACCTGCAGGCACTTCGCTAGGCGCCGCCGGACTGCTGCCGCGGCCCAGCAGCTCATCCATTCGCGCCATTAACTCCTGTGCATTGACCGGCGCCTTCACTTTCATATCGTTATCGAAATAAATCAATACGTCCCGCCCCGCCAGTTTTTCCCCCGCGGAATCGACGATGCGCTCGGCGTCGGCCGGTTCGCTTCCCCGCACCCACGCCGCGATTCGCGCCGCCCATTCATCCAGTGCGGCAGGGGTATAGCCGCTCGCGTACAGCGTCTCGGAACCGTGCAACCGCAAATACATGAAATCGGAAGTCACATCCATCTTCCGCGGCCATTCCGGCGTATCCGCGCATACCAACGCCACGTCATGTTCCCGCAACAGCTCGACGAACTCCGGGGTCACAAAACTGGCATGTCGAATTTCCATCGCGTGCCGGATCGGCCGATTCTCGTCCACCTTCATCCACGATCGGCCGCTCATCCACTTGTCGTGGCCGTGGGCGATGCGCGCGGCGGATTCACTGTCATGTGGCAACAGTGCGAAAAAACTCTCGATACGCTTGGCGTCAAAGAGGAAATTCGGAGGAAGCTGCCACAAGATCGGACCGAGCTTCGCGCCCAGCCGCAAAATACCGGACGCAAAAAAATTCGCCACCGGCCCCTGCGCTTCCTTTAGCCGCCGAATATGGGTAATGAAGCGGGGACCCTTCACGGAAAAAACAAAGTCGGCAGGAGTCTCGGCAGCCCACGATGCAAAATTCTCGGGCCGCGACAGCGAGTAAAACGTTCCGTTGATTTCTATGCTGTTGAATATTCCCGAAGCGTAAGCCAGCTCTTTCTTCTGGTTCAGCTTCTCCGGATAAAACGTGCCGCGCCACGGCACGTAGCGCCAGCCCGAAATTCCAATTCGTACTCGGTCCCTCAGGTTCCGGGAAGCCATCCGCTACACCCGGTTAAATAGCAGCGGCGCGCCGAGCTTCGCGGAATAGTTCGGACGGTAGCGATGGGTATTATAAGCAGTCGCCACATTCACGCGCCGCGCGCCCTTAGCGAGGTCCGGCAGCGCCACGTGCGCGTAACAGCCATTCTGGATCCCCACCATGCGCCCAGTGATATTGTCGTAAATCAGGTCCAGCGCGATATTGGCAAAGGTAATCGCCACCAGCTCGTCGATCGCGTCCGGATCGCCACTGCGCAAATCGTAGGTCAAGTCGCTGGCCATGGTTTCGGAGCCCGTTTTCTTGCGAACCTCCTCCGCCAAAGCGTGTCCAATATCCACCTTATGCCGGTGACCGTAGGCGTCGGTGTCGCCATACTCTTCGATCTTACGGTCCTTCCACACCGCGCCCTCGGAGATGATTGCCAGCGAATACTTACTCGGATTTTTCTGCTTGTCTTCGAAAAGAAGTTCGCACACGTGGTCCAGGTCGAATTCGAATTCGGGTATCAGGCAGCGCGACGAGGTAACGTACGCGGTGTACAGCGCGGTGAACCCTGCGTCCCGCCCAAAAATGCGAAAGATACCGATCCGTTCGTGGGAACCCAGCGTGGTCCGCTGCCGGGTGATCAATTCTTTCGCGCGGGTGATGGCCGTGGAAAAGCCGATGCAGTACTCGGTGCCCTGGACGTCGTTGTCCATGGTCTTTGGAATCGCCACCAGCGGAACGCCCTTGGCATGCAATGCCGACGCGAAGCTCAGCGTATCGTCGCCGCCAATCGCAATCAGCACTCCAATTCCCAACCGCTCCAGGTTGCGCATCACCACCGAAGTCAGGTCGTGGTACTTGCCGTCGAACGGAAGTTGCTTCACTTCATCCGCTGAAAAATGAGCGGGAAGTTTCGATTTTTCGATGCGCCGCGGATTGGTGCGCGACGTATGCAGCATGGTGCCGCCGCTGCGATCAATGGTGCGCGTATTGTCGCGAGTGAGCGGAAGAATATAGGCGGGGTCATGATCGAGTTTCGGGTTCATGTTGGTCAAGCCTTCCCAACCTCGCCGCACGCCTACCACCTCGCGCCCCATCTCGCTGCCGCGGTACACCACCGACTTGATTACCGGATTCAATCCCGGCACATCGCCCCCGCCGGTGAGAATCCCAATTTTTTTTCCAGCCGCCATCGATCGATTTCTCCTTGGTCGCCGAAACTCCGCCCGGCCCCCAGTCCTCGCGAACGTTATTTTACAAGCCTTGCCCCTAGAATGGCGAACTTTCGGAAGATTGGCTGGAGAGGCCGGGTTCCAGTTATTCGGCTACAGATCACACGTCAACTAGCGGCGGGACGAATGGCGTTGTGAGCGCGGGACCTTCTAGTCCAGCTATTTCTTCTTGAAGAAGGCATGCGTTTCAACATGTTGCGCGGGACTTACCAACGTGAATATTGGCCCTTTGCATCCCCGGCACGTGGGAAATTTTTTGCGCGCCACGCAAGTGACATCGTGTGGTTGCGCATGGTTTCGCTCATGGGCGACTCTATAAATCCCCGAGATTGGGACGGTATCTCCTGGCTTAGGCATGGTTGACCCCCGATATTTCAGCTATTTAGATACAGCCTGCCCACGTCCGCGCCAAAAATGTATAACTTCTCGTATGGCCCGCTATCAATCAGCCAATTGGCGCGAGGTCATCACCTTATAGGCCGCTTCCCGGTTTGCTTTTTGGCATGCCTGGCGTAGAGTGGACTGCTTGCAGGACGCAGGTAGAACCTGGTCCAGCTCGGCCGGACCATATTTCGCCCGTTCTCGCACGGCGAATTGCCACCACGGGAGCGCCACCGATGCGCCGCACAAGCCGCCTGCTCTTGCTAGCCACACTCGCCAGTTTGATGGCACTGCCTTTGGTCTGGGCGAAAGCTACCAAAGCGCTGCAAATTTATTTCATCGACGTCGAAGGCGGCCAGTCCACCCTCATCGTCAGCCCGCTCGGCGGCTCGATACTCATTGACTCCGGCTGGCCGGATGAAAACGGCCGCGACGCTAACCGCATCATGGTCGCCGCCAAAGCCGCCGGCGTCGCTCGTCTCGACTACGTGCTCATCACCCATTTTCATCGCGACCACGTTGGCGGTGTTCCGCAGCTCGCCGATCGCATCCGCATCGGCACCTTCATCGATCACGGTACCCTGCAAGAGGATTCCCCCGTTACCAACGAGGATTTTGCCGCTTACCAAAAAGTCTTGCCCCGCGCCAAGCACATCGTCGCCAAACCCGGCGATTCCATCCCTCTCGCCGGAGTCGGCATCCGCGTACTCACTTCCGCCACTCAGCACATCGCCGCTGCGCTGCCCGGTGGCGGCCAACCCAATCCGTATTGCGCTTCTGAACCCGAAGCTCCGGCGGACCCCACCGAAAACCAGCAGTCGGTAGGAGTGCTGGTCACCTTCGGCCAATTTCGCTTCATCGATCTGGGTGATCTCACCAAGCGCCGGGAAATCGAGCTGGCGTGTCCGAATAATCTGGTGGGCCCGGTGGACCTGTACCTCACCACCCACCATGGTTGGGAGCAATCGAATACGCGAGCGATTGTCGATGCCCTCCACCCCCGCGTGGCGATCATGAATAACGGCGCCACCAAAGGCGGCAGCCCTTCTGTCTGGCAGATCGTCCACGATTCCCCCGGCCTGCAGGACCTGTGGCAACTGCATTATTCAGAAGAAGGCGGCCCGGATCACAATGTGGCGGAGCAGTTGATCGCCAACCCGCATGGCCCCGACCTCGGTAAATACATCCAGGTGATCGCGCTAGCCAACGGCACCTTCACCGTCCAGAATTCCCGCAACGGTGTCACCAAGACGTACACCAAGTAGCACCAGCTCGCGGTGTTTTATCTACGGTTCGACGCTCTTATCCTCTCCTGGCTTGGAGACCGTAGAATTAAAATTCGATGATCGTAATCGCCATGGGTACCGCCGGATCAGGAAAGACCACCATCGGACAACTCCTGGCGGCCCAGCTCGGCTGGGCCTTTGCCGATGCAGATGATTTCCATTCGCCGGCGAACGTAGCCAAGATGAGCCGCGGCATCCCACTCGATGATGCGGACCGCGCCCCGTGGCTCGACGCCCTTCGCACAGCGATCGTGCAGTGGATCGGCACGCACCAAAACGCAGTTCTGGCCTGCTCGGCATTGAAGGCCAACTACCGCAAACACCTGCGCGTGAGCCCTGAAGTCCGCTTCATCTACCTAAAAGGAACGTACGAAACCATCGCGAAGCGCATGCTGGCGCGCAAAAAGCACTATGCGCCCGAACAGCTCCTCGCCAGCCAGTTTGCAGCCTTGGAGGAACCGGGCGATGACGCTATCACCGTGGATATCGAGCAGCCGCCCGAAACCATCGTCGCGCAAGTGCGCGAGCGCCTGGGCCTGGTATAGGATCATTCCCGCGTGAGCGCTATTCCGATCCCGATGCCCGCAAACTCCCCTGGCGATATGCGCGCCGCGGTCATCGCGCGCCTAATTTGGCGTCTCGTTCCATTTCTTTTCTTGCTCTACATCGTCAACTATCTCGATCGCATTAACGTCGGTTTCGCCGCGCTGCAGATGCAGGGCCAGCTCCATTTCAGTGACACCGTCTACGGTCTTGGCGCCGGCATGTTTTTTGCCGGCTATCTGATCTTCCAGGTGCCCAGCAACCTGGTCCTCAAACGCGCCGGTGCGCGGCGCTGGCTTTCCTCCCTGATGATTGCATGGGGCATCGTTTCCGCTTCGATGGTATTCGTTACCACCCCGCGCAGCTTTTACGTTCTGCGCTTTCTCCTGGGACTTGCCGAATCCGGATTTTTTCCGGGAATTATTTTGTACCTGGGATATTGGATTCCCGCCGCCGCTCGCGCTCGCACCATTGCGCTGTTCCTCACCGCAAACCCGATCTCCGGCGTTATTGGCGGTCCGCTATCCGGCGCGATCCTGGGTCTACAAAATCGCCACGGCCTGGCAGGATGGCAATGGCTATTTCTGTTGGAGGGCTCGCCGGCGGTGCTGCTCGGAACCTTCGCGATGTGGTATCTCACCGATAAGCCCGAGGGCGCGCACTGGCTTTCCGATGACCAGCGCTCGTGGCTGCTGAATACCCTGCGCCAGGAGCACACATCTCTCGCGGAAGTTCGTCGCACCAACGCGTGGTCGATTTTATCCGACCTGCGAGTTTGGCTGCTGGTGCTTGTCTATTTTGGTATGGCGTTTTCCAATTACGCGGCGACGTTCTGGATGCCCACGGTGATCCGCAGCCTATCGGTGAAGCGTCCGTTTATCATCGGACTACTTTTCGCCGTACCGTTCTTGGCTTCAGCGGTAGCCATGGTGCTCTGCGGCCTGAATTCGGATCGGACCGGCGAGCGCCGCTGGCACGTTGCCTTCGGGGCGTTGGCGAGCGCGGTGGGATTCCTTTCGGCCGCCTACAGCACTTCGATCGTGTCCACGATTGTGGCGCTCAGCGTAGCGATGCTGGGCATCAACTCGATGCTCGGACCATTCTGGGCGCTGCCCTCGGCCATGCTGGCAGGAACCGCCCAAGCAGCGGGAATCGCCATGATCAATTCCCTCGGAAACCTGGGCGGTTTCGGGGGTCCGTTCGCCATGGGAATTTTGAAAACGCGTAGCGGAGGTTTTCGAAGCTCGCTGCTGTTGCTAGGCGCCGCGATGGCCGCGGCCAGCCTATGCGCGTCTTTGGTTCGCCTGCGCCCCAAATCCGTGGTGCCGCAGCCACTCCTGGCGGCGCGGACCCAAAAACAAAAGAATTCCACCACTAACTAACGCGAGCAAAATCCCGGACCACCACCCGGCCGCTGTAGCCCAGCCCCAAGCGCGAGCAAAGACCTCAGCCCTGGGTCCGCTGAAACTCTTCCATAAAGCTGACCAGCCCTTGCACCGCTTCCAGCGTCACCGCGTTGTAAAGCGACACGCGCATCCCGCCCACCGAGCGATGTCCAGCAATGCCGATCAAGCCAGCCGCCCCGGCATCCTTAGCGAAGCGCTTTTCCACTTCTTCGTTTCCGCCGGCGACGCGGAACACCACGTTCATGTGCGATCGCGAAGCTTTTTCCACCGGGCAAGAGTAGTAACCACCGGTGTCGATGGCATCGTAAAGTAGCCGCGCCTTGGCTTGGTTGCGCCGGTCGATAGCCGGCACGCCGCCTTCGCTATCAATCCAGTTCAGCACCAAGCCCACAATGTACACAGCGAACGTCGGCGGGGTGTGATACAGCGAGCGTTCCTTGATGTGCGTGCGGTACTGAAACACCGTAGGCAAATTCTTGTCCGCGCGCTCGGCCAGATCGCGGCGCACGATCACCACCGTCACGCCGGAAGGTCCCAGATTCTTTTGTGCCCCCGCGAAAATCAGGCCGTATTTCGAAACGTCCGTCGGACGCGAAAGTATGTCCGACGACATATCGGCAACCAGCGGCACATTTCCGACCGCTGGCGGCGCGCTCCACTGCGTTCCTTCAATGGTGTTGTTGGTGGCGATGTGAACGTAGGAGGCGTTGGGATCGATGTGGATTTCGTCGGCCCTCGGTATGCGCGTGAACTTCTCCGCCTCAGTTGTAGCCGCCACATGGTAGGGAAAACCCTTCTTGAGCTCGGCAATCGCTTTGGCGGTCCACGTTCCAGTGTTGATCACTTCCACCGGCTGGTTTGGCAGGCACAGGTTCATCGGCGCCATGGTGAACTGCGTACTGCCGCCACCCTGCACGAATATCACCGCATACTCGTCCGGAATTTTCATCAGCCGGCGAATTTTCTGTTCAGCGGCGGTCTGGATTTCTTCGTATTCCGCCGAGCGATGGCTCATTTCCATCACCGACATCCCGGTTCCGCGGTAATCCAGCAACTCTTCGCGGATGATTTCCAGGACGGCGAGCGGCAGCGGCCCGGGGCCTGCATTAAAATTGGAGACGCGTTTGGCGGGAATGCTAAGCAGCGATGACACCGGCATAGCGGTTCATCCCCCTCTAGGAATTTCGGGCGCTATCCGTGACGTAGGACGTAGCGACGCACCGATCGATGCTTTTAGGTTAGCAGATGCGCGGCTGGGATGTCGCCGCGTTCTGCGCCGGTTGTGTCGTTTCCGATTAGTGGGCGGGGCTGTTTTCAGCGCCTAAGCCGTGCGCGGCTTTGCAGAGCTTGCAAAGAGTGGGCGGCTCTGTGTTGTCGACGCGGTGCCGGACCGGCTTCAGCGTTTTCAGATATGCAAACGTCGCGTGCAGGTCCTCATCGGTCATGTCACGGTAGAACGGCCACGGCATGATTTGATTCAATTGCCGGGCGCGGACGAGGCCGGTGCGCATCGTTTGCGTGAACAAGGCTTCGTCGTAGTAACCGATCCCCGAAGCGTCAGGCGTTATATTTGCGCCCGCCACGCGGCCCCACGGCCCTTCCAGCACGGATCCTCCCGCAAAGTTCATGCTCGCCAGCGCCTGACCGTGGTATCGCGGCGTGTGACAATCCTCGCACGCCGCTGCCTGCACTAAATATTCGCCGCGCTTCTCGGACGTGGACATGTCGGGCGGATCCACCGGTCCCTCCAAGGGTCGTGGCCCGCTGCGCATTAGGTATTTCACGGGAAAATCGATTTGGGTGGCGGGCAGCGGATTTCTTACCGGCGGAAGCGAACGCAGAAATACGACGATGGATGCCACATCTTCATCCGACAAATGGCGAAAATCCTCGTACGGCATCAGCGGGAAAATCGTGCGGCCGTCGTGTCCGATCCCTTCCCGGATCGCGCGGGCGATCGCATCATCACCCCAGTTACCGGCGCCAGTTTCCCGATCGGGAGTCAAATTCGGCGCGATCAGATGGCCCGGAAGTCCTTTTAGAAATCCGAAATCTTGTCCCGCGCCTTCCATGCCCGGGACCATCGGCGTGTCATGCTTGGTCCAGTCGCGCGGTGAATGGCAATCCATGCACGTAGACACCGTCTCCGCCAGGTATTTGCCGCGCGCCACGCGCGCTGCGCTCCATTCGAAAGTGCGGTTAGTCAGAGGGCGCGCGCGGGGCCCGAGGATTGGCCGCCAGCCAATCGTAAAAGAAATGCCGGCGACCACAATGGCTACGGCCAGCAGCAACAGCCATTGCCTGCTCGTAACAAGCGGCGGGCGTTCCTTCTTGATCGGCAAAAGTTCCACGGCACCTCGCACTGTCAGTGGCCACTCGCGCTACATAATCCAGCACCGTCCACTGTTTACAAAACGTTATCAGGACCATCCTGTATAGCCGGTCCGCGCAATTCTCGCAACTCCCCCGCACAAATACCATTCACCTCACGAGTTTTTTGTCACCATTAGGACAAGCACATCGGGTCAGTTCCGTCCATTCTTGGGAGGCAGAAATGAAAGCTTCATCCCGGTTCGCCCGGATTATCCATTGTTTGTCCGGTGCTCCGGTGCTGTTGCTGGTTTTCGCGGGAATGCTGCACAATCCTCCGCCGGCGCACGCCGTTCCCGCCTTTGCGCGGAAGTACGGCCTGCCTTGCTCGGCGTGCCACGTGGGCTGGCCGATGTTGAATAACTTCGGGCAGGTTTTCAAAGACAACGGCTACCAGCTCGGCAACGATCGCGATTCTCCGATCACCCGGGACGCGTCCTATTTTCCGATCGCGGTGCGGATGACCCCAATGTGGCACCGGGAGAGCGCCAACAATCAGATTGTCGATGCCACCCCCGGCGACGCTTCGGTCGAGGCCGGACGCGCCTATTCGACCGCTGGCTTCGACCTTTCGGGAATTGACCTGTGGTTCGTGGGAACTCTCTACAAGAATATTTCGTTCAGCGTGTTGCCTTCTTCCGACGGCACCGCTGCGTTCCACTTCGAAAACGCCTTCGTCCGCTTCGACAACATTCTAGGATCCAAGTGGTTGAACTTCAAAATGGGGAAGTACGAGCTGGATCTGCCCGTGTCCGAAAAACGCATGCTGACCCTCTCCAACAATGGCGGATTCTATTACATCTACCATTTCCTGCCATACGGCGATTCCAACTTCTTCGGCGGAATCGGTGACAACCAACTCGGCGTCGAGCTGGCCGGACACAACTCGAACAGCTACACGCGCTATGCGTTTTCGGTGCTCAGCAGCAATGATGGAAACCCGAACACTCCCTACGGCCGCACCATGGACTATTACGGCAACTTCGACCAGGCCATTCCCGCCGGCAGCCTGGGCTACGTACGCATGAGCGGTTTCGGATACTTTGGCCAGAGTCCTACCTACTACCTGACCACCGGCGGCGCTGCGATCCCCGGCACGGGCATCGGCAATGAGCCGTTTTACCGCGTGGGCGGATCGGTGCGCTGGTACATGGATAAGCTGGATATCCAAACCGTGTTTCTGCACGGCTACGAGAACGGCTACCTCGCGAACGGAATTGCGTCGAATACCGGTCCGTTGCCGGCAGGCGATCGCTCCGCGCAATGGAATGGAGGTTTCGTCGAGACAAACTATGCGGTCACTCCGCAACTGGTTATCACCGGCCGCTACGAAGGCATCCGAATGTCGCAACAAGGCAGCGAATCGACCGCGTCGAACCTCGGCGATCTCGATGCGTTCACCGTGGGCTATCGCTGGTATCCGATGATGTACAGCCGCGCGGGACTTGCCTGGCACCAGGAATATTCCGTGGTGAAATCCCAAGGCGTCGGAAACATTGGCGGAGTGTTCGCCCCGAGCTTTAACAGCCAGAACGTGACCAGCAGCAGCATTTTTGCGGGATTTGATTTTGCGTTCTAGCGAGCGAATCCATGACGTCGCATAAAATCATCGCGCGATTTATTCTGGGTATGGCCCTCGCCGCAGCCCCTGCGGCTTGGGCCCAACAATCGCACATCGGTTCGCTGTCCGGTGACGGCCACCGCGGGCAAGAGCTTTATCGCCGTTACTGTGTGGGCTGCCACGGCCCTAAGGGCGACGGCAAAGGCGAGAACGCGCCTTACGTCATCGGGCCACTGGGCGATCCGCCGCCGCGCAATTTCACCACCGGAACGTACAAGTGCCGCTCCACGCCGTCCGGCAGCATTCCCTACGATTCCGATATCTACAACACGATCACCCGCGGCGTTCACACCACCTACATGCCATCGTGGCGGGCGCTTACGCCGCAGCAACGCGCCGATCTGGTCGCGTATGTAAAAACGTTCTCGAGTCGATTTAAGAATGAGAAGCCCGATCCGGCGATAGCGATACCGGCGGAAACGGCCGCCACCCCCGACAGCATTGCCCGCGGCAAAGAGCTGTATCAGAACACGCTGAAATGCGGGGAGTGCCATGGTGCGTCCGGCCACGGCGACGGTCCTTCCGCTCCAACGCTGTTCGATAACCTGGGGAATAAGTTGCCGCCGTACGATTTCACTTCAGGCTTGCGCTTCAAATGCGGCGAGAGCGATCGGGACCTGTACCTCATTTTCCTTTCAGGTTTGGATGGGACTGCGATGCCTTCCTACGCCGACTTCCTCAAGGGCGATCAGGCTTGGGACTTGGTCCACTATCTGAGAACGCTGCAAATCAATACTCCTAACGCCGGGAAAAAACAGTAATGGTAAGGCTTTCGGACGATCGAGAGCACGCATCGCGCTTCTTCGGCTGGCGCCTATCGCGGCGCGGAGATAACAGGGCCGCTGCGATGGGTAGCGGCGTTTACTTTGTGGCCGCGCTTTGCATCGCGGCGCTGCTTGCTTCGGTTGCGTCCGCGCAGTTCCGCGATCCTCGGCGCAAAACCTCCGTTGGATTTTCTGTCGAGCTTCCCATCAGTGCTGAAACGCTGGCCGCCGCGGTCCGCCGCGTGGCTTCCAATGGATCGATCGGCGGGACGTTCGAATATCGAGGCGATTCCGACGTCTCTGGCGCCACGCTGGAGGCTTCGGCGGACGCGTTAGAATCGGGCAGTCCCGCGGACGGAGTGAGCGCGTTTTACAAAGTTCGCAAGAACGTTCTCGCGCCTGCGCATTTTCCCAGCAGCAACGATATGGGCGTGATTACCGTGCGTTACGAAATGGAGCCCGCCGGGGCACAGCGCACCGTGCTGCGCATCGACGCGGTATTCGTTCGCGACGGTTCTCGCGCGCCGTATTTTTCCGATGGCACCGTGGAGGCCAGCGAGTATCGGCGCATTCAAGAACTGCTTCCCACATTTTCCCTGCTAACACACGACGTTTCCAAATCTCCGCCGGCGGCAGCCCAACCTGTCACGGCGCCGACGGCGCCGCCTGGAGAGGATCAAGTCACCGCGCCCGTTCTGCGCGCACACGTGGCCGCGGCTGTAGCGCCTGCCCTGAGTTTGGAAAATACGCTCGAAGAAGAGAAGGCCCAACTCGCTGCGGTGAATTCGAGCGTCGACCAACTGCAAGAGCGCGCCAGACAACTTCGTTTCGATACCCTCGGCCGCGTAAAGTTTCCCCGCTCTCCATTGAAAGCCGCGGCGTATACGGAATCAGAAACGCTGCGCGTGCTCGATCGTGGTGAAGAGGTCACCGTTCTCACCACCACTCGCTATTGGTATCGCGTTCGCAGCGCCGACGGCCGCGAGGGCTGGATCTACTACATGTTTTTGGAGCCGCTGTCATGACGGCGCGCCGGCACTTTCGGATTCCGGCACGATTCTTCGTTGCTTCGCTGTGTTTCGCGGCACTGCTGATTTTAGCTACCGCCAAAAGCGCTCCCGCGCAGACGCTTCCAGTGGAACGATCCTATACGCACTCCGTCGATGAAGTGCAGCGTGCGTTGCAGGAATTAGACGTGGACGGAACCAGCCGGCTTCCTTTCCTCGACGGTTTTGTGAGCGCCAGCGCGAACTCGCTCGATCATCTCGAAAATCCCCGGTACGTTCTGCGCAGCGACGTGGTTCGCGTGGGACCCACCGAAACCATCGTGCGCATCAGCGCAAAAATCACCGCGTGGTATCAAAACGCGGATTCGTCGCACTCCGAGTATCGCGCTATCCCTTCAAATGGGCGCCTCGAATCCGATTTTCTCGACCGCCTGAGCGCGCGTCTCGACCCGACTTCCAGCACCCATGCTGAAGTTCACTCGGACGCCCCATCTCCGACGGGCAAAGGCGAGGAGGTCCGCAATCCAACAGCAGCTTCCGAATGCCGCCCGCCAATTGCCAGCGGCACACATGCGGCCGGTGCGAAGCCATCCAATCACGCGTCGGACCTGGCTACGCAGCTCGAGGCCGTCCGCGCGCAACGCCAGGCGAGCGAGGCAAGTGCCAGCGATTTGAACGCGCAGATCGCAAAACTCCAGGCGGCCGCCCGCGAACGCACCAATCAAACCGGCCTGGCGATCATCCACCGTGCGCACACGCCGGTGTTCGAGAAGGCCGACGAAACTTCACGTATTTTGCTGCACGCTAATGCCGAAGACGAATTTTCGGTGATCGACACTGGTGCCGGCACGGCGGGCGCATGGTTGCAAGTGCGGCTCGAAAACGGCAAGCAGGGATGGGTGCGCGCCGCCCAGCTCGAAACCGCCGCGGAGGCGAATGAGGCTTCCGAATCTGCGCAGAGACAATCGCCCGATGGCGAGGCGGATCCAGCAATCGACCGCACCGGAGATCGGACGTCCAATGCGGGAGCCGCACGCTTCGCGCCGGCGAACGAACAGATCAAAACCTTTTCCGGGGACTGGGCCGCCCTGAAAGGCAAGCCTGTTTTATTCGTCTTCGCCCAACCCAACGCCGTGCTTTCCGATGACGCTTTGGTGCACAGCCAACTTGCGTTCGCTAAACAAACATTCGAAGTCGGACTGAGTGAAGCGATCCATTCCCCGGAGTCCTTGGCCGGCGTGGTGGTAGTGTTCCTAGGCCCGAAAGGCGGCGTTGCCGCCGCCACCCTGCCCGACATTCGCCGCTGGCGCGATGGACTCATCTCCGACCGGCTTTTTCTCTCGCGCTGCTCGCTTGACCCCGCAGCGTCCTTCCGCGATGCCACGCACCCCTCGCTAAGCCTAAACCGTCGCTGAACGGTATTGGCACTCGGTTGCTGTCCCCCAATGTCCGCCGAAGTGATCCCTTCCAGAGCTCCCGGCAGAGATTGTGGCGCGAACTGAATTGTTAGCGGCGCCGCGGGCGAGGTTGCGAGATCGTGGCGCATTGTTCGGTGATCGATAGGGTGCGGGTGGTGGCGTTTAGGCCGCGGCGCTGGAAGCAGGCGGTCATGGCTTTGCCGATGGATTCGAATCCTTCAGTGGCGAAGGCGATTGCGGTGGGGCCGGCGCCGCTTAGGGCCACGCCTAGCAGGCCGGGCGTGCGGGGTAGCTGCAGAATGTCGGCCAGGCCAGGGATTAGATTTTGGCGGTATGGCTGGTGCAGGCGGTCTTGCATGGCGTCCCAGATCAAATCGTGTCGTCGGGAATCCAAGGCTGCTACTAGCATGGCGGTGCGCTGCAAATTGGAGACGGCGTCGGCGCGGGCCACTGAGGCGGGCAAGGCGGCACGCGCCTTGGACGTGGCTAACGTGAAATTCGGGGTTACCGCTACGGCGCGAATTTCTTTGGGCCAATTCTTGCGCACGAACGCGACGCTGCCATCGCCGCGCACCAGCGTGATTGCCAAACCGCCCATTAACGCAGCGCCTACATTGTCGGCGTGGCCTTCAATTTCCGTGGCATAGCCGAGGGCTGGTTGCACATCCTCGGCGGTGAAATCTTTTTTGCCGCAAGCTGCAAAACCCAGGACGATGCCGGCAACGATGGCTGCGGCGCTGCTTCCCAGTCCGCTGGCCAGCGGAATCGCGTTGTGTACGGCGAGCCGCATGGGCGGCAGGACTCCTCCCTGGCGTTGCGCAGCCAGGCGCATGGCGTGAAAAATCAAGTTGGCTTCCGCGCTCTGCGGCAGGGCGGAACTTCCGGGCTCACCTCGGCTGCGGACGCGCGAGGACGCTTTCGATCCAGCCGGAAGGAGCGTCGCGCGCACGACCAGGTGCAAATCCAGGGCGAGGCCGAAGCAGTCGAAGCCTGGGCCCAGGTTCGCGGTGGAGGCTGGGACGCGGACTTCTATTGTCGAGTTGTGTTTGGCTGCCATTGGGCGCTATTCGCGGCGTCGCCGCAAATTTTCCAGGACCGACTGCTTGGTGGCCGGTACGCTGACTGGAACATTTCTGAACGATGCGGCGATTGGTTGTTTCTCGCCGCTGGCGGTCTCGATGCTTAGCGTGCCGCGATGATAGTGGCTGACGTAGTCGGTGTCTTTTAGGATGTGACCGGTGAGAATCGCGACTACCGATTCGTCGCGCTTGATTTGGCCGCTCGCGGTCAGCTTGCGAACTGCTGCGACCGTGGTGGCCGAGGCTGGCTCGCATCCCACGCCGTCACGGCCGATCATTGCTTTGGCGTCCGCAATTTCCTGTTCGCTCACGGTGAGGACCTGACCGCCGGAGCGCAGCACCGCGCGCAAGGCTTTTCTCCAGGAAATGGGTGCGCCGATTTTAATCGCGCTGGCCAGGGTGCGCGGGTGTTCGACGAACTCGATCTTGTCGGGTAGCGCTGAATCGCTCGCGGCTCGGCTGCGTTTGCTCTGCGATTCGGTTTGCAGCCTGGCGAATTCTCGCGCCAGCGGGGCTGCGCCTTCGGCTTGCGCGATGTGGAGCTTCGGCAGACGATCGATCAGGCCTGCGCTGCGCAACTCTTCGAAACCCTTTCCCAGAGCCGAGCTGTTTCCCAAATTTCCGCCGGGCACTACCACGTTATCGGGAACCGCCCAGCCGCATTGCTGCATTAGTTCGAAGGCTACTGTCTTTTGGCCTTCGATGCGAAATGGATTGATGGAGTTGACGAGATAGATCGAATCTTCCTCGGCTAGTTCCCGAACCAGGCGCATGGCGTGGTCGAAATTGCCGTCGATTTCGAAAATCGCGGCGCCGTAGTCCATCGCTTGGGCTAGTTTGGCGGCGCTGATCTGCTTCTGCGGGAGCACGATTGCGCATTGCAAACCGGCGCGCGCGGCGTACGCTGCGAGGCTCGCGGAGGTGTTGCCGGTGCTCGCGCAGACTACCGTCTTCGCGCCCAGCAGTACGGCTTGCGTTACTGCGACCGTCATCCCTGTGTCTTTGAAAGAGCCGGTAGGATTGCATCCTTGATGCTTCAGGCGCAACGCGCGCAAACCGGAATATTCCGCGCAACGAGGGGCGTCGTAGAGTGGGGTATTGCCTTCAAAGAGTGTGACTACTGGCGCGTCGTCTTCGAAGGGAAGCATTTCGCGATAGCGCCATACGCCGCTGCGATCCCGCCCGTTCTGCGCGGTGCCGCGGGCTTCCCAGGTCTGGCGAAGTTCGGATGCGTTGCGCGGGGCATCTGGGCTGGCTTCGATTTCTAGCGGGCCGCCGCATTGCGAGCAGACGTAGATTCGCTCTTGAATCCCGAAAGCGGCGCCGCAGCTGGGGATGATGCAATGTTGCGAGGCGCGATCGGCGGCGACGCTCGTGCGCGAATGTTTTTTTGTTTCGCTCATTGAGCTTGGATTCAAAACCGCCACTTTCGATCAAGCCGGGCGCCAATCAACTCGTTGCTGCTGCCGCTGCGCCTAGGCCGAATTCGCGGTGAGTGGCTTCCAGGGCTGCCTTCATGTCCTTGCCTTGAACTACGAACGAAATGTTGCACTCGGAGGAACCTTGGGCTATGGCGATGATGTTTACGTCCTGGCGGCCTAGCGCGCTGAAGGTGCGGCCGGCCATTCCTCGCGTGCCGCGCATATTTTCGCCAACTACCGCGACTATGGCGATGTCATGATCCAGGGTGATGTGCTCCACTTTTTGATTCGTCAAATCTTTGGCAAATTCCTTTCGCAGCGCGGTCACGGTGCGCTCGGCGTCGGGGGTGGCTACGGCGAAGCAAATGTCGTTTTGTGAGGAGGACTGGGAAATCAGAAGGACGTTGGCGCGGACCTCCGCGGTGGTGGAAAAAGTGCGGCCGACTACGTCGGGAACGCCCACTATGCCGGGGCCTCCTACCGAGATCAGCGAGACGTCAGCGATCGCCGTTAGCGCTTTCACTCCGCCGCCGTTGCTGCGGCCTTGCGGGGTGATTTTGGTTCCGGGATGGTCGGGCGAGAAGCTGTTGCGAATCCAGACCGGAATTTTCGCGGCGACTACCGCGTTCAGAGTCTTGGGATGGAGGACTTTGGCGCCAAAGAACGCTAGCTCGGCGGCCTCCCGGTAGGAAATTTCCGGGATGGTGCGGGCGTCTTTCACTTGGCGGGGATCTGCGGTCAACACGCCGTCCACGTCGGTCCAGATGATCACTTCATCGGCCGACAGCGCGGCTCCCAGAATAGTGGCGGAATAATCGGAGCCGCCGCGTCCTAGCGTGGTGAGCTCGCCGGCCTCGGTGCTGCCGATAAATCCGGTGACGACCGGCACCGCGCCGTCTTTCAACATGGGACGCAGGCATTCTTCGGAATGCTTTCTGGTTAAATCGGCAAGAGGCTCGGCGCCGCCATGATAGGAATCGGTGACGATGAGGCGGGTGGCTTCCACCGGTTCGCTCTTCAGGCCCATGGCCGCCAAGGTGGCGGAAAATACCGGGGCGGAAAGGCGTTCGCCCAGGCTCGAAATCGAATCGAGGGTGCGCGGCGAGAGCTCACGCAATAGCGCGGTGCCATCGTAGAGGCGTCGGGCTTCGGTGAGGATCGCTTCCATCTGTTCTTGGACCTGGCTCCGCTGCCCGTTGTTACAGATCACGTTACCGATGAGGACCTGGAGCGCAGTTTCGTGCTGCTTCCGCAGGGCGTTCACCAGTTCAGGACCCGCCTCGGGATCGCCGGCTTGCGCCCGCGTTGCGGAAGCGATCAAGCGGTTGGTGACGCCGCTCATCGCGGAAACCACCACGACAATGGAAGCGTCGCGCGCGGCATCCACCACAATCTTCGCCGAACGCGCAATGCACTCCGCATCGCCCATCGAAGTGCCGCCGAATTTCATGACCCGAAGCAGTTTCGCCATCTCAAACGCTCCGCGCCAGCATCGGATGCAACCGGCCGGTAGCGGCCAGCAGTTCGGCATTCAGGATGGTGCCGCCCGCGGCGCCGCGGATGGTGTTGTGGCTGAGGGCGACGAAGCGGAAGTCGAGCACTTTGTCGGTACGAATGCGTCCGATGGTTACGCTCATCCCGCCGCCTGCATCGCGGTCCAGACGCGGTTGAGGACGATCCTGTTCGGTGCGCACGATGATCGGTTGCTCGGGGGCCATGTGCAGCTTCATCTGCTGCGGAAGCGAAGTGAAGGAGGCTAGCGCGTCCTGGACGTCGTCGAGGGTGGCGGGGCGCGCGAGCTTCACCCGCACCGCACCCATGTGGCCGTCGGTGACGTTGACCCGATGGCACTGCGCGCTCACCGCAAATTGAGCGGCTTCCACTTTTCCGTTCTTCATCCGCCCGAGAATCTTCTGGGTCTCGCGCTCGATTTTTTCTTCTTCGTTTTCGATGAACGGCACTACGTTATCGGTGGCGTCGAGCGAGGCCACTCCGGGATAACCGGCGCCGGAAAGGGCTTGCAGGGTGGTTACGATGACGGACTCGAGGCCAAAGCGCTGCTCGAGCGGGGCCAGAGCGAGTGCCAGCATGATGGTCGAACAGTTGGGGTTGGTGACGATATAGCCGCCCGTGGCAAACTTTCGGGCGGGGCCCTGCGCCTGAAGCAATTCGAGATGGGCGTGATTCACCTCCGGAATCAAGAGCGGGACATCCGGCTCCATGCGCCAGGCTGCGGAATTGCTGATCACCGGATAACCGGCGCGGGCAAATTCCTCTTCTACGGCGTGGGCCATATTCGACGGCAAGCTGGAAAAAATGACGTCGCAATCCAGCGGAGGATGCGGTGCCTGGACGCGGATGGTCTTCACTGCGTCGGGCATCCCGCCGGGGAGCCTCCAGGTGCAGGCGTCTGCGTAGGTCTTGCCTTCGGAGCGGTCCGAGGCGGCCAGCGCGGTGACTTGAAATTGGGGGTCGCGATCGAGTAGTTGGATGAAGCGCTGACCGACGGCGCCGGTGGCGCCGAGAATACCGGCGCGGAGCTTGCCCGACATTTTAAGACTCCTTTGGGTTCTCGCTTTTCGTGGCTCGGGGAACAACAGCGATTCCCGTGCGCGGGCGAAAAGTGAGGAATTAAAAACTATACACTACTGGGCGGCGTTCGTTGACGTTGCGATGGCTGCGCTGTGCGGGAAAAAACACCCGCTTCGATTACCGGCACCTTCCCTACCTCTTTCCAAGCTGGGGAAACTCTTTACGTCCACCCTTTCCCAACAAACGGGGAAGAGTGGGGCCCGGGAAAAGATAGAAACGCAAAACCGTCGAACCGGACGGCAACCCCCTGGGCAAACCAAACGAAAAATATGAAGCTTGGAGGCGATTTTGGGCCTCATTTCGTTAGACGAGCGGCGCGCTGCCCGCGATTCAGGCTAGTTCAACAGATTGAGGATAGAACGCACTGCCGATGGTCGCATATGTCCCGCTTTGTGTGTCATTTGCGGTCAGTGTAAGGGTCTACCTGGGGTCGTCCGGCGGCACTCGAATTGCCGATGGCGGGGTCGGCACGTTACGGGTAGTATATCGAAACTTAATGCAGTCATCGTTCGTCCATACTCTATGCTTCGAGCGGGTTGGTAGCCTCGAAGCTCCGCCTAAGGAGAACGCAACCTCGTAGGTCGCCCACAAGTCTAGCCGAGCAGAGCGCTTAGCGGAGAGCTTTCCGTGCGTTGCTATCGGCCCACGTGCGGTTCGATCACGACGTGCTGAAGCAACTTCATGACCGAAAAACCAACGCCAACGAATATACCGAATTCGACCAGTACCGCCGTTTCGCCGCGGCCGGTGCACACGGAGCCCGATCAGATCCCGCCGGCAGAGAAGAGCTACTGGTGGGTGTGGGCGACCGTGGTGGTCGTATTTCTCCTGATCGTAGCTTTCATGTACCGGCAATATGAAGCGGCGAAGGCGGAGCATGAGAAGGCAAACCAGGCGCCGGTGCGCGGGATACCGATCACCACCGCGACGACGAAACAGGGCGATATCGGGGTGTACATAACCGCGCTGGGAACGGTGACGCCGGTGTACACGGTGACGGTGACCAGCCGCGTGCAAGGCGAGATTATGGCCATCCACTACACCGAAGGGCAGATGGTGAAGGCCGGCGACCCACTGGTGGACATTGATCCGCGTCCTTATCAAGTGCAGCTAGCGCAGGCGGAAGGGCAATTGCAGCACGATCAGGCGGTGCTGAACGAAGCGAAGATCGATCTGGCGCGGTACCAGACGGCGTTCAAAAAGAACGCCATCGCCGAGCAGCAAGTGGCCGACCAGGAGCAAACGGTATTGCAGGATGAGGGTACGGTAAAGAACGATCAGGCGGGAATCGACAGCGCGAAACTGTCGCTGGTGTACTGCCACATCACTTCGCCGATCACCGGGCGGGTAGGCTTGCGGATGATCGACCTCGGCAACATCGTGCAGGCTGGGAGCACGTCAGGGCTGGTGGTGGTGACCCAATTGCAACCGATCACCCTGGTGTTCAACGTGGCGGAAGATTATTTGCCGCAGATTCAGGCGCAGGTGCATCAGGGACACAAGCTGGCGGTGGATGCGTTCGACCGCGACCAACAGAAAAAAATTGCCAGCGGATCGTTGCTGACGACCGACAACCAGATCGATACCACTACGGGCACGGTGAAACTGAAGGCGATTTTTCCGAATCAGGATGAATCGCTGTTTCCGAATCAGTTCGTGAATGCGCGCTTGCTGGTGGATACCCAGCACGGAGTGACGTTGGTTGCGAACGCCGCGATACAGCGCAGCGCACAGGGTTCATTTGTGTACATCGTTAAGCCGGACGACACAGCGACGATGCAAACGGTTACTCCCGGAGTGACCGATGGGGGCGTCACTGCGGTTCAGGGATTGCAGCCGAACGAGGTGGTGGCCGCCAGCGGCTTCGATAAGCTGCAAGACGGAGCGCAGGTGACGGTGCGTAACCCGAAAGGATCGGAGGCGGCCAACGGGGCCAATCCGGCGAGTGCGCCCGGCGGGGCCACCGGGTCCAAGAGCCCGAACTCGAGTGATAGCGGTAAACCGCATGGCGCTAAGGGTTCTAAGCATTCCGCCAGCGCGAACGGCCAGGGCAATCAGGGGAATCCGTGAGTCCTTCTCGTCCATTTATTCTTCGCCCGGTGGCCACGTCACTGCTGATGGCGGCGATCATGCTGGTGGGCATAGTGGCTTACACGCAGCTGCCGATTTCCGCGTTGCCCGAAGTGGATTACCCCACCATCCAGGTGATCACGTTTTATCCGGGCGCCAGTCCGGACGTGATGGCATCGGCGGTGACCGCGCCGCTGGAAAGGCAATTCGGGCAGGTTCCAGGCCTGAATCAGATGACTTCAACGAGCTCGGCGGGAAGCTCGGTGATCGTGTTGCAATTCTCCCTGGAATTGAACATCGACGTGGCCGAGCAGGAAGTGCAAGCCTCGATCAATGCCGCGCAGACTTATTTGCCAGCGGATCTGCCGGTTCCTCCGATCTATAGCAAGACCAATCCCGCGGATTCGCCTATTCTTACGCTGGCTCTTACTTCCCAAACCATTCCGCTTTCGCAGGTGGAAGACCTGGCCGACACCCGGCTCTCGCAAAAAATTGCGCAGTTGCCCGGGGTGGGAGCGGTAAGCATCAGCGGCGGACAAAAGCCGGCCATTCGTATTCAGGTGAACCCCGCCGCGCTCTCGGCCTATGGGATCAACCTCGAAGACGTTCGCTCGGCACTGCAGCAGACCAGCCTGAACATCGCCAAGGGCAGTTTTGACGGAGCGCAGCAGGGCTATCAGATCGACGCCAACGACCAACTGCTGACCAGCAAGGATTTTCGCCAGGTGGTGGTTGCCTATCGCAACGGCGGACCGATCATGCTCTCCGACGTGGCCAACATTCTGGACGATACCGAGAATTCCAAGCTGGCCGCGTGGATGAATACCACCCCCGCGGTGATCATGAACGTCCAGCGCCAGCCGGGCGCCAACATCATTCAGGTGGTGGACCGCATCGAGAAGCTTTTGCCGGTGCTGCAGACCACCCTGCCCGCTTCGGTGCAGCTCACCATCCTAACCGACCGCACCACCACGATCCGCGCTTCGGTGCACGACGTTCAGTTCGAATTGATGCTCACCGTGGGCTTGGTGGTGATGGTGATCTTTCTTTTTCTGCGCAATGTTTCCGCCACCATCATTCCGAGCGTGGCGGTGCCACTTTCGCTGGTAGGCACGTTCGGGGTGATGTATTTGTGCGGCTACAGCCTGAATAACCTGACGTTGATGGCGCTGACCATCTCGACCGGGTTCGTGGTGGACGACGCCATCGTGATGATCGAGAACATCGTCCGGTACATCGAGGAGGGCGAGGACCCGCTGGAGGCGGCGCTCAAAGGCTCCGAGCAAATCGGATTTACCATCGTTTCGCTCACCATTTCATTGATCGCGGTGCTGATACCGCTGCTGTTCATGGGCGATATCGTGGGGCGGCTGTTTCGCGAATTTGCCATAACTCTGAGCGTCACCATCCTGGTTTCCGCGGTGGTCTCGCTCACCCTCACTCCAATGATGTGCGCCAAGCTTCTGAAGCACACCCCGGAGGCGGAGCGCGGGCGCTTCTATGAAATCTCCGAGCGCGGTTTCAACAGCGTAATCGCGTTCTATGGCAAAACGCTTCGCTGGGTGCTCAAACACCAGACCGCGACGCTGCTGGTTGCTGTGGGCACTCTGGTTCTCACCATCGTTCTGTACATCGTCGTGCCCAAAGGATTTTTCCCGGAGCAGGATACCGGGGTGATTCAGGGCATTACCGAAGCGCCGCAAAGTATTTCGTTCCCGGCGATGGCCGAACGCCAGGTGGCGCTGGCCAAGGTGCTTTTGCAGGATCCCGCGATCGAGAATATTTCTTCGTTCATCGGCGCGGATGGCACCAACACCACGCTGAACAGCGGACGCATTCAAATCACCCTTAAGCCGCTGGAAGAGCGCAAAATCAGCGCGCTCGATTTGATTCGCCGCCTGCAGAAGAATCTGGACAAAGTGGAAGGCATCACCCTGTACATGCAGCCGGTGCAGGATCTGACGGTGGAAGACCGGGTGAGCCGGACGCTGTACCAATACACGCTGGAAGATCCCGACCAGAACGAGCTGAATCAATGGACCAACCGCTTCGTGAACCGGCTGAAGAAGCTGCCGGAGCTGAGCGATGTGGCCACCGACCAGCAGACTTCCGGGCTTGCCGCATCGTTGTTGATCGATCGCCAAACCGCTTCGCGCATGGGCATATCCCCGCAAATGATCGACGAGACCCTGTACGATGCTTTCGGCCAGCGGCAGATCTCCACGCTGTATACGCAATTGAATCAGTACCACGTGATCCTCGAAGCGATTCCGGACTTTCAGCGCAATCCGGCCAAGCTCCAGGATATTTACGTGCGCACCAGCGCCTCGCCGAGCACTACTTCCTCGAGTGCGTCCAGCTCGGTTTCGTTGTCATCGGCTCCTAGTTCGTCGGGCACGTCGTCCAGCTCCGGCAGTTCCAGCACGTCGGGCAACGCTTCGGGTTCGACGTCCAGCACATCTTCGAGCAGCTTGATCACCGCAACCGCAACATCGTCGACGGCGCTCTCTGGGACAACGTCGACCGGATCGGCGACGCCACCCGTGGCCTCTACGGTGAACGGCGGGGCGGTGCCGCTGAGCGCCTTCACCCACTTTGAAAACCGAACGTCGCCGCTATCGGTGAACCACCAAGGGCAATTTCCGGTGGTGACCGTTTCGTTCAATCTTGCAGCCGGAGCTTCGCTGGGCGCGGCCACCGATGCGGTGGAAAAGGTACAGAGGGACCTGCACATGCCGTTAAGCGTGCAGACCGCATTCCAGGGCACGGCCGCGTCGTTTCAGGCGTCGCTGGCGAACGAGCCCATTCTGATTTTGGCGGCGCTGATCACGGTGTACATCGTGCTTGGCGTTCTGTACGAGAGTTACATCCATCCCATTACGATCCTCTCGACACTGCCCTCGGCCGGGGTGGGAGCCATTCTGGCGCTGCTGGTGTGCGGTGAGGAATTGAGCGTGGTGGCACTGATCGGAATCATCCTGCTGATCGGCATCGTGAAGAAAAATGGAATTATGATGATCGACTTTGCGCTGGAGGCGGAGCGCAAGGAAGGCAAGAGTTCCGAAGACGCGATTTTTGAAGCCTGCCTGCTGCGCTTCCGGCCGATCATGATGACCACCATGGCCGCGCTTTTGGGCGGCCTGCCTCTCGCGCTGGGCTCCGGAATTGGCGCCGAGCTGCGCCGGCCTCTGGGTATTGCCATGGTGGGCGGCTTGTTGGTGAGCCAAGTGCTCACTCTTTACACCACGCCGGTCATCTATATTTTCTTCGACCATCTGGCCAAGAAATTTTCAAGGTCGCCGCAGGGATACGGTAACGCCGAGACGGTGCCGGCAGACTAGCATGAGTCTATCCTCGCCATTCATACAACGGCCAGTGGCTACCACGCTGCTCACCGCGGCAATCGCGCTAGCGGGAGGGGTGGCATTCAGCGTTTTGCCGGTATCGCCTCTCCCGCAAATCGACTTTCCCACGATTTCGGTGCAGGCCAGTTTGCCCGGCGGCAGTCCGGCGATTATGGCGTCGTCGGTGGCCACCCCGCTGGAGCGGCAGTTCGGGCGGATCGCGGGGGTCACCGAGATGACCTCATCCAGCAATCTGGGCAGCACCAGCGTGACGTTGCAATTCGATCTGAACCGGAACATCGACGGTGCGGCGCGCGACGTTCAAGCGGCGATCAACGCAGCACGCAGTTATCTGCCGGCCAACCTTCCGGCGAATCCGAGTTATCGCAAGGTAAACCCAGCGGACGCGCCAATCATGATTATCGCGCTGACTTCGAACATCTACGATCGAGGCAGCCTTTACGACGCCGCTTCGACCATCATGCAGCAGCGGCTGTCGCAGATTCAGGGGGTGGGGCAGGTGAGCGTGGGCGGCGGCGCGTTGCCTGGGGTGCGAGCGGAAGTGAATCCGACGCAACTGAATAGCTTCGGCCTGGCCCTGAACGACGTTCGCAACATGCTGTCGACGCAAAATGCCAACGAGCCTAAAGGCCAGATTGCCGACGGCAACATCACCGCGGACATCACCACCAACGATCAACTGCTGAAGGCCGCAGATTACCGCGACCTGGTGGTGGGCTATCACAATGGGGCTGCGATCAAGCTCTCGGATATCGCCGACGTCAAAGATTCGGTTGAAAATATTCGGGCGGTCGGTTACGTCAACGGCAAGGGCGGGATACCGTTGATCATTTTCCGGCAACCGGGCGCCAACATTATCGATACGGTGGACCGCGTTCGTGCCGCACTTCCGTCGGTGAAGGCGTCCATGCCCACGGCCATCGATTACACCGTGGTGATCGACCGCACCATGACCATTCGCGCCTCGGTGCACGATGTGGAGCGCACCCTGCTGCTTTCGATCGGGCTGGTGATTCTGGTCGTTTTCATATTTCTGCGAAACGTTCAGGCCACTTTCATCCCCAGCGTCGCCGTGCCGGTGTCACTGATCGGCACCTTTGGGGTGATGTACCTGTGCCACTACAGCATCGACAACCTGTCTTTGATGGCGCTGACCATCTCGACGGGGTTCGTGGTGGACGACGCGATCGTGGTGATCGAGAACATTACGCGCTATATCGAGCAGGGAATGTCGCCGATGCAAGCGGCGCTGAAAGGCGCGAGTGAGATCGGGTTCACCGTGCTTTCGATCAGCCTTTCGCTGTGCGCGGTGTTTATCCCGATATTGCTGATGGGCGGGATCGTAGGACGGCTGTTCCGCGAATTTGCGGTCACCCTTTCGGTGGCGATTATGGTATCGCTGGGCATTTCGCTCACCACCACGCCGATGATGTGTTCCCTGCTGCTCAAACACGAGCGCCCCGACGAACATGGGCGGCTGTACCGCGCCAGCGAGAAGGGTTTCAACTGGATATTGAACCTCTACGAACGTACCCTCACGGTGGTGCTACGCCACCCGCTGTTTACGCTACTCGTCCTGCTGGTAACCATTGGGGTGAACATTTACCTGCTGGAAATCGTGCCCAAGGGTTTTTTCCCGCAGCAGGACAACGGAGTGGTATTCGGTGGAATTCAGGGATCACAAGATATCTCGTTTCAGGCGATGGCAGCGGCAACGCAAAAGTTTGCCAACCTGATTAAGAGCGATCCGGCAGTGGCCAACGTGCTGGCGTTCACCGGAGGGCAGGGGGCGACCAATAGCGGGCAAGTTTTTATGGGGCTGAAACCGCTGGAGGAGCGCGACGGCAAGGTGAGCGCAAGCGACGTGGTGAATCGACTTCGCCCAAAATTGAACTCAATTCCGGGCGCGACGGTATTCCTGCAAGCCGCGCAGGATTTGCGCATCGGGGGGCGTGGCAGCAGCGCGCAATATCAATACACGCTGCAAAGCGACAACCTGGACGACCTGACGAAATGGGGCCCGATTCTACTGAAGCAAATGAAGAAACTGCCGGGGTTCACCGACCTCAACACCGATCAGCAGAATAATGGGTTGGAGGCGGAACTGACTTACGACCGGCAAACCGCATCGCGCCTGGGAATCACCCCGCAGACGATCGACAGCACCTTGTACGAAGCCTTCGGACAAGACCAAGTCTCCACCATGTACACCGCGCTCAATCAGTATCACGTGGTGATGGAGGTGGCGCCGCAGTTTTGGCAAAACCCGCTGGGCCTGAACGATGTTTATGTGCCGACCAGCAGCGGAGGGGTGGTTCCGCTGAGCGCGATCACCCACTACGAACCCACCATTGCTGCGCTGTCCGTGAATCACCAGGGGGTGTTCCCATCGGTCACGGTATCGTTCAATCTGGCCCCGGGTGTGTCACTTAGCGATGCGGCCGCCGCGATCAACGACATGGAGCAGAAGCTCGGAACACCCGCTTCCATCCATGGAATGTACTCGGGCACGTTGCAGGCATTTCAGGCGTCGCTCTCGACCGAACCGATGTTGATCATCACCGCGCTCATGGCGGTGTACATCGTGCTGGGGATCCTGTACGAAAGTTTCATTCACCCGATTACGATTCTATCCACGATTCCGTCGGCGGGGGTGGGCGCGGTGCTGGCGCTGATGATATCCAAGACCGACCTGAGCGTGATCGCGCTGATTGGAATCATCCTGCTGATCGGCATCGTGAAGAAAAATGCGATTTTGATGATCGATTTTGCGATTGCCGCGGAACGTAACGAAGGGTTGTCGTCGCGCGACGCGATCTATCAGGCGTGCCTGTTGCGGTTCCGGCCGATCCTGATGACCACCATGGCCGCGCTGCTGGGAGCGTTGCCGCTCGCGCTGGGCACCGGGACGGGGTCGGAGCTGCGGCGGCCGCTGGGCATCACCATCGTCGGCGGACTGATATTCAGCCAGATGCTGACGCTGTATACGACCCCGGTGGTTTACCTGTACATGGACCGCTTCAGCACCTGGAGAAAACGTGCGCGTGGCGAGCACGGAGCCTCCGCGGCGGCGCCGCAGCCGTCCATCGGATAACGATATTAGCGATCGCGCTCTCGTGAGATGGAGATTGCGTTGCGTGATCGCGCACTCCGGTCGTTGAAAAAGCGAGCGGCTCAAGCGCTAGGGAGAAAGTGAAAAGGCAAATGGCGACAAAACTTTCAGCACGCTGGATTGGGCTCGCGGGACTCCTGGTTTTGATGGATGGGTGCATGGTGGGCCCCGCCTACCACACCCCCACGGTGGCCACGCCCCCAGCGTACAAAGAACTGACCCCGGAAGAACAGAAGGTGACCGATGGCTGGAAGGTGGCGCAACCGAAGGACGACGCCCTGCACGGGAAGTGGTGGGAGATTTTTGGCGATCCGGAGTTGAATGCCCTGGAAGAGAAAGTAAACGTTTCGAACCAGAATATCGCGATGGCCGCGGCAAATTTTGAAGCGGCCCGCGCCACGGTGCGTGAAGCGCGCTCCCAATTATTTCCTACGGCGACCACGAACCCCAGCATCACCGCGTCGAAACAGCGTGCGCTAAGCACTACGACGTCCAGCTCGGGCGCGACCAACACTTCTCTTACCTCGGCGACGGTTACCGAGTACTCACTACCGTTCGACGCCACCTGGCAGCCGGACCTTTTTGGCCGCGTCCGGAATACGGTGCGCGCGGCCGCGGCGGGCGCCCAGATCAGCGCGGCGGACCTGGAGAACACGCGCCTGACGGTCCAGGCCGAGGTGGCTTCCGATTATCTGCAGCTCCGATCGCAGGACGCGCTCAAGCAACTGCTTGATTCCACGGTGGCGGCGTACAAACAGTCGCTGGATTTAACTCGTGTGCTCTACGAAACCGGTATTGATTCCGACGAATCGGTGGCCGAAGCGGAAACACAGTTGGAGAGCACGGAAGCGGAGGACACCAACATCGGAATCCAGCGCGCCCAGTTCGAACACGCGATCGCCATGCTGGTGGGCCAGCCCGCGTCCACCTTTTCGATCGAGCAAGGCCCGCTGAAAGTGGGCCCGCCGGCGATTCCTTACGGCGTTCCGTCGCAACTCCTGGAGCGGCGTCCGGATATCGCGGCCGCCGAGCGAGGCGTGGCGCAGGCTAACGCGCAAATCGGTGTGGCGCGCGCGGCTTATTTCCCCACGCTGACTTTGAGCGGATCGATTGGATTTGAAGCAGCGTCCCTTGCGAAATGGTTATCGCCGTCGAGCTTCGTTTGGTCGGTGGGTCCCGCGCTGGCGGAGACACTTTTCGACGGCGGCTTGCGGCGCGCGACGGTGGCGCAGTATCAAGCGATGTATACCTCGACGGTGGCCAACTACCGCGAGACGGTGCTGACCGCGTTCCAACAGATCGAAGACAACCTGGCGTCACTGCGCATCCTGTCGGTGGAAATTCACCAACAAGATGTAGCGGTCGCGTCCGCGGAACGAACCCTGCAAATCGCCACCGACCGCTATAAACTGGGGATCGATCCGTATCTCAACGTGATCACCGCGCAAACCGCGCTCTTCAGCAACCGCCAAACCGCGGTCACCCTGCGCAGTTCGCAGATGACGGCGAGCGTTCAGCTGATTGAGGCGTTGGGGGGATCGTGGGATGTGTCGCAGCTACCGTCGATGCATTCGACCATGGTTAGCGCGCCAGCAACTCCGCCACCGGCAACAGCGGCTAATGCGCCAGCCGCTCCACCACAAAATCCGCCACCGGCGACGAATCAGTAGGCGCTTCTTCGCGCCAGAGATTTGCAGCGAAACACGCAACCCGACCGCTTCCGAGTCGTGGCGTCCATTGTGCTGTCAGGCGGGGCCGCTGTACCACCAGACGGCCGGAATTATTCCGGACCCAGTCCAAAAGCACGCGACTCAAATTGCAGCAGTGCACCGAGATGTTGCGCTACGTACTCCGCGTTGTGGCCGCCGGGATAAATGTGGAATTCGTGGGGAATGTTTCGTGCTGCCAGCAAATCATGGAATTTCTGCGCGCCAACGTTGAAACCGAAATCATCCTCTGAACCGCAATCGAAATAAATCTTCAACTTCGCCGCGTTGTTGCTTTCCCGCACCAGGGTGAACGGATTGTTGCGGTTCCAGAATGCGATATCGAGCGGCGAGCCAAAGGCTCCGCCCAGAACCTGTCCCAGCATCATTGCCTGAGAGCCGGACAGCGCCGACCCGGGTGTGCCGGCAATGAGCATCGCGCTGTGCGCGCCCAGCGAGCCGAAGAGCTCGGGATGCTGCAACGCGGTGTGGAAGGCACCATAGCCGCCCATCGAGACGCCCGCAATGCCGCGGGTGGCTCGCACGGCGTTGACGCGGTAGCGCTTTTCGATGAAAGGAATAAATTCCTGCAACAGAAAATCTTCGTAGCGCGTTTTGCCGTCGCGTGAATTGATGTAGAAGCTTCGCCCGCCGTCCGGGGTAACGATCAGAAACTCTCCTAGGAGGTGCTGGTCGCGCAGATCGTCCACGATATTCATCGCGCCGGAGCTGACTAAGACCTGCTCGTCCTCGCCCAGCCCGTGCAGGAAGTAGAGCACCGGGTAGCGGCGGGTTTTCTGGGAATCGTAGCTCGGAGGAAGAAGTACGCAGTAGGCCACTTTGCGCGCCAGGATGTGACTGGGCATCGAGAGGCATTCGGCGCGGCCGGCGGCTTGCGCTTGCGAAGGAGCGCCGGTCGCGAAACTAACGGCTGGCGAAAGGACCGCGAGCAAAAGCGCCGCCGGCACCATAAAGCGCCGGCCTTTATTCATACCGCAGGGCCTCGACCGGGTTCAGTTTCGCGGCGCGCGATGCGGGATACATTCCGGCGATCAGGCTCACCACCACGGCAAAGGCGATCGCTCCGGCCGCCAGCCACCACGGGACCGAGGTAACGTCGATGCCCGGCAGCTCCTGCTTGCGCAAATAGATATTTAAAGCCAACGTCAGGGCGCGGCCGATCAGCCAGCCGAACACTACCCCCAGCAGGCCGCCCAGGAATCCCATGGCGCCTGCTTCGACGAAGAAGAGCTTTTGGATATCGCCGTCCGCGGCCCCCAGAGCTTTGAGCACGCCGATCTCGCGCCTCCGGTCGAGAATTGCCATCACCAGGGTATTGATGATCCCTAGGGACGACACCACCAGCGCCAGGCTTCCGAAAATTCCCAACAGCACATCGAAGACGGCAAAAACCAAGCGGATGTTTTTCGTGGCATCGAGCAGCGAAAAAGTGGCAAAGCCCATTTGCTTGATCGCCGCCTCCACGTCCTTCACCTTCGAAGGCCCGTCCACTCGAACCGTCAGGCTCAAATACGACGGCTTGCCGGTTCGCCCGCGCAATGCGTCGCGCAAATCGTTGGCCTGTGTCGCCCGAAGCGCTTCGGCCACCTGCAACGGAATGAATACACGGCCGCGCGCAATTCCGCCGAAGCCGGCGGCTGGCTCGCTGTCGACAACGCCCACGATTCGCAGCATTTTTTGCCGCGGCACGATCGAGAATCCACCGCCCAGCGGCGAAGCGTCGTCCCCCTGCGGTGGCGGCGTTTGTTCTGCGGCGGGACTTGAGCCATGAGTGTCCGCGGGCGGCTTTTCGGTTTTCTTCGATGCCGTCGATCCCACGCTCGCGCGCGGATCGGGCTCGGCGGGCAATGCCTGGCGCTCCGCGTAGCGCAGCTCCAGGTTTTTGCCCACCAGCGTCTCGGTCTGCGGGGTAATCTCTCGCGCGAACTCGACCTGCAGAATCGCTTCGTCGGCATTACCGCTCGAGAAGAACTTTCCTTGCATGCCGTCGAACGCGCCGCTGGCCAGCCCTGAGGCAGGCACCCCCGCGACCATCGTGGCGTACGGAGTTCCCTGGTAGCGCACTTCGGTGGCGAATCGCACGTCGGGATAAACTTCGGTTACGCCGGGGAGATGCGCCAGATCGTGCCGAGCGTCGCCGTCCAACACTCGCGGATCGCCAGAGGCGGCGGTTCGTGGCCGGGAACGGCCGAACTCGCGAAAGTTTCCTTGGGTGGTAACGAACACTGCGTCAAACAAGCCCGAGCGCGACAACCTCTTGGACGCCAGTTCCTGCAGGCCAACCCCGAGGGAGAGCATGGCCACCAGCGACGCGACGCCCACGGCCACGCCGAGCGTGGTGAGCGAATTCCGCAGCATCGATTCGCGCAGATTGCGGACCGCCAGCTCGGTCATGTCCCGAACTTTCATCGGCGGTGCCCGTCGCTCATTAGTTTTCCGTCGCCCATCAGCGCCAGGCGATGCGCGAATCGTTCCGCCATGGGACGTTCGTGGGTGACGATTAGGATGGTCATGCCTAGCGTCTGGTTGATTTCCTGAAGCAAGTTCATGATTTCTTCGCCGGTCACGCTATCGAGATTTCCGGTTGGTTCGTCGGCCAGAAGGATCGATGGGCGATTGACCAACGCTCGCGCCAGCGCCGCGCGCTGCTGTTCCCCGCCGGACATTTCTGTCGGGCGGTGGGTGAGCCGCGCACTCAGGTGGACGCGCTCGAGCGCTTCTTTGACGCGTTGGTTGCGCTCGTTGCGCTCGACTTCCGCCAGGCGCAACGGGAGCTCGACGTTTTCTTCCAGAGTCATTCGCGGCAGGAGTTGGAAGGACTGAAAAACCATTCCCACTGTCGAACTCCGGTGGCGTGCCAGTTCTTGGGAGTTCATCGTGGCTAGATTCTTTCCTTGCGCGAAGATCGCGCCTGCGGTGGGACGATCCAGTCCGGCGATTAAATTGAGTAGCGTCGATTTTCCGGAGCCGGAAGCTCCTAGAATCGCCAGGAATTCGCCGGCATTAGCGGACAGGGTTACTTGGTCCACCGCGCGGACCTGGGTCGTGCCCATGGTGTAATGCCGGGACACCTGGTCGGCATGAATCGCGATTTCTTGCTGCGCTGCCACTTTGGTGTGCTCCCTTGGTTCCGAGGCTAGCAAATCACACCTGTCTGGTGCGGGGCCATACATCTTACTACGCGCAACGCGCTGTAGAAGTTACGGTTGGCGGTGCTTCGCCGTTCCTGGCGCCTTGCAAGCTGTTGAATTGGAGGTCGAGACCCCCGCTGCGGATACGGAAAACTACGGGCCAGTCCTAGAATTGGCACAAACAGCGCACGCCTCGGCCGCTATCGCCATTACTCTCAACAAAACTCGGTTTGATTGTTTCACGTGAAACACTCTGATTGTGGATCCGTCAAAAGAGTGGGGCACGGAAAGCCAGTTCGGTCAGTTCGCTGCGATGTAGGTCCTCGCTTCTTGGAGTTCGGGGCGGTCGGCGGAGGGAATCGAGGACGCCACTAGCTTAGCGAAGTACTTGCGGGCGTCTCCTGCGTGCCCGGCGGATTCCGCGGCGTGGGCGGCGCCGTAGAGGGCATCGAAGCGGTTGGGGCTTTCGCGCAGCGTCACCTCGTACTCGTGGAGGGCTTCGGGCGCGCGTTTGGACTCCAAGAGCATGTCGGCGAGCATTTCGCGGGCGGGCATGGAGATGGCTTCCACTTCCTGGGCGTCATCGGCATCGGCTGTGGCGTGGAGCATCTTCACTGCGTCGTCAACTTTGCCCTGGGCGAAAGCGACCCACGCGCGGGCTTCCTGGACGTGGATATCGTCATCGTTGCTCGACGGTCCCTTCTTCTTGGCGTTGCCGGCCAGCGCGGCGACCACTTCTTCGAGCTTGGCCAAATCGGTTTGCGCTTCCGCCAGGTCACCGTTGCGGGCGGCGCCGATCGCGCGTACCCAATACGTGGTTTCCTGCCAACGAGGTTTGCTGTTAGGGACGGGCAATGATTCCGCTTCTTTCCATTGATGCAGCTCGAGGGCGGCGCGTGCTCGGAAGTCGGCTTGATGATCGGCGATCTGATGGGGACTTGCGCCCACGACGTTCTTCAGATCTTCGGTTACCTGGCGCGCGGCCGATTCATCGCCTGCCTGCAGGTAGGAATAGTCCAGAAAATCCATCGCGTGGACCTGGTAGTGCATGTCGGCACGTCCAGTTCGGGTGGCTTCCGCCGCGGCTTTCGCCGAGGCGACGTTCGATGCGATCGACTCCTGCCACAATCCCAGCCGTACGAATATGTGCGCGGGCATGTGCAGGGCGTGGGCGGAATCGGGAGCGATGCCGGCGTAGCGCCGGGCAGCGTCGAGGCCCTGCGGAGCGAGCTCAGGAGTATCCGCTGCGTGAATCAGGTAGTGAGCTGGGCCCGGATCGTCGGGAGCCGCGCGGAAGAGCGGATCGAGGACGGCGATGGCGCGCTTGCGATTGGCGGTTTCGTCCACGCCCTCTTCGGCGAGGGCTACCAGCGAAAGGGCGTAGAAAGCTGCCGCTTCGGTGTCGTCGGGAAATTGGCGATACGCCTTTTCCCACGCGTCGGCAAAGGCCTTCATTCGGGTATCTTGATCCCACTCGGGCTTTTTCTGGTAGAAGACGCGGGCTACGTCGAGGTAGGCACGCTCGCGGGGGGTGAGCGCTTTCTGCTTTTCCGCGATGTCGATGTCTTTGCGTCCCTCGGCGAACTCTTTTGCATCGGGCCAATCCCAGAGTTGCTCGTACAGGCTCATGGCTTTGCCCCAGTAAGCCATGGCGCAATGCGGTTCCTGCTTGGTTACTTCGGTGAAGGTGTTTTCCGCCTGGCGGTATTGGAACGAATGCAGCAAGGCCACGCCTTCTTCGATCTGGCTTTGTACGCGCGGTGCGCAGGATGTGGGGAAGTTCACTTTGCCTAAAGTGTCTACGGGCCCGGGCAATGCGGCCGCATGCGGCTTGGACCAAGCTGGACCTGCGGCCAAGGTTAGGGCCACTGGAGCAACCGGGAAAAGCATGCAGGCCAAAATGCGCCACGTTCTCTTTTGTAGGACGCGTTTCATGGGATTCCCTCGAACTTTGCTGACAGCAGAACAATCTCAGCGCGGCGCACCACGGTAAACGACCTGGATGGTCCGTAAGAAAATAGTATAGGGCACGTTCAGCAGCTACACCAAAGTGAAAACACCCGCCCTTCCGGAAATCCCGCAAAATGCTAAGAGGCGGGCAGGGGGGAAGAGTGGGCGTCCACGTTGAATAGCTACAACAGGCCGATTCCGAACAACCATAGCTTCCATGGGCACTTATCTGTTTCGCTACGCGCGGGCCGCGCATACGTTGACGCGGCCTGCCCCCGGGGACACTCTGGAAGTGGCGACTCGCTGCTCCGTCGCGGCTATGAATCGCGACGCTTCCCACCCGGCGCTGCTCTGGCAGGCTCGGCAGGTATCGCAGAGGAGGCCGCAGATGGCCTGTACTCGACCCACGAAATTTCTGCTGTTCCTCGGACTGTGCGCCGTTGCGCTTGGACCGCGACCGGCACTCGCGGACGCATTCACGGGAGAGATATCGGATTCACAGTGCGCGACGAACGTGCGTTCGGCCGGGCGTGCGCACAAGGAACTGCTGAAAACAGGCACCATGGGCGCCAATGATTCGGACTGCGCGAGAAATTGCGTGCACCGGCTCGGTGGCGTGTTCGTGCTTGTAATGAAGGAGAAGATCTACCGGCTCGACGATCAGGAATTGGCGGAGAAAAATGCCGGGACTCGTGTGAAGGTAACGGGCACGTTGGACGAGGCTACGCACACCCTTCACGTGTTATCGATCCAACCGAATCCCTAGTCGACAGCCGGAAACCTCTACGTCTGGCTATCGCTGTCTTCGTCATTATCAAGGTCACTGGGTGGTGTGCGCCGTGCACGCGCTCGCACTGGGCCGTCATCGGCGTCTGGTACGTTTTCTACGCCGCTCACGACTTCCGCTTCCAGCGCCTGGCCCTCTTCCACCAGTTCTCCCACACTTTCAGAATCGACATCCGCTAACGAGGAAAGGCCCTGAAGATCGCCCGATTGGCCGCCGGAAGCGGATTGCAAGTCGCGGTCTTCGGGTACGGAGATCTCAGAGACTTCACGAATTCCGGGACGTCCGTGGCGGAGGCGGCTCTCGCTTCTTTTCTCTTTCAACTTTGCTAGTTGCTTCGGGGCGGATTTCTTGGTCCTTAATTTCGGTGCGGTCCTCTTGGATTTGGATTTCTTTAGCTTTGATTTTTTCGCAGTGGACTTCAGGGCGGCTTTCTTGGGTCGGGACTTCGCTCGTGCCGGAACTGACTTTTTGGTTGGTTTCTTTTTCTTGGGCATGCGACAAGTTTATCATCAGCGGCTCACCGGATTCGCGGGAGAAATTGCGGTGCGGGTAGGACGGCAAAGCACGGAACAACCGAGCGGTCGAGCTGCGCTGCTGGTGGGGCTGGGCGGGATCGAACCGCCGACCTAGGCGTTAGGAGTGCCTCGCTCTATCCAACTGAGCTACAGCCCCACGCGGGATAGTTTACCATTGGCACTCAGCCCTGCCACAGTAGGACGCCGAAAGAGCATGGAAGCGTGAAGCAAAATCGACCTCAACAACGAAGTCAAAACGAAAGTCGAAACATACAGACGTACGGCGGGTGGTCCGGGGCGCTACGCTCCAACGGCTAAGGCCGGTACGCCCACCCTTCCCCGAAATGCGGGGAAGAGTGGGGCACCCGGAAAAGATAAAAGCGTCAAACCGTAGAACCCTGTGAACCAAAAGCTACTTCTAGCGTGGCGGGGGCGGCGGGTGGCCGGGCTCTCCATGGCCGTGGCGCCAAGTCCAATATTGGCGCTGTTCGTCTGCGCTTAGCCTCCGATATTCGCGGTGCGGGTGGTTGGTTTCGACTATCCACTGGTTGTAGTAGTACCGCTCGTGGCTGTCCCACACGTGATAATCAGAATAGTACGGGTCGTATACACGGACGACGCGCGGTCCGCAACCGGCGGCGATCACTGGAATCGTGAACGCAGCGGCAACTATGAGTGCTCGGAAGCGTGAAGCTTCAAGGCCCATGAAGGTTCCCTCCTGAACCGTTCAACCCGGTCCGCAAAGGATAGTCGCGGAGTTCGCGGACCCAAAGCCAGTTTACACCGGCATGAACTTCAGCCCAAGCTTTCGCACATCTCAGAAGTGGGACGGGCTCGGGAATGGGAGGAGAGTTGAACTTCTAAGGCCCTGGGGGTGGTACCGGTGTTCGCCAAGTCGAACTCCGGCTGCCCCAGGGCCTCAGAATGACAGGAGTGGACGCCACCGAGCAGAAGAGGCGTCCGCAACGAGATTGAGGTAGTTGTATAGCCTGACTGGCAAATGGTCAAACTCATTAAATCTATCGAACTGATATGGGCTTGAGGGTGGTGGCTCGAGCGCGCGCGCCAGCAAAGTCCAAGAACTCAAAATCGTAGAAGCGTGAAGCAAGCCAAAATCAAAACTAAAGCGAAAATACCCACCGTTCCCAAAACCAGGGAGGAGTGGGGCCACCCAAAAGCATTGAAGCGTGACCCAAAACCAAAGCCAGAACCTAAAATCAAAACCAAATTCGAAACACCCGGCACGGCGGACAAGCGCAGCGTTCTCCAAACCGCGGCAGAGGCGGGTCACTTGGAAAAGATAAAAAGTTGGGCCGATTTAGACTGCGGGAATGCGTGAGGTGTTCCAACCACCGCCGATGGCCTTGATGAGCAGCACGCTCGCGGACAAACGTCGGGTGAGGAGGTCGACTGCGGTGCGCTGATCGGATAGCGCCGCGCTCTGCGCGGTGATCACCTCGAGATAGTTCGAAACGCCGCCTTTGTAGCGATTGTTGGAAAGAGCGAGGGTGTGGTTCGCGGCGGCGACAGCGCCATCTTGGGTCTTCGATTCCGCTTCGAGGATGCGCAAGGCGGCTAGATTGTCTTCTACTTCCTGGAAGCTCTCGAGCACCGTCTCACGGTACTTCGCGATCGATTGATCGTAATTTGCTTTTGCTTGATCGGAGATGGCATGGCGCCGTCCGGCATCGAAAAGGGTTTCTACGGCGGTGGGGCCGAGCGCCCAGAAAAAGCTGGGGCCCTGAAACAACGAGCCCCAGCTTCCGCTCTCCAGGCCCGCCGATCCGGTGAGGGTGATGGTGGGAAAGTAGGCGGCGCGCGCGATTCCAATCCCGGCGTTTGCTTCTTGCATGCGCCGTTCGGCGGCAGCGATATCGGGACGACGTTCGAGCAAGTCGGACGGCAGCCCCGGGGGAATCGCGGGCGGCGGGGCGTCCAACGGCAATGGCGCTACTGAGAAAGTGGACGCGGGCTGGCCAACGAGTACGGCGATGGCGTGTTCGTACGCCGAGCGTTGTACTTCGACGTCCTGGCCCTGGGCGCGCGTGGTTTCGAGCTGCGTTTGCGCCTGGGCCACATCCAGTTCAGAAGCGATCCCCCCATCGTGGCGTTGCTGGGTGAGTTTCAGAGCCTCTTCGTAGGCAGTGACGGTGGAATCCAGCAAACGCTTTTGCGCGTCGAGTCCGCGCATCTCAAAATAATCGGTGGCTAATTCCGCGTGCAGGCTCAGATTTACGTTGGCCAGATCGGCGGCGGTGGCCTGGGCCTCCGATCGGGCCTGCTCTACGATATGGCGGATGCGGCCCCACAAATCCAATTCATACGACGCGTTGACGGCGGGAATTTGATAGTCGGCGTAGTTGAACCCACCCAGGGTGTAGTACGGCTTGTTTCTGGAGATGCGATTTCCGGTCGCGGTCGCGCCGCCAGCCACGTTAGGGTAAAGGTCAGCGCGGGCGACGCGAATTTGGTCGCGGGCCACGCGGAACTGGGCCTCGGCAACCTTCAGATTCTGGTTGGAAACGTCGATCCTAGCTTCCAGCGCATCGAGCTGCGGATCCTGATAAATCTTCCACCACTCGCCGCGAGCGACGTCGTCATTCGGCTGGGCCGCTTTCCAATCACCCGTTTCTTTGTACGCGGGAGGCGCCTCGGCCGCTGGACGCGTGTATTTCGGGCCCACCATGCAGCCGCCCAGCCCCACTATGGCGGCGCAAAGTATGCCGTACGAAACGCGAAGACTCCGGCGCGGTTGTTTTCCACGCAGTGCTCCGGCGCGCTCCGATGGCGGGTTCCCTGAGGTCACCGCGACCGCCCGGCCGAATCCGGCTGTCCTTGTGTTTTAGGCGTGGCGATACGCAGCAATTCGCCGTCGACGATCGAGTCGGGCGGATCGGTAATCACTTTATCGTCGCCAGCGACGCCAGTGACTACTTCCACTTCCGAGCCATAGTCGCGCCCGAGGGTGACCGCTTTGATCACCGCTTTGTTGTTGGCATCCACGGTGGCTACCTGCAAGCCAGCAGTCTGAAAGATCAACGCGCTAACCGGCAAAATGAACACCGGACTGCCGTTGGGCAGCTTCAAATGCACTTGCGCGTAGGCCCCCGGAAAAAGTTCGCCGGTAGGATTATCCACATCCACTTCCACCAGCAGGGTCCGCGTGCCGGGATCGATGGAGTTGGAGGTGCGCGTCAACTTTCCGGTGAAACGCCGGTTCGGAAACTCCGCCAGTGTCAAATCGGCGCTCAATCCGGGCTTGGCTGCTTGCGAATACTGTTCCGGCACGTTGACGAAAACGCGCATCTTGCTGATCTGCGCGATGTGGAAAAGCTCTTGCGCCGCACCGCCGTTCCCGGAATTGATCAGATCGCCCACGTCGGTGTTGCGCGCGGTGATCACCCCGTCGAACGGAGCGTAGATTCTCTGAAACGCCTGGGTGTCCTCGAGCCGTTTGAGGTTGGCCGCCGCGGATTCCTTAGTCGCTTTCTTCGCCGCGAAATCTCCTTCCGCGTTATCTACATCCTGCTTGGATACCGAGTCGGTGCTCTTCAAATCCTGGTAGCGAGCGGAAGTAGTCTCGGCCAGCTTCTCGTTGGCCTCCGCGGTGGCCAAGTCCGATTTTGCTCCCTGCAGCTGTTGGTCCACTTCCGGGGTATCGATTTCGGCCAGTAGCTGCCCGGTCTTGACGTGCGTTCCGATGTCCATGTACCACTTCTTCAAATAGCCGTTGGTACGTGCGTAGATCGGTGAATCGATAAACGGCTGCACGTTTCCAGGAATCACAACCTCCTCGGCGGGCGCGCCCTGCTTGGGCTGGATCACCGAAACGGTGGGTACTGCCAAGTCGTTAGTCTCGCCGCGCAAGTCGGCCTTCGCTTTCATCCGCGGCAATATTCCGGCGGCCACGACGCAGGCCACCACGATCAACCCAATGATCGCGATCCATATACCGCGCTTCGGACGCTGTTCCCTATCCGCCCCGCGGTCGCTGCGCAGTGCTGAGTCTCTATCCCCTGGCTCGCTCATGAATCCTCTTTCCTTCCTTGGTTACACTAGCTCTGAACGTCACCTTACTCGCCGCTGTCATGCAGCAGCGGGTTGGTGGCTTCCACATTGGCCGATTTGTGAACCACGCTAAAGAAAACGGGTACGAAGAAAAGTGTGGCCACCGTCGCAAACAGCAACCCGCCGATCACCGCGCGCCCCAGGGGTGCGTTCTGCTCGCCGCCTTCACCGAGACCCAATGACATCGGCAACATGCCGATAATCATGGCTAATGCGGTCATCAACACCGGACGGAACCGCGTAAAGCCCGAGGACAGCGCCGCCGCCCCCGATTCCATTCCTTCCACCAACTGTTCCTTGGCGAAGCTAACCACCAGGATGCTATTAGCGGTGGCCACGCCCATGCACATGATCGCGCCAGTCAACGCCGGAACACTCACGGTGGTTCCGGTGACGAACAGCATCCACACGATGCCCGCCAGCGCCGCCGGCAGCGCCATCAGAATGATGAAGGGATCGAGCCAAGACTGGAAGTTGACCACGATCAGCAAGTACACCAGCAAAATCGCAAACGCCAGCCCGCCCAACAGGCCCTCGAACGACGAATTCATGGTGTCGATCTCACCGCGGACGGTTAGCTGTGTTCCGCGCGGGAGGTTTTTGCGCGCGGCGTCGAGAATGGGCTTCATGTCACGGGCCACGCCACCCAGGTCTCTTCCCTGCACGGCACCGAAGATGTCGATTACCGGTGCAATGTTGTAGTGCGAAACGATGCCCATTTCCGCCGAACGTTTGTAAGACGCGAGGCTAGCCAGAATTTCGGGCTGGGGGTGGGCGCTCGTTCCAGTGATCGGAATATTCTGGAGGTCGCTCAGCGAATCAACCCGATACTGCGGGGTCTGAGTGGCGATGCTGTAGGTGACGCCGGACTTTGGATCGAGCCAAAACGCTGGACTGGTCTGAAAACTTCCGCTCAGCGATACCAGCACGTTTTGCGCCACGTCGCGCTCGTTGTAGCCAGCCTGCTGGGCCTTGGTGCGATCCACATCGATATGCAGCAGCGGCTGATTGAATTGCTGTTGGATGCGTAGGTCAACGGTGCCTGGAATAAATTTCAGCTGATTGAGTAATTTGTCGGCGACCACGCGATTGGCGGCCAGGTCTCTGCCCACCACCTGGATGTCGATCGGCGCGGGCAATCCGAAGTCCAGAATCTGGCTGACGATATCCGCGGGAAGGTTGTAGAAGCTGACCGAAGGGAAATCGCGATTGAGCTTGGCGCGTAGAGCGCGAACGTAGATGGCGGTGGGATGATGCTTGGGCTTGAGGGAGACGGTGATATCAGCGTCAGCGGTACCTACCGGCGCGGAGTTGCTGTAAGAAAGATTAATGCTGCTGTAAGGCAGCCCGATATTGTCGAAGATGGTTCCCAATTCGCTCTGCGGTATCTCCTCCCGAATTTCGCTTTCCACGCGGTCGCAGATCGCCGCAGTGTCCTCGATCCGGGTTCCGGTAGGAGCGCGCATGTGCAGCTTGAATTCGCCGCTATCGACGCTGGGAAAGAAATCCTGCCCAAGCCAAGGCAGCAAGGCAAAGGAAGCCACGCAAAGAAGCAAGAAGCAGACTACGAACAATTTCCGATGCTCGATGCAGCTCTCGAGCAAGTGGTGGTAGCGCTCGCGCAAGTGTTCAAATCCCTGTTCGAACTTCATTTGCATCCGCACCAGGGGGTTCCGCGACTTTTCGGCCGCCGCCCGGCTTTCTTCTTCGCTCTGCGAGACCAACAGGTACTTGGCCATGGTGGGCACCAGGGTTCGCGAGAGTAGGTAGGACGCCATCATCGCGAACACCACCGCTTCGGCCAGCGGTACGAAGAGATAGCGGGCCACACCGGTGAGGAAGAACATGGGCACAAACACGATGCAGATGGCCAGGGTGGATACGAAGGCGGGAATGGCGATCTGCGACGCACCATCGAGGATGGCTTGAACGATTTCTTTGCCCTGGCTCAGGTTGCGATTGATATTCTCAATTTCCACGGTGGCGTCGTCCACCAGGATTCCCACCGCCAGGGCCAGCCCGCCGAGGGTCATGATATTGATGGTTTCGCCGAGAGCGCTCATAACGATGATCGAGGTCAAAATGGAGAGCGGGATGGAAACCGCGATGATCAGGGTGCTGCGCCAGCTACCCAGGAAAACCAAAATCATGATGGCGGTGAGGCACGCCGCGATCAAGGCTTCGCGCACCACGCCGTCGATCGACGCGCGCACAAATATCGATTGGTCGGAGAAGGGCTTAATCTCCAGTTGGGGCGGGAGGCCGGCTTGAATCGACGGCAGCATTTTCTTAATGTTGGAAACGATGTCCAGGGTGGAAGCGTTTCCCGATTTCAGCACCACCATCAGCACGGCTCGCTGGCCGTCCACCCGCGCGATGTTGGTCTGGGGCGCAAAACCGTCACGGACGTTCGCTACGTCGTGCACGTAAACCGTGTCGGTACCGACGGTTCTAATGGGTAGATCGTTCAGCTCCTGGATTCGTTCCGGGGCACTGTTCAAATTCACTTCATATTCGTATTCCCCGATCTTCGCGGTGCCCGCCGGGAGAATCAGGTTCTGGGCGTTGATGGCGTTTACCACGTCATTGGGCGACAGGTTCTTCGATTGCAATTGCGCGGTGTTCAAATCCACCATTACTTGCCGTTGTTTTCCTCCGTACGGGTACGGCACGGCGGCCCCGGGGACGGTGATCAGGTTGGTGCGGATGAAGTTCACACCGAGATCGAAAAGCTGCTGCTCAGAGAGTCCATTCCCTGCCAGCGCAAGCTGCAGGATGGGGACAGTGGACGCGTTGTATTGAATCACCAGCGGCGGGTTGGTTCCGGGTGGCAACTGGCGCAAGGAGGTTTGCGAAACCGCGGTCACCTGCGCCACCGCGTTCCCAATCTGGATGTTGGGCTGGAAGAAGATCTTCACGACCGCAATCCCGTTCAGCGATTGCGACTCAATGTGCTGAATATCGTTGACCGTGGTGGTGAGGATGCGCTCGTAGTTAAAGACGATCCGCTGGGACATCTGATCGGGATCGAGGCCGGTATAGTTCCATAGGACGCTGATCACCGGGATGTTGATGTTGGGGAAAATGTCTGTGGGCGTGCGCAAGATGGAGACCGGCCCCAGGATCAGGAGCAGGATCGACGCTACAACGAATGTATAAGGACGCCGAAGCGCCAGCCTAACAATCCACATCGAGTGACACTACCCCTTTCCGATTTCGAAACGCGAAAACCAGTTTACCAATGATGGCAGGTTTATTGTAACTCGCGCCGATTCAGTC